>Ga0126381_100003728_pt1 | contig 16527 bp, 11 predicted proteins | sample PanSoiMetPlot_28_FD_96465 | JGI IMG/M metagenome (GOLD analysis project Ga0126381, IMG submission 96465) | Tropical forest soil microbial communities from Panama - MetaG Plot_28 | ecosystem: Environmental > Terrestrial > Soil > Tropical forest > Bulk soil | place: Panama | collected 2016-02-17 | reverse complement strand
AATGGCTGGCGCTTGCGCCTGTGGAAAGTGGAGCTGCAGAAATTCGCGGATGAATCAGGTTTAACCATCTCAGTCTGTCATTTCCCGCCAGGAACCAGCAAGTGGAACAAGATCGAGCACCGCTTGTTTTCCTTTATTTCCTCGAACTGGCGAGGTGAGCCTTTGCGGGATTACGAAACCATTGTGAATCTCATTGCCGAGACCACCACCGCCAAAGGGCTAATGGTGACGTGTCGACTAGATCGGCGCAAATATCCCACCGGGCGCAAAGTCACAGCGGAAGAAATGAAGCAGGTGAATGTCTATCCCGACAAATTCCATGGGGAATGGAACTATGTCATCAAGCCCCACCGCGCCCGACGGTCGGAACTATAATTGAGCGTATTTAATACCGTTATTAATTTACGGTGCCTAAGCGCGGAATGGACGGTCGCCTGCGGCGTCTTTTAAAAAGGTTGCCCCCTCGTTGCGCTCATGGGGCAACCGGTTGCGGAACTTCGAGTTGGCTTGGAGTTTCCCCGCTACTGGCCTGAATGAGTTTTTGAACTGGTGAAGCAACCATCACGAGCAGTTGAGCTTTTGGCTGCAACGCCTGTTCGACGATAGCCAGCTGTTGGGTCTTCCAGGCCTCGGTCGGACGTTGGCGGCGGTCGAGCGCGTCCAGGGCTTCGAGGCCCGCGGCGCCTAACGCCGACAGGCTTTCGGAAACCGGCATAACCTCCTCGACCAGCGAGGACTTTTCGGCCAGTGGCCGAAGCTTTTCGGCGCTCTCCTTCCACTCCTGGAGCATGGAGCGAATTTCAAGTTCCATGCCCGGTCTGAGCTGGCCAGAAGCCAGAACGTCGACCAATGTGGCAAACTGCCGTGCCCTCAGGCTCTCGGGCCGGACGGCATCGACTAAGCGATTCAATGGCGTCATGGCTGTCGGTTCTGATGTCGCCAACTTATGCCGCGAATACCCTTTTACCGGCTCGACGACATCGGCCAAAGTCCGTAAGGCCGAGATGTCGTGAGCTCCGACCATGCGCTCTAGCATTCGGGTGTAATGGGTGTTGTGCGTAAGTCCGTAGGAATCGAGCCAATCGCTGATGGCTTGCAAGCGTTCATACATGGAATTCACGTCGGCGACATTGGCGGGCGACCATAAGCGCTCGGCAATGGCTGCCATGCGCGGCCAAATACGCGAATCCACGTTCTCCGGAGAAACATATTCGGCCCACATGCAAGCCTCGCCTCCGAGGACCTTTTCCTTTTCCGCATCGGATAAGCTGGCCGCGTCGTCGCCCAGAGGGTCCGCCGCGTAATGCGACGCGGCTGACGACATCAGATCCAGGTAGTAGCCGTGAGAGAGCAGCCCGCGATACCCTTGCCGCACGGCATCGGCCAAGGACTGCTGTCCTCGCCAGGATTGGATCACAATGGTTTTGGGCAGATCGGGGCGAAGGATCTCATCCCATCCCATCATCACCTTTCCATGGTTGGCCACGATTTTCTCAACCCGCTGGTTAAAGTACGCTTGCAGCTCAGCATTGTTCGAGAGTCCGTGGCCGTGCATGAACTGTTGGATTTTTGGATTTGCGTCCCATTGTTTGCCATTCACTTCGTCGCCGCCGATGTGAAAAAACTCATCGGGAAACAGCTTGGCCATTTCGCCGATAAAGACGTCGAGAAACTTGTAAGTGCTTTCCCGAGTAGGATCCATGGCGGGATCGAAAACTCCCCACTTGCGTTCGATCGCATACGGCCCGGGAGCGCTGGCTAGTTCGGGATAGCCTACGAACCAGGCGCTGCTGTGGCCGGGCATATCGAATTCCGGCACCACGCGAATGCCGCGATCATAGGCATATTCGATCACCTCGCGAATCTCGTCTTGGGTGTAATAGAGTCCATCGGAGCCCATTGCCTGAAGTTTGGGAAAGCGCTTGCTTTCCACTCGGAATCCCTGATTGTCGGAAAGATGCCAGTGCAAGACATTCAGCTTGAGAGCCGCCATGCCATCGAGATTTCGTTTGATGACATTGAGCGGCAAGAAATGGCGGCTGGAGTCCAGCATCAGGCCCCGCCAGGCGAAACGGGGCTGGTCGTGAATGGTCAGGGCCGGAGCCGCAAATCCCTGCGTCGTGATGCGAACCAGTTGAAGGAAGGTTTGTAAGCCCCGCATCGCTCCGAGCGTCGTCCGAGCGGTCAGTTCAGCCCCAGACGGGGCCACGCTCAGCGAATACGACTCATCTTCCCCGAACGCCTGGACGTGATTGCTCGGTCGCTCGCGCTGAATCGTTAACCCAGGTGGTGTTGGCCGAGCGGCACTCGCCATCGAGAAATCCAGCGCTACCATGCCGGTATGGCGCCGCAAATCATCGAGAAAAATTCGCGCAGCTTTCTCAAGACGAGGGTCTGGCTGGGAGGGAAGCAGTAGCCAAAAGCTGCTATCGATCGGCATCTGCCCGGAGCCGGGCTGGCTGTCGACGGATCTCGGCCAGGGCATCAGTGGCAGCGATCCCGTGGCTTCCGACTTGGGACCAGACCTTATGGTTTGCTCCCGCGAGAAGGAACTTAGGGCCATGATCACCAGCATGACCAAACAAGGCCGCACGGCGTTACCTCCAACGGCGATCTGTCGGAGGAAGAATATTGGAAGCTGCCGCCAGCGGCCAGTAGAAAGCCAGATTCTTCAAGACCAGGGAGAAGTGAGCCGTTCCTTAGAGCATGGCATTTTAGGCGCAATCTATGGTCCGAAAATGGTACACAATGCCATCGAATGGGATAAAAATTCAAACTGCCAGAACCCGGCGAAAAAGTCCGGCGTGTCTAGATGGCTGCGCAGCTCAACAGGCGCTGGCAGCCCGCGCACAATGGACCAGAACCGTCGAGGGCAGAAACGACTGTTCAGTCAGATTCTCCATTCCTAGCTCGCCCGATTTTCCAATCCAGACCACGCGGAATTGCGACCGTTTGCTGCCCATACGCACGTCCAACAGTACGCCCGGCCGCAGGTGGCGTCTGATTCCTTCAAGCACCATCCCGCCGGCGCTCAGGTTGGTCACTATGGCCGAATCCGAGAAGGGCCTGCCATGTGCGTCAAGACCCCAAACTTCGACTGGCAGTTGTACCGACACCCGTGAGCTTCGCCGCCGGTCCATCGATCCTCCCCCTAGTGCGATGGCCTATTGTGAAGGTATAAGCGGGCGGTGCAAACTTACGCGAGTTATCTCGGAAAGAGTACTAGAGTGTTGAAGCAAAGTGCTTCACTTAAAAGAACTTAGTCGAGATCAGGCAGCGAGCACGAGCCGGGCCCGCGGGGGTCTCCGCAGCTTCCACAGGCGCCAGTCGAAGGGGCTGTCGTTGAGCCCTTGGCGGCTACGGAGAAGACCGAAAGCTGCGGAGTCAGGTCCTGGCTTTGACAGCTGGGGCAGGAAGCGCGCTCGCTTCCTCGAACCAAAACCTCGAACCTACGCTCGCATTGCTGGCAGACATATTCAAAAATTGGCACTGGAGCCTCCCATTCCAGCCCAGAATATACGAAAGCCCTGAGTAGGTTCTACAGTTCCGACCCGATTCTTTCGTGGGCCAGGAGGTGCTAGTCTTGGTGGACAATAAATATTTAGGGCTTCCCAACAGCTCCTTGGAGGCGCCTCGGCGAGGCGCCTTTTCTTTAGCCGGTGTTGTGTAACCCGGCGGCGATGCCATTAATGGTTGCTCCGAGAGCGTAGTTCAATTCATCAGAGTCGTCGCCCCGCCGCTTGCGGCGCAGTAACTCGACTTGGATCAGGCTCATAGCGTCTACGTAGGGATTGCGTAGTCGAATCGAGCGCGATAGCACGGTATTTTTTTCGAGCAGGCGTTCTTGCTGTTTCACGGCCAGCAGCATGCGGCGAGTACGTTCAAACTCTTCTGCCACGATGGCCCATACGCGTGCCCGCAATCCCTCATCACGCACCAGCGAAGCATAGAGCTGGGCAATAGCCAGATCGGCCTTGGCCATGGCCAATTCCACATTGCGGATTAGATCGGAGAACACCGGGAATTCTCCAAGCATCGTGCACAACTGGAGCGCGGCGTCTCGTCTTTGGCCGGCAAAACGTTCCAATGCATAGCCCACGCCAAACCACGCCGGAAGCGCGTGGCGACTTTGCATCCAGCCAAATACCCAGGGGATAGCCCGCAACTCTTCTAGCTTGCGACTACTGGAGCGGCGGGCAGGACGCGAGCCAATGCGGGCATGCTCTAATTCATTGACGGGCGTTGCCTGCTCGAAATATTCGAGCACCTCGGGATTCTCAGCTATGTGTTCACGGTAGTAAGCGTAAGCCTCGCCCGACATCCACTCCATAATGTCGGCCCAAGGCGCATCGCCGTCCGCCATAGGGTCGGGTTGTGTCCGGGTGAGCGCTTCCAGTGAAGCGGCAATCATAATTTCCAGATTCCATTCCGCCAGCAGCGGATCGGAGTATTTCCAGTTCAGAACTTCTCCCTGCTCGGTGATGCGTATCTGGCCGGAGAAGTCCCCCGCTGGTTGCGCCAGGATGGCATTATGGGTGGGGCCACCGCCCCGTCCTACGGTACCGCCTCGCCCGTGAAACAACCTGAGCTTCACCTGGTGTTTTCGCGCCGCGCGATGCAGTGCACGGTGGGCCTTGTAGAGCTCCCAAATGCTGGTTAACATCCCGCCGTCTTTGTTCGAGTCCGAATAACCCAGCATGACCTCTTGCCAGCCGGACCAGGAATCGAGCAGGCGGCCATATTGTGGGTCGCTCCAAAGGCGCTCCATGACCGCGGCAGAGTTCCGCAAGGACTGAATGGATTCAAAGAGCGGAACCGGCATCAGTCCCGGATCGACCGCCGAGCCGGCAAGAGGCACTCCGGCCGCTGTCGCCAGCTGGATCACGGCGCGAACATCCTCCTCCGATTCGACGCCGCTAATTACATAATGGCGAATCGCGTGGACAGGAAACGTGCGCTTCCACTCGCCGATGTCGCGAAACAGTGCCAACGTGTTTTCGGTCTCGTCGGACAAGGCGGCGGGCGTGGGCGAGCGAAACAACTGGCTAGAGCCAGGTAGCGTTGCCCCCGACCGAATGTCTGAGCCGCCAAGCTCCTCGAGCGCCCGGCGGTGCACCGCGGCGTGTTGCCGGATATCGAGCGTGGAGAGATGAAATCCGAAACTGCGAATTTTGCGCAGCAGGGGATCGACCAGCAGTTCAGCCAGGCGCTCGCCGCGGTTGGCGTCAAGACTGCGGCGCAGGAGGAGGAGATCGGCGGCAAATTCGTCAGCGCTGCGGTAGGCATCCGGGCTTAAGGCACCCAGGCGTAAGCGGAGGATCACGTAGCGGAGGAATTGTCGGTACTTCTCGGTGCGCGAAATGCGAGCCAGCCGCGCCGGCTCTTCTCCCATCTGGGCCGCATACTGGTCCAGCCGCTGGCTGAAATCGTTGGCTAGCCGACCCTGCCGCGCCGAGGAGCTCAATTGCTCACTGATGTGCTCCAGTTCCTCAATATAGTGGGCGAGGACGGTGTTGCGCGCCCGCTCCAGGGCTTCACGCGTGCTTTCGGTGGTAACAAAAGGGTTGCCGTCGCGATCTCCGCCAATCCAGGAGCCAAAATACAGCACTTGCGGCACTTGGTCGGATGGCAACGTCCATCCATAAACATCGGCAAAGGCCTCGCGCATCTCCGTGTAGATACGCGGCAAACTCTCAAAGATGGACATCGGATAGTGGTCCAAGCCCATACGGATTTCGTCCGTCACCAATGGCTTTTCCACGCGAACTTCGTCGGTTTGCCACAGGGCGGTGATTTCCGAAGCGATGAGATTTTCTAGCGCCAGTGCCTCGTTCATGGCGAGCGGCAGGCGATCGAGGAGTTCCAGATGGCGCGCAATTCGCCGGCGCTTCTCGAGCACGGTTCGTCGCGCCACTTCCGTGGGATGGGCGGTAAATACGGGGACCACTTGGATCTGCTCCAGGGCTCGCAGCGCATGTTCGGCGCTGATTCCGGAGCTTCGCATGCGTTCGAGCGTCCCTCGGAAAGAACCCGGCAGGGGAGGCTGCTCAGCATGGACTTTGCCGGCGCGTCGTCGCCGTTTGCGGTGATTGGTCTCAGCCAGGTTGGTCAACTCAAAGTAAATGGCAAAGGATTTTGTGACCTCATATGCCTGGCGCACGCCGAGCGAGCGAACGATTTCTCTCGCCTCCTTCATTTCGTGATTGTCGACGTGAGGTCCGCTTGAGGAATCACCGCGCGCCTGGATGAGCAAGCGGCGCAGTTGCTCCACCGTCTTGAAAAGCGACTCGCCGGCTTGTTCCACCAGAACGCGGCCGAGCAGTATGCCCAAGGAGCGCACGTCGCGGCGCAGAGGATGCTCCTTGATCCGGTCATCGGTTGCCGCGGTCAGCTCGGCCAGCCGGGCGCCCTGATCCCTGGTTGACCACAAGGTTTCCGCCATACTCTTGGAATCATGGTAAATGATGGACATGCCCGTGGACGGGCTGCCGCCCTGAACTCTGGTGAGCGGAAAAAACCTACCCGGCGCTTGCAGAGCCGTGTCCCAGCCTGAATAATGATTACGTCATGACCAACCAGGAAAAGGTCCTGATCGTCGAGGACGAAGAAAACGAGCGAACTGGACTAGCCGAGCTGATTAACTCCTGGGGGTATCTGACAGAAACCGCTCGGGATGGCGTGGAAGGGCACGAGAAAGTCGGATCGTGGTCGCCTTCGATTGTCATCACGGACCTAAAAATGCCCCGAATGGATGGGCTGGAACTGCTCGAGAAAGTCGCCGGGGACAGCCGTACGATTGCTCTCATCGTGGTCACCGCCCAGGGAACCATCGACAGCGCGGTTCAGGCCATGCGCATGGGAGCCTACGACTACGTCACCAAGCCCATTGATACCAACCGGCTACGCACCATCTTGCAAAATGCCTCGGCCCTGCTCGGGGCGCGCACCGAGCTTGAAGTCACACGCCGCAAGCTGCGCGATGCTGGCTCGCTCGGTTCCCTCGTTGGGCCCTCAAAGAAAATGCAAGAGATCTTTCGCTTGATTGAGCTCGTGGCGCCCAGCACGGCTTCGGTTCTCATCACGGGGGCCAGCGGAACCGGTAAAGAGCTTGTGGCTCGAACCATTCATGAGCTCAGCCCCCGACGCACCAAGCCTTTTGTGGCGATTAACTGCGCGGCCATCCCGGAAACCTTGATCGAGAGCGAAATCTTTGGTCACGAAAAGGGCGCATTCACGGGAGCTCTCGAGCGCCGAACGGGCTGCTTTGAGCTGGCTGAGAGCGGAACCTTGTTGCTCGACGAGATCGGTGAAATGCCCATCGCCACTCAGGCCAAGCTGTTGCGCGTACTGGAAGATCGCAAATTGCGGCGACTGGGAAGCAGAGTGGAAACCACAGTCGACGTACGGGTTCTGGCCGCCACCAATAAAGTTCCGGAAGAGGCGGTGGCGCGCGGAGAACTACGCAATGATCTCTACTATCGCTTGAACGTCTTCAATATTCATATGCCACCGTTGCGCGAGCACCGCGAGGACATCCCCGATTTGGTGCACGCGCTGCTCGATGAGATGAGCGCCAAGCACGGCCGCAAAGTGGCTACCGTCAGCGAAGCCGTGCTGAATGCCTTTCGCAATTACACTTGGCCGGGAAATGTGCGCGAGCTGCGTAACACGCTGGAGCGCGCGGTCATCGTTTGCGAAGGCCCGGTAATTGAGAGCAAGCACTTGCCGCCGGGATTTGGCCACGCGCCGGTGCGTCCTTCGGCCGACGACGCTGATTCCATCCGCGTCGGAGTAGGCACCACGGTGGGAGAAGCAGAGCGTTTGCTGATATTAAAAACTCTGGAATCCACCAACAACAATAAGACCCGGGCCGCCGAGATCCTGGGCATTAGCTTGAAGACACTGCACAATAAGCTGAAGGAGTATGGCAGCTCAGGAACCGACGGCGCCGGTCGCAGCGACAAGGAAGTGACGGAGGAAATCCAAGAGCCGTAGTGGAAGTGCGCATCAGCAGGGGTGAATGGTACGCCGTTTGCTGATGTTGCTTGCTGGGACGCCTCTTCATGCGCCGCCGGACCCAAATCGTGCTGGCCATCACCTTTATGGTGGCGGCCATGGCCTCGGGCGCTTCCTATCTCTACATCTCGCAGCTGTTGCGCGACAAGATCGCAGCTGTGCATGATGCGGCCACTAATTCCGCATCCCAACTGGCTTACCTCGCCGCCAATGTCGCACCTGATCTGAACGATACTCGCGTCGACACCAGTAACCCGGAAGCGGTTCGCCGCGGCATCGCCTACTATCTAAGCACCGATCGTGATCTGGCCGGCATGGTCGATTCTATCGTGGGGAGTTGGCCCTCGGTCTACGATGTCGCGATTCTCGATTCTGACGGCAAGGCGATCCAGCATAGCGATCTCAACCTGATGGGCAAGAAAGTCGCCGATCGCCCCGATTTCGGTGTTCTTGAGAACGCCGGTTTCCGGCGCAAATTGCGACTGATCTACAGCTCCCCAACCCTCTATGAGGTTCGCCTTCCTTTGCTCCTGAATGGCCGGATCTTCGGCAGTATCCGATTGGGAGTTTCAACTATCTTTCTGCGCCACGAGCTTACCCCCAAACTGCAACACGCCTTCCTGCTTTCCTCCGTGGCCATACTGTGCTCGCTGATTCTGGCCGCAGGCCTGTCTCACGTGGCGCTCGGACCCTTGGAGCATATCAGCAGAAGCCTGGATACCATGACCGGCGGTCACGTAGGCGGCGTGGCGGCCAACGACGCTACCGGGGACGAGTATGGCGAAGTCAGCGTCAAGATCGCCAACCTGGGGCGCCAAATGCGAGATGCCCGAGAAATCTTCTCGGCATTGAAGAGCAATGTGGACCAGATCATGTCCACCCTGCAAGATGGTCTGATGCTATTCACGCACGGCGCCAAGGTGGTTCTGGTCAGCGCCTCGGTGGAGCGTTTTCTGGGTCGATCGCGCAGCGAATTGTTAGGTCGAGGCGTGAAAGAGATTTTCTCCCCGGAATCGGCTCTGGGTGCTCTGATGCTAGATTCCTTTCGCCTACATCACAACGTGGACGAGCGGGAGATGGAAATGCCGAATGGGCGGCGGGTTCAAATCTCCCTGGATTTTATTCAGGAGCGAGGTACTCAGATCGGCGCCCTGCTGACCATGCGGGATGCCGAGTCGGCGCGCCGCATCGAGGACGAAATCGAACTTTCGCGCCGCCTCTCAGCCAGTGGACGTGTGACCCGCGGTGTTGCCCATGAGGTAAAGAATCCGATCAACGCCATCGTTCTGCATCTGCAGCTATTGCGAAACAAGTTGCGCGAGATCGATCCCGATACCAGCCGCCACGTAGATATCATTGACAGTGAAATTCATCGCTTGGATCGCGTGGTGCAAATTCTGGTGGACTTCACCCGCCCGCGGGAGCTGCATCTTGAAAACACCGATCTGCGCCCGGTTCTCGAAGAAGTCTCCCTGCTGGCCTCGCCTGAGGCAGCACAACAGCAGGTGAAGCTGGTACGCGAGCTCTCGCCTGGCCCGATCCCCGTCAAAGTGGATGTTGATTTCATCAAACAGGCGATCTTGAACGTCGTCCTCAATGGCATACAAGCCATGCCCAATGGGGGCACGATTACGATCACCGCCTATTTTGACGAAGAAACGGTGGTGACCGAGATCCGCGACCAAGGCACAGGCATTCCGGTCGAGGTACAGGAAAAAATCTTCGAGCTGTACTTCACCACGAAGAAATCCGGCAGTGGGATTGGGCTGGCACAAACCTATCAAATCATGCAATGGCACTATGGATCGGTGGATTTCGAATCGATCGAAGGCAAAGGCACCACCTTCCGCCTTCGTTTGCCACTGGCTGAGGTGCGTTCGCCGCGACTTGAAGCAGTCACCGCCGGCCCGGCAGAGTTGGCGAGCGAGAGCTGACATGACGCTACTGGGGAATGTTCGCATGCTGGTGCTGGTTTTGGTTGTGGCGTCCATGGCACTGGGTTTTGCCCAGCAGGACCAGAGCCCGACCGACAACCAAGGCGGAAATCAACGCCAAGCCCCACCCGCAGCGGGAGCGAATTCCCCTGCCCAGAGCACGACGCCCGCGGCACCCGGCCCGGAGCAGCCCAAGACAAACGGGCAGCCGTCGAGCCACCAAGCCACCAGTGGCAGCACGAAGAGAAGAGCTCGAAAGAATGAGAAGACGACCACGACTGAATCCGGCAAAGTGGTGGTCGCAAATGGGGGGGCCAAAGAGCACGAGAGCCAGTTGGCACCGGCGATGTCCCAAGAGCAAGCCGTTCGTGAGCGCCAGAACACCAGCCAGCTCCTTGCCACCACCGACGCCAACTTGAAGAGCATCGCCGGCCGCCAGCTCACACCCGCGCAGCAAAACATGTTGGCGCAGATTCACAGCTACGTGAATCAGTCCAAGGCCGCATCCGACGCCGGAGATCTTGAGCGAGCCAATACGCTGGCTTCTAAGGCACACCTGCTTTCCGACGAGCTGGCAAAGAAATAGCGGCTACTTTCCCGCCGCGCGTGCCGAGTTTACCTTGGTAAGGAGTTCCTTGATCGGCGGCTGCATAGGCCCGGGGATGGCCGCGGCGTCGGTCAGTACCGCGCGCGCGTCGCTGAGGCGGTTGAGCTTGGCATAGTCCCAACCGAGAAAATACGCCGCAACCGCATACTGCTGTTCATCCTGACCTTTCAATAGAGCCACGGCCGACTTAAGCTCGGTAATCGAGGGAAGGGTCTTTTCCTGCTTCGCGTACACGCGGCCTAAGATGGAATGGGCTACGCCCGCCGACACTTTGCGCGAGCGGTCGGCATCTGGCTGCTCGGCCTTAGCCACTACGATGGTTTTCTGGGCATAGGTGACGGCTTTGGCCAGGGCGCTCGGCTCCGGGCTATCAACATAGGCGTTTGCCAGCATGAGCAGCGCTGCCGAATCCTCCGGATTGCCGGCTAGAACTCTGTCCGCATAAGCGACCAGCCTTTTGTTGTCCTTCAGGTCGGCCAGCGAGAGCATGGCGTAATTTGCAATTTGATCTTCCATGCCTGACTTGGGGAAGGTGGTGGCGAACTGGTCGATGTAATCCATTCTGGTCTTGGCATTGCTTTCCGATGCGATGGAGTTGAAGGCGGCGTTGCGAAAGAACTCGTAGGCGCTGCGGTTGGCCTCCTTGTCCGATGCGATGGCGGCGGCAAACTGCTCCTGAGTCAGATCGGCCGGCTGGGGCTGCTTCTCGATGGAGTTGTATACGTCGCCGCCTTCGTCCGAATACTTGAACTGGCGGACATTGTCTTTGGCTTGTTGCGCGATCATTACCTGGGAGGTGAGAATGTCTAGGTTATGCGGGGCTGCGGCCAAAGCTTTGTCCCCACACTCCAGCGCCTTCTGAAGGTCACCCGCATTCTGGTAATACTGCGATAGCTGCCAGTTGCCATAGGCCACGGCCATCGGGTTCGAAGCGTACTTGGCCAGAAACTCTTGGTACATCGCCAGCTTCTTTTGTGCATCCTGCTCGCCGCTGATGAGAATAAGGTCTTTGTCCTCGGGCGTGCCGGCAGGAATTGCTAGCTTCTCAACTTGGCTGTAAGCCACAGAAGTCAGGAAAAAAAGCAATGCGACCAGGCGTGCGCTTGTGAGTTTCATGGGTTACCTCCAACAACCGGCGCCATCGTATCTCTGAAAAGCTTTGCACGCAAGCTCGATCGATGCTTGCGAGGGTCCAAGGCCGCCCGTTACTAGGCGCGGCAACTGCCTAAGATCGCCGCCCTGACGCGAATGTGGTGTGGTACGGCCTAACTACGGTAGTCTGACTCCTGGTGGATATCCGGAACGCTTCTCAGACCCAAATATGCCGCCACGATCCTGTCAACGGTGAGGGCAAGGATTCATCGGTTGGGTACATCTCGATTGTGGTGGTAACGGCTTTGTTGCTGCGCTTGGCCGTGATCACGCTAGGTCATACGTACCGCATCACGCCGCGGCGCGATCACTTTCAATTTGGCTGGGAAATGGGACGTCTGGCACGATCCATCGCCCAAGGACGCGGCTTCAGCTCTCCCACCGACTTAGATTCTGGTCCCAGCGCTTGGACGGCGCCGGTCTATCCCTACATTTTGGCGGGAATTTTTAAGTTGTTTGGAGTGTATACGCGGGCTTCGGCCTGGGGCATTCTCGCCTGCAACAGCCTCTTCGCCGCTCTTACCTGTTGGCCGCTTTTCCGCATTGCAAATCGCCTCTTCGGTGCCGGCGTAGCTCGGGGTACGGCTTGGACCTGGGCCGTCTTTCCTTACCTAATCTATTGGCCAGTCCGGGTCGTCTGGGAGGTCAGCTTTACAACCTTTCTGCTGAGTTTGGCTTTATGGCTCGCCACGGTTGCTCCCGATCGGCATCCACGGGCTTGGGACTGGATCCGTTTCGGACTCCTCTGGGGCTTGATTGCCTTAACCAACACCGCAGTTCTTATTTTGTTTCCCTGCATGCTAGCCTGGATGCTGTACCAAATTCCCGTCCGTTCCTCGCGCCTCATCGCCGCGACCCTCAGCAGTGTGACGCTTTTGCTGGTGATCACGCCCTGGACGGTAAGAAACTACCAAACCTTTGGCAGGCTCATCTTCATTCGCGACAACCTTCCGCTGGAGCTATATGAAGCCAATAACGACGCCTCATCGGGTCTATGGACACGCAGCGAGCATCCCGGCAATGACCAAAACTCGATGCGGAGATTCCAGCGATTTGGTGAGATGGGTTTCATGGATGAAAAGCGCCAGGAGTTTCTAGAATTCATTCGCCAAAACCCAGGGAAAATTTTGCTGTTCACACTGAAGCGCGTCTTTTACTTCTGGGCCGCGCCTCCGCAAGCTCCGCTCATCGGCGGTTTCGAGTTGCGCATTGCCCGCCACACAGAATTTCTGCTGGCCACGGTATTTGCAGCTTTGGGTCTCGGTCTGATGTTCATCCGTCGAAGCCGCTACCGATGGTTGCTTGCTCCATTTCTTTTGGTCTATCCCCTTCCTTACTACCTGGTGAACCCGTTTCCCCGCTATAAGCATCCCATCGAAACCGCGATGCTGATGTTGATCGTCTATTTCCTGGGGGAGGCCCACGGCATCAAATTGCAGCGAGGTTTACGGTTCCCTCCTACTGTCTCTCGATAAATCCTGCAATTTCTTTTTTGCGGCGCTTGCTTGAGACCGAGGCCGTAATAAAGGTTGACGGCGGGTGCCCGCGCAAGCAATCGACTAACCACATGCCTTAAAAAAAAAGCACTAGACAGGAAGGCCCCTTCACCATACAAAGTCATAGGAGAAAAAGCAGTTCCTCGCAGGACATCCGAAGCCGAGTTCGAATCGGTTTCATTCTGTATGTCTCTAGAGAGGAGATACTATGTACTGGCTCTGGGTAATACTGATTGGATTGGTTGTGGGGGTTGTGGCCAAACTCATTATGCCGGGAAAGGATCCGGGTGGGGTCATCGTTACCATCCTCCTCGGTATTGGGGGATCGATTGTCGGAACTTGGCTTGGCCGGGGCGTTGGGTGGTATCAACCAGGACAATCGGCTGGCTTCATTGTGTCAGTCTTCGGAGCGCTGATACTGCTTGCTATCTATCATTTCATTCGGAGACGCGCGGCGTAGTCTTCATCTCCCGTGCGATGTGTTCTTGAAGGCTATCGTGGCAAGGTCTGTATCTCGGTTGCCCGTCAAACGCGGGTGATACGCTGTGGTGTATCGATCTTAGAAACCCTGCCCCGGGAGGCTGCTTCTGCACGCAGTGCGGGCTAGCAGTGTCCGTCCCCTAATTGCCCGCACGCCTTACTCTCGCCGTTCATAGCGTGCCGGCACGAGGTCTCTGGGAAGATGATGATCATCAAGCTGTACCCAATCGACGGTGAATGAGCCCTTATAGCCAAACAATGGTCCCCAGAGGTGGTTTCGGACATTCACTTCAATGTGAAATTTTTGGTCGCCATCCTCAAACCATTCGCACACTTCGGCAATACCGGAGAATGCCATGGGGAAATTGAAAGCTACGGCGCCTTCATAGAAGCGTTGCGCGCCCGAACGAAGGCACAATCCGCCGCGATTATCCACACTCAAATGAATGTCGACGGCCAGATGTTGGTGCGTACCTAGATAATCGACAATACAACCGCGCGCCTGGCTATAAATCATGTAAGCGTCAAAGCGGCGCGGGTGCGGGGTGGCAAAATTCCTGATCCAAGTCACGGTTTCTCTGCCCAGCGGATCGCGGTAGGCATAGTTCTTAACCGTGAAGCTGATGTCACTACCGCAGTCGGGAAACATGATTCGTCGCCAACTTCCGACGTAGAGGAATGGCAAGGTGAAGAGCTTGCCGCGCCATACTTTCTCCATTACTCCCGTACCGATCGATGCCCGACCGTCCTGGCTGCTAAATCCGAAGCGCTCCTGAATCCGGGGATGAAGTGAGTTGAACTTGTCGCCGAGTGCCTGTTCGTAAATGGATCTCATAGCGGGTCTTTCGGTGTGCGGCGGCATCGGGTGGCCATCGGCAACTCGCGTCCCGCAACGATGGCGATCGATGCCAGCGCTGCCAGCGAAACGTTGAGCGTCAGGGGATTGAATGCGGCAGCCAAGTACGACGCAGCGGTAAGAGCTACCACAGGAATACCGGCAAGCATGAGAATGACGGTGGCCCATAAGAGCCAATGTTGCCGCCACAGAATAATGAGCAACAACGCGAATGCGATCTCGCCGAATCCGGCGAGGGTCACGGCGGTGTTCACTTCGGCCGGAGCGGTTCCGATTTTGTTAAGCAGATCGAGCTCGATCCGATCATGGAAAAGCAGCTTCGGTACCAAGCCGTGATATAGCCAAATGAAAGCCATGGTTCCCCGGGCAAGCGCGTAGATGATCCAGCGGTCGCGGGAGCTTTCTGGCGGAATGCCGCGTTCGATCCACAAGCGCAGCCGGTCAAAGCTCCAGGCGGTTGCCCATCCGAGCAGAGGACGAAAAAGAACCTTATCAATGATCTTTCCCACCAATCCGAAGCGTGTCTGGTAGTCGTACCAGGTAAAGAAGCGAATGGCTTCTTGCGTGGGAACGTATTTCCAATAGCCAGAACCCACTTTGATCAAAGACTTCTGGTCATCCGACCAGAACTTCAGACTGGAAGTGCGAGCGCCTTGATCTCCTTCTCTGGTCCCGACGCTCTCTCCTTGACCTGCGATCCTTACCCCTAGGCCAATCCGGGTGCTGTATAGGAAGCGTTGCGGCTGTCCGGTTTCTCGGGACAAGTACTCGATCGCAGTAAAGCGAAGATCCCATCTCTGATGGAGTCGGGGATTCTGGGTTTTTTCCCAGAGCTCGTCGATCGTGCAGTGAATTGGGGTTTCGACGTAGATTCCCATACGGCCGCCCTAAATGACCTAGAGAATATCTTCGTTGGGCTCAATCCGCATGCCTATTTTTTCAAGCGGAGGAACCGGTTCAAGCAGAAGGTGGCTATGATTCAGGAGGTTCGATCACTGCGGCCGCGCTGCGCGAGGATGGTTTGGGTTTTTTAGGGTATGGTACATAGGCATAGGGATCTCCAGGAGGCGGGTCTGGTGTTCGCCTAAAGAGTCGCTTCACTTTGTCCAAAAGAACGCGAATCGTAGTTTGGTTTCATCGAGTTCACGGCAATGATTTCGAAGTGCGAAGGGGGTTTGCGCGGCTTAGCGGTTCGGCATTGTCCTCGGCAGGATCTCTAAAGGGCTTACGAGTTTGGTTTGCCGGAGTGCTGTATTGCGTTGTTTTCCGAACAAAGCCAAGCGCTGACTCAGACTTCATTACTATCACCCGGAATATTTCTTCGAATGCTGGCAACCGTGACCGTTCGAGAGCGAGGTCCCATCTCGCACTCCGGCGGCCGCACGGGGTGAGAGTGGTTGTATTTTTTTTGGCTTCGGCACGAGGACTAGAAGATCTCGAGCCAGCGGTTCTGGTGTTGGCTGAAAGAGTTGCTTCGCTTGGGCAATGGATTTTTTTCGCCACAGGCCGCCTCGCACGCGTGGCTCGCCTTTCCTGGGGGACGCCTCTTTCGTAAGCGAACGCGCGTTGCTAAAGTAGGTTATGCGTTCGATTTTCGAAAAACGGGCGCTGCGTTTTGTATTCGCCGCTAACCTTGTTTCCATGATCGGCAGCGGAATGAACTCCGCGGCTGTGGCTTGGTACATTCTTCAGGCGACGCATTCCGAAATTGCCTTAGGCACGTTCGCCGTCGTACAGACGATCCCGGCAATCCTTCTACTTCCATTTACCGGCGTCATCATCGATCGAGAAGATCGTCGCCGGCTGGTCATGATGCTGGACGCCGTGCGCGGTTTGATCATTCTTGTGGTTTCGTTGCTGGCCTTCGCCGGTCGAGCAAAGGTGTGGGAGCTTTATGTGATGAATACTCTGGTGGCAGCCGGCTTTTGGATGTTCTGGCCAACGGTCACGGCATTGATTCAGGAGCTGACTCCAGGAGATGAGTTT
>Ga0126381_100003727_pt1 | contig 16527 bp, 28 predicted proteins | sample PanSoiMetPlot_28_FD_96465 | JGI IMG/M metagenome (GOLD analysis project Ga0126381, IMG submission 96465) | Tropical forest soil microbial communities from Panama - MetaG Plot_28 | ecosystem: Environmental > Terrestrial > Soil > Tropical forest > Bulk soil | place: Panama | collected 2016-02-17 | reverse complement strand
GGGGGTGTAGGTAACGCTCTCTCTCCCTTATTCCACTAACTCTAACCATGTAGCTGATAAGCCTTTTTACATCATGCTTAGGATAATGTCAAGTCTAAAAATGGCCTAGGGCTTGCTGGTTTTTGTATCCCCTGCGTTTCAGCATCATTACCTTATACACTTATCATTACCTGTTCAAGACTAATTATTTATAGGTATACTCTTATATAATCACGAATAGTTACAAGCAGATACCATAAAAAGTCCCCCTTCCATGGAACTGGCGCTTTAGGGGAGCGGGGTTTGTTCCATGGAGAAGGGGGCAAGTTGTTCGCTAGAAAACGAGGGGCGGGAACTAGCGAATTTACTTAAGCGGTAATCTTGAGCGTATAAGTGTAATGAGCCAAGCAGCCAAAGCTGGTATAATTATATCATCCATGGCCTGTAGGATTTTATCTATTAGGTCTATGCTAGTCATGGGCAAGCTGTTGTAGTTGACCGGACTAGACGCCCGTCGCTAGCGCGGATGCATAGAGGGTTAGTTCCGGTAACGGGTCCTGGAACATTCACGCTTGGCATTGTGATAGGTCCTCCACCTCCTCCTATTTCAGTAGCTCCAGTTGAATAATGATTGAGGTATAGTGGTCCTGCTGCTCCTGCTGCCATTCCATCTAAGGCGAGGTCCGCAGTTCCTGTTATGCTAGAGGCTCCTGAAACTCGTGTTTCTATTAGTCCAGGTCCTGTAGTTGGAGCGATAAGAAAACCCGTTCCACCGCTGTTAGACAATGGCACTCCGTTTGCAGAATTACCTCCTATGCGAAGAGGGAATTGAGTTGGATCAATAGCGCAGTTACCTAAATTGATTGTGCCTCCAGTTGTTGAAACTCCTACACCTTTTAGACATGTGGTTGTGCTGGCTTGGTTAGTTCCTATTACTATGTCAGTTGGAATGTTGGGACCTATTTTCCCACCTAAGTATGGAGCGTGTATAATATCTTGAGTTGGGTTAGGATTGTTAGAAACAATGTCAAAGCTTTCTGGGTTAGTCACTTGATTGACTGTTAGGATTGAGAAGATTGTAAAGCTATTGGCACCATCTGTTAGCACTTGTCCTACTGTGAAGTTGGAGCGAGAACTTGATACGTTCTTTGTCTCTTGTACGGCAATGCAAAAATGGTTTTGGTAAGTGTAGCTTGGTGATAGTACTATTCCACGCGAAACTCCTTGTGCTACAGTATCTCCTAATGCAAAGCCTGTTATGGTTCCGGTAGAACATATTTGACTATCCCATTGTCCATTGCTTTCCATGGCTCCAAGAAAAGACGTAAAGCTAGCTCCGTTACCTTCTATCACTCCTCCGTAATCGAAGTTGCTTATCCAATTAGTGCTAACGATGTTGCTTTCTGCAGGTTGTGCCCCAGGATAGAGAAGTATTCCAAAGTTACCGCACGAATTTATATTGGGGTTAACACATCCTATCCAATAGTTACCAGCGAATTGATTGACGGAAACTGGAGAAGTATTTCCATAGACGTATATCACTCCGTTAACTTGTGAGGCGTATCCTACGAAGAATTTAGAGCCTCCAGCAGAGCCGGGGCCTGTTATATGTATAACATCTGCGTCTAAACCTGTAGTATAGCCTATGGAGAGATTGATAGAGACTTGACCTCCTCCGCTTCCTCCAATGGTAAAGAAAGAGGTTGCTCCGGTCCAGCTTGGGATAGGTGGGAATGTGGAACCTTCTATAACTCCGCCTAGGTCTATGTTGATAGTTTGAGAAAAGTTGGAAAGGTCTATAGTTGAATTGAGAGCACAAACTCCTTTTGTCTTTATGCTTAGGTATCCATTATTATGGGCAGCAGCTACAGCAGCTAACATTCCAGATGTATCTACCGTTCCATCTGCTGCAATTTGTCTGCACCTAGCGCCAAAGAACTCTGGTGATATTTCGTTAGGTGGAGATAGTTGTCTAATCATACAGCCTTGCGAGCAGGAACCGGGATTATTAGCAGGAGCTATAACCGTTCCACCATCTGGAGTTAAGGTAGTAGTATTTTGCCATTGGAAGAGACCTCCTCCAGACAGTCCGAGAGGGTAGTAACTTGTGAGGTTGTAGGCTCCAGCTTGTTGCATCTGTTGAGAAGACAAAGCAGATAGTGCAGACATTGTAGGAAGAGTATTAGCTTGCCCTTGCTGTGTAACGTTACCACAATATGTTGCAGTAGCTTGGCCGTTGACCATGCTGTAATTCCATTGACATGGCGTGCCTTGTGCTTTGGCTGGTGCAATGTTGAAAGTACAGAGAGCCAATAGCGTTACAGCTACAAGCAAGCAGACAGTTAAAATCCATTCTGCAATAGGATGTTTCAAGCTAGTTAGCTTTCTTTTCGTCAGTCCATTCATAATGGATAGTGTAAGGTGCCCACCGTTGAACAAAGTGAGCGACAGTCCAGGAGATTGTAACTACATTACCCGCTGTCGCTTGTGTTATAGGTCCAAAGTCGTCTGACCCTGGAGCAATGAAGAGTGTAGGCGGCGTTGTTGGGAAAGTTAAGGATACGGAGCCAGCAGCAAGGGCTCCTTTTCCTGCATAGACAAGTATTTCCCCAAAGCCTCCGCTGTCCGGCGTTTGGACGGAAGCTCCGCCATTGCCAAGTCCAACAGTTGCGTTAACTGCGGGGGTATTGAGAGAAGCTAGGATAGGAGGAGGTTTCACCGCTTGTCTCATTATCTGTGGGTCCTATGCTCCGTTCCTTTAGGCTCTGTTGTTGTCGTGCTATTCGCATGGTCTGTTGCAAGAGGGGTTACGCCTCCTTCACCTGTTACAGCAGCAGTAGTTGAATTGGAAGTGTCTGCTTGAGTTTCCGTCCTAGCATTAGGCGTAATGTCTATGCCAAAGAAAGACTTGGCAGCATAGACAAGTATTTGCTTTATGGAAAAACCTTGCTCTTGAGCTTTCGCATTCATATCTGCTAGGTCTTTCATAATGTCGTCTGGAGTTACTGTTTTAACAGTTGTAGCGCTTGTTCCTGAAGTTGTAGAGCTAGCAGAAGCTTCGCCCATCTTTTGGGTATTGACGTTAGATTTTACTGTTCCTGTTCCTGACATAATTCCTGCTCCTTGCATTGGTTAGGCTATTGCCTTGATTGCTTTACCGGGTCCACCTTCCTTGATTACAAAGAAGAGAGCGACTATTGCAATTAGTCCTCCTATGAGGATTAGTCCTCCACGCTCAAACCAATTTTCTATGTCTGAGATAATGCCCCCTCCTCCGCTGCCTCCGTTTGTGGAGGTTCCTGTGATTGGGGCTTGTGCAATGTCGGACCCTGGAGAGAGTTGCGGGCCTCCTCCAACTGATAGAGTTGACGCAAGGCCAGAAGGTGCAGCAGCATTACCCATAACACTAGGCCAGATGCCAGCAAGGGCAGACTGAATAGAACTAAAGTCTCCACTGGCAAGGGCTTGTTCAAGGGATTGACCTCCAGTCTTTTGAGCGTAAGTAGCTTGTGCAAGGTACCATGCTCCAGCTTCTTGATCGGTAGGGTTTTGGAAGTTTAGTCCGAATTGTGTAGCTAGATTTTGCCATGTTCCAGACTGAAACTGGAAAATACCAGCAGCAGAGGTAGGTCCTGTAGAGACATTAGCTCCTGACCATATAGGAAAGCCTGTAGAGGTAGTAGGTTGTGCTGAGAGGTCTACGCCTCCAAAGCCTTCGTTTAGTGCAGATAGTCCAGCGCTTCCAGTTTCACCTTGAGCAAGAGCAGACAGGAAGCCTTCTTGCAAAGTATCAGATGGATTATAGGCGATTGCTCCGGCGCTACTCATGTATTGAAGAACCCGTTACTAAGATTGTTAAGGTTAGCGGCTGCTGCCATTGCATTAGGATTAGGCGTTGAAGTTGTTTTGCTTCCTGCACCTATTCCTAAAAATCCGCTAGAACTTGAACTGCTAACTAGTGGGGGCAAACTTGCGATTTGTCCAAGAGTAGAGATATATTGGGCTTCTGTCTGAAATGGTGCCATAGACATGGAAGCTTGGTCGTTAGCTTGTGTTTCCTGTAGTCCTACTTGGCTCCATATTTGAGAGTTCTGGACATTGGCGTTAGCTGCAATGAGGTCTTGCGCTGTTCCTGATTGGGCTTCTATTTGTGCTATTTGAACTGCGTTGCCGGATTGTGTTTGGGCTGCTTGCGCTGCGTAATAAGCTGATGCATTATCAGCACCTGCTTGGGCTTGCCCTCCTCCACTAAAGAAGCCCATGAAGTAAAGCACGGCTAAGCCAGCTACCAAGCCTCCTATAGTAGCTTCTGTAGGATGTTCCTTGGCCCATGATATTAGCTTGTTCAAGTTGTCCTCACTACAGCTTGAACTTCTATGTTATTAAATATGCTTGCTAGTGTTTGAGGGTCTGAAAGTCCCTGGAGCCTTACGCTTGTTGGGATAACTTGCGAGGTCCACCATATCGCATGGTTAAAGTATTGACCTCCATGAGTGAGGGGTTCCGGTCTATGCAAGACAACAATTCCGGCCCCTATTGGATTGGTTAGAGGCTTGCCATAATTCTGGACATAAGCTTGTGCGCCTCTGTCAAAGTATTGAGTATAAACCTCATGGTTCAAGCCAGAGACAGGAGGAACATTAGGCATAGACCCTGAAGGGCGTCTTTGTAAGGCGCTTTCAGGTTGAGCCATGCCTTGTTGTCCAGATTGTGAGGGAGCCCTTCTTCCAAGGCTCCAGGACTTTGTTCCCTTGGTTGGATAGGCGTTAGTCCAATGCGCTCTCGCCGGTCCAGGAGTAAAGGCTCCTGTCGTTTGTTGGTTTGCGCCTATTGGAGGAAAGCCTTGCTGGCCTCTCTTGCTAGGCTTAGTGAAGGTCTGGCTTAGTTTAAACATCTATCCGCCAAAGCCATAGCCCATAGAATTAGGAGCCGGATAGCTTAGGTTGAGATCGTATGGAACCCCAGTAACTGGGCTTTCCGCTACACCTAAGTCTGTTCCCAAAGCTGAAGCTCCAGCTTGTAACACTCCTGCTGTATTAGCCTTGCGACTAACGAGAGTAGAGATTATTGCTAGGCCAATTATAGCCATAACAATCGTGAGACCAGCTTGGACTATTTCATTCATAGCTATTGTCCTAAGTTAAGGTAAGCTCCGCTTGGCATGTTTCCTGGCATGAACGTATTTTCGCCAAATGGAAGGCCACCTATCATGGTGGAGAAGGCGTTAGTTCCAAGATTACCGTGTGGAGAAGGGTTTTGGATAGGTTGCACAGCAGCAGCTACGACATTGGCGAGAGCAGAGCCAGCAGCCTGTATAAATTGAGGGGCTTGGGACTTTTTGGAGACAATACTTGCTACTATGGCAACGGTTATGACACCTCCAAAGAGTGTTAGAATGATTTTGCCTAGTTCATCCATTCTATTGTCCGCTACTTAGTATGCTAAAGAGATTGCCTCCAGGGTTAGGAAAGTTTTGTCCGATACTTTGGAAGATGTTTCCTCCAAAACTTGTAGCATTATCGTTAGAGGCTAAATTGGTTTGAGTTGCATAGCTAGGCGTTCCAGATACTGCGCTTCCGGCGCTAGGAGGAGTTTTCTTTTCTTGTTTCTGCCAAGCGTTCTGAAAACCTGAGAGAATATTTTGATAGTTTCCTACGAGTAGAACTATAATCACTAGAGCAAGTAAAGCTTTGCTTATAGGCTTAAGTCCTGGAACATAACCTATAATGCCTAATGCTACGATTGCAGCAGCCCAAACGAAAAACTCTGGAACATCTGTCTGAATAGCGGAGAACAAGGCTCCTTGACTGTTGCGTACCGCTGCAACAATTAGGACTACTCCTATAAGAAGGGCAAAGATTGCCATTTATCCACCTGCTACATAAGGAGCAACTGTAGCTGCGTCTTTAGCTCCTTGCATAAACGTATTCCAATCCGCGAGACCGCTAGAACTCGAACTACTGGAACCCCCTCCTCCAAAAAGTCCTCCGCTAGGTTTGGGTGCTGTTGTTGCTCCCCATAGGATAGCAGTATACGTAGATAGTCTATTTTTCGCCGCGACGAAGATGATAAAACCGGCAAGGAGCATAGCTGTAATGTAGCTGCTTTGAGACATTGACAGACTATGCTCCTTTTCCCCGAACGCTTGGGCCGTCCGGCTTATGGTAGTCCGGCCATGTTCCCAAGCTGCGGATAAAAGCGCGCTACTACATAGCCTACTACGAAGACGATAACTAACATTACCCAATGTTGGCTTTGCATGGATCAGCCCTCACAACTCTGTTGCGGCGCTTCTTATATGATCCAAGACTATGAACCATATAATCGCCCCTATGATTACCAAGCCAGTCAAGAGGAAGATATGCAAAGTATCTAGCTCTCCACTAACAGGAGCTTTGAGCAATGCTAGTATATCTTCCCACAATTTCATGAGCTAAAGACCTCTTAGCCTCCGCCCATTGGGATAGAACCGCCTTGATTGACAAGTCCGATAACGCCGTATGCTTCCCACCCATAGAGAATAACCGCTCCGCTTCCTCCAACTGAGTTAGGATTGAAAACAAGCTGCATATTACCCCATTGGTTAGTGTCAACGGGTCTATGCCTAAAATCTAGATAATACATACCAGCAGGGAAGTCGTCGGCAATAATGTTACGTTGCATTAAACCTATCATACGCCCGTCAACGTTAATGATGTTCGTGAAGTTAGCACTTTGCAGTTGGATATAGTTAAGATCAGAACCATTAACGTTTAGCGTTCCATTGTTGTCATAAACGAAGGTAACGCTTTCATAGGTTCTGGAATTGACAAAGGCTGCGCCATTATCCTGATTAGCGATAGGAAGCCCGCTAGAGGTATTATTCAGAAGGTAAGCGGTACCCAAATCTTGCTCTGGCAAAACTGGAATGCCATTCATTTTGGGTAGTTGATCCAAATAGTTCTGATACATCTGGACCGAAAGACCGGACAAAGAAGCTAAGTCAGAGCCAGCAGACTGATATACAGCTAAGGTAGGATCAGACGAAGAAGAAACAAACATATTCGGGTTAAGGGTAAGCTGTACTTGCATTACTGCATTTGTAACATCTGCAAAGATAGCTCCACGCAAGTCTGTATCGTTTTTGCAGAATGGTATCTCTAACTGAAAATCTATCTCCGAGTTACCGTTAGCAGCAATCGTAGGAGGAGCGTACATCACGCGGTTATTGTTATTGCCATACCCCAATGGAGTATCTGTTGTAATAGCTGCGCCAAAAACTCTACGCCTCTTGGCCGTGCTTACTGCTGTTAGATGCCAGCCTGTAGAGTTAATGCGCTGATTATTGCCGAGGTCAAAGAAAGTAACGTTACTAACGAAGTTAGCGAGACCTAGTTTGGTCAAAGTCTGTACGCTAGTAGCTCCTGCTGTAACAGTGCCTTTAAAGCGTACTATTAGCCGCTTAACTAATCCTACGTTCCTAACGAAAAGAGTTAGGACAGAGCCTGGACCTATAGAGGCTTGTAACGAAGGATTTTGAGGTTGCCATACATCTATAGCAGGAGGGAAGTAAGTAGAGCCTACCATTCCTCCACGAAGGATAAGCTGCCTAGCGGCGAAGTTTTGGGCTGCTGCATTGTTTTGGGGGCCAGTAGGCTGCTGCCTTGGCGCGGGTGATGCTGGCATGGTTTTTTATCCTTGTCATGCTAGGTTGTTGGCTCTGGCGCTACAAGCGCAAGAAAAGCAACTCCTAAGATACCCATGACAAGAATGGCAGCCCAATTATAGGGGCTAGAGAGAAGTTCCTGATTAAGGAACTTCACTAGTAACCCCCGGAATTGTTAGCTTCTTGCTTGTTCCCCAAGAAGGACCAACCTGCCGGTCCCGATACAATCAACTGAGTTCCCAATGCTAACACTACCAACCCCAAAAACAGCATCAGCCATACTGTAATCAGGTTGACGAAAGAGAAGGAAAGTAGTGTTTTTTCCATAGGTTGCTCACCATCCCCACAGGTACGAATAGGGGGCAGCTTCTCTCAAACGAGCGGCGACAATATCAGGACTTGACACAGGCTTCAAGATGGAAAGCTGATTTTTTCCTTTGTCATAATAGTAGGACCAATAGGGAGGTAGTTGCCTGTCTGTTGGGGCTCCGCGAGTGAACATCTGTATAACTTTGTGATCTCTCAAATCATCTACCCTAAAAATGCAGACATAGTTGCTCTCAGTAAAGACCTCTCTATCAACATCAACTGGACGTTGTGTGCAGGCAATAACAGGTATACGCTTGCTTCGTCCCTGTCGAAGAATAGCCTTAAAAGCTGAGCCTTTTGGAAGTAGTCCTACCTCATCACATAAAAGCCCTACATTTTCCCTGTGCCAAATTTTCCAAAGCCAGTTTTCCAAAATATCGTCTTGGTCTGGTCTTACAGGCATACGATAGAGCCCGCGCTTTGCTGGTAGTTCTCCAACTTTCAAATAGCGTAGGGGAGGGTCCCCTACGAGGTCCCACAATTCTTCATTCTTGTAATCGAGTATAACCCACGGTCTTTCACTAAAGCGCTGTTTACTAAGCAGCCAAGCTCCAAACACTGTTTTTCCTGTGCCATTCGCGCCTATTACGACAGAACGCTTGTCTGCACCTGGAAGAGTTATCCTGTCGGAGCTATTGAACCTCGCTGGCTCATTCTGCTGCAGGATTGGTAAAGTCTGGCCTAATAACATTAGGTTCCGTTTCTGATTGTCCTGGAGTAACAACGCTAGGTAGCGGTCCTACAAAGGTAGCTCTATCTGCTCTCTTGCGGTTCCTTATGGCGATATAGCGAGGAACATATAGTGTAGCTATCGCGCCATAGAAAGCTAACCAATCAATTGTTTTCTGAGTTCTCTGCACTGAATAGTGGCGCATTACATCTGCACCTCTAGTCATGAAGTTTTGTCCTTCATCTCCTGTAATCTCTAACTCTGGAGTTTTGGTCCAGGTTGCTAAGGCAACATGAAGACCGACAAACATCGCTGTTAAACCGCTTAAATCCACTTGTGCTTTCGCTTTGGCCTCTGCGGCTGCTTTGGGACTGTACCCTGGCTGTCTGCCTCTACGCCTCCTTGCTGGCTGTTCTGGAGCGATAGTCCCTGCTTGGTCAATTTGTCCAGGGTCAATAGAACTTCTGTATTCTGTTGCTTGAGGCTCGCTAATTCCTCCCTCTGCGATGCTATCTGGCTCTGACATTCACTTAGTCCTTTAGTGAAAGCATCTGTTGCGTTATTGGCTGATGTTTGTTCCGAGGCTTGCTCTGCTGCCTTGTCAATTCCATGCTTAGCAACGTCTGCTTGTATCTCTGCAACTTTAGTTTCTGTTTCTCCGTTAACTTTCGCAACTTCGACTGTTGCCTTAGCTTCTTCTGTAACTGCTTCTTTAAGAGCTTTAGCTCCGCTGTCAGAAGGTCCGTCCTCGCTAGAAAGAGGGTTCTCATGAGTTTCAGGTCCAGATCCGTTGCCTTTGCTTGACATATAATCCTCACTCTTCTAACACCTCAATTCGCTTTGTCAGGTCCCTTACATGAAGAGTTATCAGAGCTAGCTGTAACGCTATATCCTCCAGTCTGTCCATGGGGTCCGTGTTGTTCAAAAAGTCCAGGAGAGGGGGGAGGGTAGAGGCCGGGATAAAGTTGGGGACCGGAATAGGGTTCAACTCCTCTTGCGTTACTAAGCAAGGTTTCAATTCTAGTGACTGTAGCTTGTAGTCGCTCAAGATCGTCTCCAAATTTCAGGATTTTTTCCAATGTCTTTTGCTCTGCTAGATGCTTGGCCATGTCCAGGACCTCGCTAAGTCCCATAGACCTAAGCATCATTTCTATGCCAGATTGTGCCATTACAACTTCCCTTAGCTAAGGCGTTCTATAGTAAAGGTTAGCGCTAATCTGACCTCCTAATACCGCTGTCTGGGAACAAACCATCTTAAGACCGTTCTGAAAACGAACTCGCATGTCTGTATTCTGGAATAGTGTAATATCTATCTTGTTTCCAGAGCTAACCTGTATAGCTCCCTGGGCTATAATGTTATTGTTTCCATCTTCTAAAGCCCATGAACCTCCCCCTGTATTAGTGGCAGCCATGCTAAGATAAATGTAAGCAGCTTCAAGGGTACCACTTACACTTGTAGGAACTAACTGGGTACTGGCTGTACCCATGTCTATTCCGGTAGCAGAAGCAAAGTTTTGCTCTTGGCTTGTGGGGACAACTACAGGAGGAGGAACGTAGTTCAATATGTCAAAGCGTGTTATATCGTTAGGCTGTGCCGTAGACGCATAGACATAGAACTGTAACTGATTAGTGAAAACTTCAACAATCGCGTAAGGCGTGTATGATGGAATAGTGCAAGTTGTATTGGTATCGGGGAATATGAAAACTACATCTGCTCCGCTATTGGAATTGTCAACACATAGCGCAGAGACTTGGGAAAATTCCAAGGTAGCGTTGTTCTGAAAGTTCAAGTTGACACAGTTGTTGGGGCCTCCCATGGTTCCCCAATCTATTTCACAGGCTATGAGCCTGGGTCCTTCTTTAGGAGGAAGGTTAGCCTTCTCCGCTGGAACTGAGATAAGGGGGGCCGCGTAGTTGCGAGCAGGGGGAACCATGATAGCCATTGCTATCAATCCTTTACAGGCAGGTCCCAAGTTCCCGCTAATCCTTTGGAGGGGTTAGCTCCACAAAATCAGGATTGTCTTCTAGCATAGTTTTGATCCTGGAGAAAGGTTCCTCTTCGTCATAGTCCTTAAATTGTGCAACATAATCTTTGTGGGGGAGGGAAGGCTTGAGGCTGCTTCCCTTCTTACTCTTAGTGACTATGTAATTGTCCTTCCACTTATGAGAGCTACGCTTATTGCGATAGTCAAAGCTAATCTCTAGTTCCTTGTCTTCCCACTTGCCAGCAAGATCAAAGTCGCCTCTACCCTTGGCAGCCTTTAGACCTATGAAGTTCTGAAAATACACTTTTGCAGTTGGAAAAACTGTCTCTAATTTAGAGTTTTCCCTAGCGTGAAAGTCTTTCCACTCCTTCTCAAAACGTGCTCTAACATCTGCTGTAAAAATCTGTGCAGAAACTCCGCGCGATTTTTGCTTGGCTTTTTTCTTGTCTTGGCTTAATTCCCAATATAACCCAGGTTGCACTATAAATATACCGTCAAGTTCTTTGTAATCCCATTGGCCTAATCCGTCTCCAAGGTCAAGTTTTAACGGTATAAGGCTATAGATACCATCCGTTGCAATCATAGCTATTTTATCAGGTGCTAACGCTATTGCTTCATTAATCATAGTCCTAGTCAAAGAGGTTATGAGAGAGGCATATACGACATTACCATACTCTGGCGTTCCTACTCGCTGTGCATGAGTTCCATAACACGCATTGATACCAAGCTTCAGAGGATGCCCCTCCACATCGCCAAGCAACTGTCTCTGGCTATACAAATCTGCCATCCATTCATAGACTTTTCCATCGCAATCATGCTCTGCACAGTTATTGCTATAGATATAACCATCTATATAGGTAATCTTATGTCCTAACTTCTCTGCGCTATGTATTTCAGGAGACCAATACACGCCTTCGCCTATCTCCGGCCATACAATCACTCCTTTGTCTGTCCTTACAGGCAAGCCTCCTAACCTTATTCCTCCTTCTCTTTTGGCTTTACTGGAGGCTTGGAACTTGCATCGAGCGACGAAAAGTCCGTTAGCTCTGAGAAGTGCAGGGGCTTTCGCCTTCTTCCATACAGCATGACGAAGGCAAGGCAAGCGGCGCATAACAGCAGGATAAGCGCTATGTATATCATTCTCGTAGACCTTTCCGTTTAGCCCCCTAATTTCACCTACCATAGGAACCTCAAACCGTCCTCCAACATACGCTTGAGCAGCGTAATCTTGAACTCTCTTTGGAACGTATAGCTCTAAGTCTTTATGCTTAATACTGCCATGCTTAGCGTGAAGGGCTTTGGCAAGTTTTCCGGCCCCGTTCCATGTCCTAGGCTTAATACCACTAGCATAAGTATTTTGCCTAAACCGTTCCATCAATTCCGCTAACATTCTACACTCTAAGTAACAGTAATGCCGTTCCTCATCTGCAATCTTCCATTCTTCTGCACCTCTTTTTAACTTGCTAATCCTAACGAGTTCTCTTTCCTCTGGAGTTCCTATGTTCCATGCTTCAATCATCTTCAGAAAACTCTTCTGGAAATTACCAAAACTTTCATAGATTACTCTAGGAGGTCCATCTGCAATGCGCTTTTCCTTTCCTGCTTCGTCTAACTGAATAGTAACACGTTGAACCTTGAAAAACTGCTTCTTGAGATACTGTATATTGAAATTCTTATACCAAGTGTAAGGAGAAAACCCAGGTCCAGCCTTCACCTGTTTCTTAAATAGCCTAGCCTTTCTATCGTTAGGTAAATCTTTCAAGATTAGACAAACATCATAGTCAAAGTAAAATCCCATGAGATACTCATCTTGAGGATGCTCAAATATAAAATCTAAAATCTCCAAGGTAGAGAGACTCTCTCCGTTGTTGTAAAGCTCCCTGTCTCCCATCCTGAATAGAACATACTTCTGTCTTCCCTTATCATCTTTGCCGGCTCCCTCTCCATCGCAACCACAAAATGGAAGGTCTCTCTTCCTATGCTTTGCTTCATAGTCAGCCTTGTGAAACTTCTTGTTCCACCTGGAGCTATCTTCTTCGCCAAGTTCTTTCTGCCTTGCACGATAATTGGCTATGCGTTCCTTGCCAGAAAGTGTCATTTTTTCTTAATCCTTCAAGTTAATGATAGTAAGCTAATCGCGCTATACTTACATCCATAAGACCCATCAAACTGTGCAAGTAGTCCATGCCTCTACCAGTTTTCTTTCCGTTCCAGGGAGGTCCTAGCCATTCCTTCCGCGCTGCTCTCCAGACTTTAACAGCTTGCTTGTATTTATCCCATCCGCTTTCCTGAGCTACTTCTACCCACTCCTCCAAAGTAGCCATATCTTCCTCCCCTCCAGCACGATAGCCTTTAGGGTTATATTCTTTAGTGTAAAACTTCTCTATCTGGCGTAATTGCCTAATCTCTAAACCATGCTTTTCTACTTCGCGCTCTCTACGCTCTCTAGCTTCTCCTTTATGATGCCCACGCGCTTCCTGTCTCGTCTTGCCTTTGGCCACACCCTTAGCAATGCGTTTAGCATAGCCTTCCGAGTGTCCAGACTTAACTAGAGCCTTATATTCTTTGGAAGCTTTAATTGATTGGGACTTAGTTAAGCCGGTCCACTTAATCTTGCTAGGCTTAGGAGCCTTAGCTGTTCTCTTTTTTGTTTTTTGTCCCTTCGCCATAGGTTACATGAACCTAGGCTGGACTATCCTTCTTAACGTTGCATTGGCAGCCTTAATAGCTAACGCCTTGTCTCCTGTTCTAACTAACTCTTTGTTAGCAACAGTAGACCAAAGTTTTTTGCGATAGCGTGTAGATGCGAGCCGGGTGTAAGCCGGGGCATCCTCGGACTTCCAAGGCATAGCAGGATAGCTCTAGACAGACAAATCAGACAGTTTCGAGCTTCTGCCTTTTCCTTAACAGTTTCAATAGGAACCCTCAAAAATCAAAGCTTTAATGAATTACAATTTACCAATCTTGACAGTGTTTACCTGAAGGCACGAAAAAACCCTAGGGGAAGAGTGTCGCTCTAACCCTAGGGCTTTCCCTGTCTGTCCTGTCAATCCTATCCGCTAGGAATGTCCGGGACAACAACATAACCTACTTGGACTTGTTTTCCAAGGCCAGAGTAGAACTTTTTTGCAACTTCGGGGCATTATCAGGACGCTTGCGGGCGGACCTCATTTTTTTGAGAAGGGCCATTTCCTCACCCTCGCTATAGGCCATGACTACCCACTCATACGGAATTGTCTTGCCAGTAGCTTCTAGACCAAGATCAACATCCACCTTTATAGCGCGAGCATCCTTGTCCGTTGCGAAGATAGTCTTAATTCGCTCCGCATAAGCAGCAGGAAGATAGATAGTTGTAGCATCGTCTATCTCACCTGTAAGATAGCTCTCCGCCTCAAAGATACCCTTAAGGACAATGCTCGTAGCTGTACGCCCATCGGGAAAAGTATTGATACGCTCGTCAGTATCAGTGCAAACCCCCCACACACGGCCAAGCATCATTTTGGTCCCTTTGCCCTTCGCAACAATCTCCTTGTTAACAAAGTCCTGACTAGGGATAAAGTGTTTCATCATGAAGACCTTTCGGGTCCTCACTCCTTCAGACGTTGTCACCTCGCCATTGTTTGCCTCAGTTTCAATCTCTTTTGCTTTTGCTTCAGACATTTAATTTAGTCTCCCCAAGTAGGACAGATAACCCTAGCACCATTACCAGAGTGAGCTATGTATAACCGTTGGACCTAAAAACTTCAAGCTGCTCTGGCGTAAGAACAAGACAAAAACCATCTTTTTCTTTCACTTGATCCCTCGCCAAGGTCCAGGTGGCCCAAAGAACTAAGTAAAGCCTGTCAACTTTGTCCACCATGCAAAGCTCCCAACATCTGCAAAACTCTGTAAAAAGTTCCTGCTCTCGCTATGAACTGTGGCTCCCTGCTAACCTCGCTAGTATAGTGCAGGTCGAAGCAGGAAGGCTCTGGACAGGTGATTATATACTGTCTGTGGTCCCTATGCCTGTACAACCTAAGACACTCCCTGGAGGCTTCCAGGACCTTCAGACCGAGGGGAGGCGCATGGTAAGAATGAAAGTCAAAGAAACTAACCCTAGTTGCATCACTAAAGTTGTCAGACGTTACTCTCATATTCATAGTGTTATCCCCTTCAAACACATGCGGAAGAAAAAACTGGCCAGACATAGACACCCTACCAAAATATGATAACGCCACGACAAGAGCAAAGTTTGAGCACGAATTGTAATTCCTCTTCAGTGCGACAAAGCGATGTTTCGACTTTGTAATTGACCATAGAAAAACACCTTTTTAGACTAAGAGTAAGGCTATACGAATAGAACTAACTGTATATGGACAACGCTTTTTCTCTTTCTCTAATACTGTTAGGCTTGCTTTCATGGCATAATCAAATGCCTTCGTTACATTATCCTCCATAACCTCGCCACTATGATAGAAGGGTTCTTCTTCTCCGTCTGTTCCCTTAACCTCATAAGCGTAAAACCTCATAGTTTTGTTCCTTCAGGAATTAGTTTCTCTAACTCTCTCTTATGTTTGTCACACAAGCTTATCAAGACAGGTCCGATAGGAGTTTCAATTCCTACGTCCCAGCCAAGGTAGTTCATACACTCGCTACTTCCATCTGGCGTGCCATAACAACAATAACCTTGACTACTTACACTATTCTTCACAAATACAGTCCTTCTCATGTTACTACTCTCCTCTATTGTACTTTGTAATGCCCCCTAGGAATGTACTCTTCATCTGAATTTACAAAGACAGCCTCTATGAATATTACCTTGACATGTTCCCCGCCTTTCCCAAAATGTTGTTTCCTGAAATGTCCTCTTCTCCAGTGCGCTCTTAACGTTCTACCTGTACCAGCATAAGAACCATCTGAATTGTAAACTTGGCCTATTCTTATGTACGTAGTATACGGAAAACGTAATTTTTTCCCTCCAATACCAAATTTAGTTAGCGATTTTTTCTCTACTGTCTCTTTGCTAATGTTTTTAGTTAATAGAGATACAAGAAGAACTTTAAACAAGTTCACAGCGTATTCCTTCCAGAACTCTACACTTTCAGGATTGTCACTAAAATAAGCTTCCCAATTCATTGTATCAGATACAAAAGACATAGAAGTAAAAGCTTTGTCTTCTTCACTTTCATAGTCCCAACTAGAAAACCTATGAACAACATAAGTCTCTTTCATTATGTTCTTAACAATAGGATCGTTAAACCAATCCACTTTGTTGCCCTTAAACCAAAAAAGCTCTCCACATCTTATGGCAAACTCCTTAAACGGCAACTTTGCCATGCCAGCATCCAACATGTCTGTAAACATGCTTATTACATCGTCCTCTCGCATAGCCTCAAAAATTTGTTGGTCTATGACGAATAGTTGTTCTGGAAAAGACATAGAGTTATGATCCTAACAATATTCCATATTGACTATAACACTAAGCTATTGTATGGTCAATCTGTAACAATTAGTCGGCAACAGGGAACTATGCCAAAGGTTACAGAACTCATCCAAAAACAAGAACGCTTCGCTTTCTGGCTAAAAGTCTACAACCATTACCTGGAAGATAAAGAACTACTCGCTAACGCTCCTAAGGAAGATACATTCTGGGTAGGAGTTTTTGCAGCTCTATACGAAACAGGACAACGAGAACTGTCACAAGAACTAGTGGATATAATGCTAAAGGAATGGAAGGAGAGTAACTAGGTTATATGACACAAGAAGAAGCAACTGAACAACAACTAAGGATTAAGCTAATGACAAGACAAATAGAAAGTCTGGAACAACAACACAGGTGGGAACCTTGGAAAGCTATGGCAGCTATAGTAGGCGTAGGGGTAGGACTAGCAGCCATAATT
>Ga0126381_100003726_pt1 | contig 16531 bp, 13 predicted proteins | sample PanSoiMetPlot_28_FD_96465 | JGI IMG/M metagenome (GOLD analysis project Ga0126381, IMG submission 96465) | Tropical forest soil microbial communities from Panama - MetaG Plot_28 | ecosystem: Environmental > Terrestrial > Soil > Tropical forest > Bulk soil | place: Panama | collected 2016-02-17 | reverse complement strand
GGCCCTGCTGGCCAGCCAGGCGCTGGAGTTCGGGGCCGAGGTCGTCGCGGTGGCCAGCGAGGCGCGCGTCGATGAGCTGCGCCGGGCCCTGCAGGCGCAGGCCGCGCCGGGTGCCGCGGGCTCACCCGGCCGGGCCCGGCCGCTGCCCAAGATCCTGGCCGGACCCGACGCCATCGCCGAGGTCGCGGCCTGGCCCTGCGACGCCGTGCTGAACGGGGTCACCGGCGCGGTCGGGCTGGCCGCGACGCTCGCGGCCATCGACGCCGGGCGCGTGCTGGCCCTGGCCAACAAGGAATCACTGATCATGGGCGGCCCGCTGGTAGCGGGCCGGGCGGCGCCGGGCCAGATCGTGCCCGTCGACTCCGAGCACTCGGCGCTCGCCCAGTGCCTGCGCGGTGGCCGGGCGGCCGAGGTACGCCGGCTGATCGTGACCGCGAGCGGCGGGCCGTTCCTGCACCGCAGCCGCCATGAGCTGGAAGACGTCACTCCCGAGCAGGCGCTCGCGCACCCGACTTGGCACATGGGCCCGGTGATCACGGTGAACTCGGCCACCCTGGTGAACAAGGGCCTGGAACTGATCGAGGCGCACCTGCTGTTCGGCATCGGCTTTGACGCCATCGAGGTGGTCGTGCACCGGCAGTCGGTCATCCATTCCATGGTGGAGTTCACCGACGGCTCGACGATCGCCCAGGCCAGCCCGCCGGACATGCGGATCCCGATCGCCCTGGCCCTGGCCTGGCCGGAGCGGGTCCCCGACGCGGCCCCCCCGGTGGACTGGACCACGCCGCAGACGTGGACGTTCGAGCCACTCGACGAGAGCGCGTTCCCCGCGGTCGGCCTGGCCCGCGAGGTGGGAATCGCGGGCGGGACCGCCCCGGCCGTCTACAACGCCGCCAACGAGGTGTGCGTCGAGGCGTTCCTGGGCGGCCGGCTGCGCTTTGGCCGGATCATAGACGCTGTGGCCCAGGTAGTCTCTGAGCGTAGTGATTCTGGCGGCGACGCTGTGACAATGGCGGATGTGCTGGCCGCCGATGACTGGGCGCGGATCAGGGCGCGTGAGCTGACGGGGACCGGGAAAGGAGAGAACTCGCCATGAGGCTGGTGGCCGCGCTGCGCGCGACGAGATACCTGCTCTTCCTCCTGGTGCTCCTCGTCGCCCTGTTCGTGGTCGGGCGGCACCATCCCTCCTACGTCCTCGGTGTCTTCATCTTCATCGCGGCCCTGATCGTCTCGGTGATCCTGCACGAACTCGGGCACTTCCTGACCGCCAGGAAGTTCGGCATGAAAGCCACCCAGTTCTTTATCGGCTTCGGGCCGACCCTGTGGTCCACCACCAGGGGAGAGACCGAGTACGGGGTCAGGGCTCTCCCGTTCGGCGCGTTCGTAAAGATCACCGGGATGACCACGATGGACGAGGTCGACCCGGCCGACGAGCCGCGCGCCATGCGAAACAAGCCGCGCTGGCAGCGGGCCGTCGTCATGGTGGCGGGATCGGTCATGCACTTCGCGCTGGCGTTCGTGCTGCTGGCCTTCCTTGCCCTGGCCATCGGCCGGGTGAACACCACCAGCGCCACCATCGGCTCGGTGAGCCCCTGCGTGCCCGCCAGCCTGAAGGCGTTCCAGCAGGGGTCGTGCGCGGACAGCCAGGGCGCTGCTCCGGCCAAGCAAGCCGGCATCAAGCCGGGCGACAAGATCATCGCGATCGACGGGAAGCCGGTCCACAACTGGGCGACTCTGGGCACGGCCATCCGCGCCCACCCCGCCGGCCAGCCGATGGCCGTGACCGTGGCGCGCGACGGCCAGGAACTGACCCTGCACGCGGTGCCGGCCACCGTCCCGGGCCGCAACGGGGCCTACCTCGGCATCGGCGCCGCGGTGATCTTCCAGCGGTACGGCCCGCTCGGCGCCCTGGGCTACGCGGGGTCTACGTTCGGTCAGTTCCTGGTGGGCTCGGCCGAGGCGGCCGGGCAGCTGCCCGCTCAGATTCCGCGCCTGTTCTCCCACAACAGCAACCAGCAGGGAGGCGTCAGCAGCATCGTGGGCGTGGCGGAGGTCTCCGGGCAGGCCGTGCAGAACGGCGGCGGCTGGCAGTACTCGGTCTGGGACCTGCTGGAGATCATCGCGTCGGTGAACATCTTCCTCGGCGCGTTCAACCTGCTCCCGCTGCTCCCGCTGGACGGCGGGCACCTGGCCATGCTGGGCTACGAGGAGGTCAGGGCACGGCTGGCCCGGCTGCGCAGGCGGCCCGACCCGGGCGTGGCCGACCTGCAGCCGCTGATACCGGTCAGCGCTACGGTGTTCGTGCTGCTGATCGGGCTTAGCCTGCTGCTGATGGCGGCTAACCTGTTCAACCCCATTCACCTGATCCAGTAAGGCGGATTGCGTTATGGCTGTTGACCTTGGTGTGCCCGGACTGCCCCCACCGCCGCTGGCGGAGCGCCGCAGGTCCCGCCAGCTCATGGTGGGCAAGGTGCCGGTGGGCGGCGGCGCGCCGGTCTCGGTCCAGTCGATGACCACGACGCTGACCGCGGACGTGAACGCCACCCTGCAGCAGATTGCCGAGCTCACGGCGGCCGGATGCCAGATCGTCCGGGTCGCGGTCCCGTCCCAGGACGACGCGGACGCGCTGCCGGAGATCGCCCGCAAGTCGCAGATCCCGGTGATCGCCGACATCCACTTCCAGCCCAAGTACGTGTTTGCCGCGATCGACGCCGGCTGCGCGGCGGTACGGGTGAACCCGGGCAACATCAAGGCGTTCGACGACAAGGTCGGCGAGATCGCCCGGGCCGCGTCGGCGGCCGGCGTCCCGATCAGGATCGGCGTCAACGCGGGCTCGCTGGACAAGCGGCTGATGGCCAAGTACGGCAAGGCCACGCCGGAGGCCCTGGTCGAGTCCGCGCTGTGGGAGTGCTCGCTGTTCGAAGAGCACGGGTTCCGGGACATCAAAATCTCGGTAAAACATCACGACCCGGTCGTGATGATCAACGCGTACCGGCAGCTCGCGCAGCAGTGCGACTACCCGCTGCACCTGGGCGTCACCGAGGCGGGCCCGGCCTTCCAGGGCACGGTGAAGTCGGCGGTGGCGTTCGGCGCGCTGCTCGCCGAGGGCATCGGCGACACCATCCGCGTCTCGCTATCGGCTCCGCCGGTCGAGGAGGTCAAGGTCGGCATCGCGATCCTGGAGTCGCTGGGCATGCGCGAGCGGGGGCTGGAGATCGTGTCCTGCCCGTCCTGCGGCCGGGCCCAGGTGGACGTGTACAAGCTGGCCGATGAGGTGACCGCCGCCCTGGACGGCATGGACGTGCCGCTGCGTGTCGCGGTCATGGGCTGCGTGGTCAACGGTCCGGGCGAGGCCCGCGAGGCCGACCTGGGCGTGGCGTCGGGCAACGGCAAGGGGCAGATCTTCGTGCGCGGCGAGGTGGTCAAGACGGTGCCGGAGTCACAGATCGTGGAAACCCTGATCGAAGAGGCGATGAAGCTCGCGGCGACCATCGAGCCTGCTGAGAGCTAGCTGAGAGCCAGCTGGACCCGACCGGCCCGGCCACTCTCCCGCATCGGACAGGATTGTTGAGCCCTTTCCTCCTCACCACGACCGCCCACATACCCTTGCCGTGAGACTGACGGACGAAAAGGTTCAAACCAATGAGATATGTCTGGCCTGTCGTGGTGGCCGCCGCCGCGGCGGTCGCGGGGTGCCTGGCGGGGTGCACCGGCGGGTCACCGCAGGCCTCAGCGGCAGCGCCGTCGGCGGCCGCGTCAGGAGGGTCGTCCGCGATTTCGCAGGTGACCTGGCACTCCTGCGCGGGCCAGGGGAGTCCGATGCAGTGCGCCAGCCTGCAGGTTCCCCTCGACTACCGCCATCCGGCAGGCAGGAAGATCACGCTCGCGCTGTCCCGGGTGCCGGCTACGGCTCCGGCGGACCAGCGCCAGGGCGTGCTGCTCGTCAACCCCGGCGGGCCCGGCGGCTCCGGCCTGAGCCTGGCGGCGACCGTGGCCGAGGGCCTGAGCCGGAGCGTCGCGTCCCAGTACGACATCATCGGCTTCGACACCCGGGGGGTCGGGTCCTCCGTGCCGGCGCTGCACTGTGACCCGTCGTTCTTCGCCACGGCCCGGCCCGACTACCTCCCGGTCACCGCGGCGGACGAGAACGCCAACGAGAACCGCGCGAAGGCGTACGCCGCCGATTGCGAGAAGCAGTACGGCTGGCTGCTGCCCTACATGACCACTGAGAATATCGCCCGGGACATGGACTCGATCCGGGCCGCCCTGGGGCAGCAGAAGATCAGCTACTTCGCGTACTCGTACGGGACCTACATCGGCCAGGTCTACGCGACCCTGTTCCCGCACCGGGTGCACCGCATGGTGCTGGACAGTACCGTCGACCCGACCGGCGCGTGGTGGACCGACAACATCCAGCAGGACTACGCGTTCCAGGGCCGGATCGAGGCGTTCTACGCCTGGGTGGCCCGGTACAACCGCGTCTACCGTCTCGGCTCCACCGCAGCGCAGGTGAGCCAGAACTGGTACCGGGCGCGCGCGGACCTGAACGCGCATCCCATCCCGGGCCCGTCCGGCCGCCCGCTGATCGGCCCGGACGAGTGGGACGACACGTTCCTGATCGGCGGCTACGACAACGGGTTCTGGCCAGGCCTGGCCGCCGCGTTCGCCTCCTACCTGAACGGCGGGTCGACCGGCGCGCTGGTCTCCCAGTACAAGCAGGTGGGCGTCCAGGACGAGAACGAGTTCGCCGTCTACAACGCGGTGGAGTGCGCCGACGTGAACTGGCCCCGCAGCTGGGCCACCTGGAACTCCGCGACGAAGGCGGTCTACAAGACCGCGCCGTTCGAGGCCTGGGACAACGCGTGGTTCAACGCGGCGTGCGCGTTCTGGCCGGTCAAGGGGCCGGCGAAGCCGCTGCAGATCAAGGGCGCCGGGTTGCCGGGGATCCTGATGCTGCAGGGCACCCTGGACGCCGCGACCCCGTACGCCGGCGCGCAGGTGGCGCACCGGCTGCTGCCGAGCGCCCGGATGGTCGTGGTCGAGGGCGGCGGCAACCACGGCCAGTCGCTCACGGCCCCGTCGAACGCCTGCGTGGACAACTACCTGAACCAGTACCTGGCCACCGGCGCGCTGCCGGGGCACCCGGGGCTGGTCAACGCGACCTGCCCGGCGCTCCCCGCTCCGACCCCCGGCAGCTGAGCACGAGTCGGTAAAACCAGGGGGCGCAGGCCGGCCACATTACGGGCAATGCCGATACGCTGGGGGCGTGCTACGCACCAGGGCCTGGCGGTCGTCATCGCTGCGCCTGCTGAGTGATCGCGATCTGGACGAGGTGCTCGGCATCTGCGACCGCGATGCGATCACGAATGTCTTCGTCAGCTCCCGGGTCCACGCCGTCGGCGTCGACCCCGGTCGGCTCGGCGCCCAGATGTGGGGCTACCTGGAGTCGGGGCGGATGACATCGCTGTGCTACTCGGGCGCCAACCTCGTGCCCGTGGCCGCCACGCCCGGCGCCGTGGCCGCGTTCGCCGAACGCGCCCGGCTGCAGGGCCGCCGCTGCTCGTCGATAGTCGGGCCCGCGGACGCCGTGGGCGAACTCTGGTCCTTGCTCGCGCCGTACTGGGGCCGGCCCCGGGAGATACGGGCCGTGCAGCCGGTCATGGCCATCTCCACCGACCCGCTGGTCATGCCCGATCCGCAGGTGCGCCTGGTGCGTCCGGATGAGCTGGACACGCTGCTGCCCGCGTCCGTGGCCATGTTCACCGAGGAAGTGGGGGTGTCCCCGATCGGGCCGGACGGGGGAGCGGCGTACCGGGCCCGCGTGGCCGAGCTGATCCGGGCCCGCCGCTCGTACGCCAGGATCGATCACGGCCAGGTGGTCTTCAAGGCCGAGATCGGCGCGGTGACCCCGCTGGCCTGCCAGGTCCAGGGCGTCTGGGTCCCTCCGGAGCTGCGGGGCCGCGGGCACGCCGCGCGCGGGATGGCGGCCGTCGTCGCGGAGGCGCTGCGGTCGGTCGCGCCGGTGGTGTCCCTGTACGTCAACGACTTCAACGTCCCGGCGCGGGCCGCGTACCGGCGGGTGGGATTCACCCAGGCCGGCACGTTCACGTCGGTCTTGTTCTAGGCGGTCCCGGGACATTTGTCGGGCCCGCCGCTATGCGACGGGCCCGCCCCCCTATCACCGGCTAGCCACCGTTTGTGCGGGGCATGCCCGTAAGGTAACTGGTAGATGTCGCAGTTAGTTCGCATAGGTGAGGACCAAGTTTCGTGAGCGATGCCGCAGCGGCGGCAGGCCGCCGTGCCGCAGCCAGTTACCTGCGGGAACTGCTGCAGCGACCGGGGGGATATCGGCGGCTGTGGGAGCAGCACGTGATCAGGGCCAGGTCGGGCGAGATCACCCAGCTGGCCGTGGCCGAGGTGCTGGCGCGCCGCCTCTGGAGCTATCCGCGGGTGCCCGGCGACGTTGACGTGCTGCCGCACCAGCTCAAGGACACGGTCTCCCGCGCCCTGTCCGGCAGGCTGCTCAGCCGCTCGACGCTGTCGCTGTTCATCGACGCCTTCGGGATCTCCGACGCCGAAGCCGACCGCCTGTGGCAGCTCTGGGAGGGCTCGGGCACGATCAGCGTCTTGTCCGGGCCCCGGGCGGTGACGGCCCGGACCGAGCAGGAACTGCAGGCCGCCATCGGCCCGCGCCGCCACCAGACGCTGTCCCTGCACGATCACGCCACCGTGGGCCCCGAGGGCAAGATGGCCCGCACGCGCACCCTGCAGGTCGTGGAGGCGATCGCGGACGGGCTGGACCGGATTCCGTTCCTGTATGACACCAAGGCCCTGACGCTGGAGGTCGGCCAGGGCTGCACCGAGCTGACCGGTGAGCTCTACCAGGTCAGCGACGATCTGTTCGCCACGTTCATCTCGCTCGCCCGGCCCCTGGACGCCGGCGAGACCGCGACGCTGGAGTACTGGACGACGTATCAGTACCCCGGAGACATGCTCGATCCGCACGAGCGCCAGTACCGGCGCGCGGTCATGGGGCGGCTGGAGAACTTCGACATCCGCGTCGAGTTCCACCGCGACAAGCTGCCCAGCGGCGTCTGGTGGGCCGCCTGGGACGGGATGGAGGGCGGGATCATCGAGCAGGAGCCCGTGACCCTGGACACCCAGCACTCGGTCCACCGCTATCTGAGGTTCATCGAGAAGACCGTGGCCGGCTTCCACTGGTCCTGGTAGCCCGGGGCCCGAAAACCAGGTGACGGGGCGGATCGTGGTTGCTATGCTCCTGTGCCCTTGTGCCGCCCTACCTGGCATTCCACCGCTGACTACCGAGCCGCGCCGGAACCGTGACGTTCCCGGTGCGGGCTCCCGCACGCCTGCCCGCTACCCAGCCCGGCCGCCCGCTCGCCGAGCGCGCGGCCCCTCACCCTGCGGAGGTACATAGTCATGCCCTCGGCCAGCGGCTCCGCGCGAACCGGAAGCCCCGGCGCGGCCAGTGACCAAGGAGGGAGACCGGACCAGGGCGGGAACGATCCCGTTCTGGTCGCGGAGCGGGATTACCTGCACCGCTCCCGCGAGTTCCTGCGGCTCATGCGCGAGAACGTGCTCTCGCTCCGCGCGATGGGCGGCGACCGGGTCTCGGAGGAGTACCTCAAGGCCGACCTGTACCGCCGGGCCGAGGCGCTGGTCGACCTGCCGGACACGCCGCTGTTCTTCGGCCGGCTCGACTACGCCGCCGCCCCCCGCCTCCCGGCCGGCGCGGATGGCTCCCGCGGTCAGGCGCAGGAGCGAGGCCTGGGCGCGGGCGGTTCCCGCGGCGAGGCCGGGGAGTTCCGCCCCGAGGCGGTGGCCGGCGAGCGGTTCCACGTCGGCCGGCGCCACGTACATGATCCCGACGGCCTGCCCGTCGTCATCGACTGGCGGGCCCCGGTGTCCCGGCCGTTCTACCGGGCCAGTCCCGCGGAGCCGATGGGACTGGCCCGCAGGCGCAGGTTCGGGTTCTCCGGCGGAGAGCTGACCGCCTACGAGGACGAGGACTTCCCGGCCGGCGGCGGGCCGGCCGCCGCCCGGCCCGCGCCGCAGACCAGCCGGATCCTGATCGAAGAGATCGAACGGCCGAGATCCGGCCCGATGCGCGACATCGTGGCGACCATCCAGCCCGACCAGGACGACATCGTGCGCGCCGGCGCGGACCAGACGGTCTGCGTGCAGGGCGCTCCCGGCACCGGCAAGACCGCGGTCGGCCTGCACCGCGTCGCCTACTTGCTGTACGCGTATTCCGAACGGATGCGCCGGGGCGGCGTCCTGGTGGTCGGGCCCAACCGGGCGTTCCTGGCCTACATCCGCAACGTGCTTCCGGCCCTGGGCGAGCTGGACGTGACCCAGCTGTCCGTGACCGACCTGCTGGCCGCGGTGCCGGTGCGCGCCGTCGACCCCGAGCCCGCGGCCTCGGTCAAGGGGGACGCGCGGATGGCCGAGGTGCTGCGGCGCGCCCTGTGGCAGCAGGTGGCCGAGCCCGCCGAGGCGATCATGCTAGTCCGGGGGTCCCGGCGCTGGCGGGTCTCCGCGGCCGAGCTCGCCCTGCTCGTCGACGAGCTGCGAGAGCGCGGAGTGCGGTACGGGACGGGGCGGGAAATGCTCTCGCACCGCATCGCGCACGTGATCCTGACCCGGATGGAGGCGGCCGGCGAAACCTGCGACGACCGGACCCACGAGGCGGTGCGGCGGTCCAGGCCGGTGCGAGCTGCCGTGGACGCCTTCTGGCCGAAGGCCGAGCCGGTGCGGCTGGTGTTCCGCCTGCTCTCCGACCCGGCTGTGCTGTCCGCGGCCGCGCACAGCGTGCTGGAGCCCGGCGAGCAGGCCGCGATCAGCTGGCCCAGGCCGCCGCGGGGGCCAGGGGTGGCGCGGTGGTCGGCGGCGGATGCCGTGCTGGTCGATGAGGCCCGGGACCTGATCGAGCGCACGCCCAGCCTGGCCCACGTGGTGGTGGACGAGGCACAGGACCTGTCGCCGATGGAGTGCCGCGCGATCGGCCGCCGCTGCGCCACCGGATCGGCCACCGTGCTGGGCGACATAGCCCAGGGCACTACGCCATGGGCCACCGCCAGCTGGCCGCAGCTGCTTGCTCACCTCGGCAAGCAGGATGCCGGGCTGCGGGTGCTGGACACCGGCTACCGCGTGCCGCGCCAGATCCTCGACTTCGCGAGCAGGCTGCTGGACCACATCGCACCTGGCCTGACCCCGGCCAGGTCGCTGCGCCAGGACGCCGGTTCGCTCGTGATCACGGCGGCCACGGGGGAGACGCTGCCTGGTGCCCTGGCGGCGGCCTGCGCGGACTCGCTGACCCGGCCGGGCTCGGCCGCGGTGATCGCGGCAGATGACCAGGTTCCCGGGCTTTCCGGCGTCCTGAGCCAGGCCGGCCTGGCCCACGCCGTCCTCGACGGCGAGACCGAGAGCCAGCCGCTGACCCTGGTACCGGTCACCCTGGCCAAGGGCCTGGAATTCGACCAGGTCATCGTCGTCGAGCCGGCCCGGATCGCGTCCGGCGAGGCCCGCGGGCTGCACCGGCTGTACGTCGCGCTGACCCGAGCGGTATCCAGCCTGACCGTCCTGCACGCCGAACCGCTCCCGGCCGCCCTCCGCTAACCGGGACCAGCCCCGGCCGCGCCGGGTCCAGGCAGGCAGCGGTCAGGATGGCCGTGGCCGCGGCGCGGCCAGGGCGCTGGCCGGCAGGCCGGGGAACGGCACGGTGCTCCCGCGCCAGGCCGCGGCGCGCAGCGCGGCCGCCCGCACCTGCAGCGCGCCGAACTGCCGGACCGAGACGTCGCTCAGCGCGACCAGACCCAGGTAGGCCGTGGCCACCCGGTCCTCGAGGAGGACGGCCAGCGAGACGGCCTGGCCCGGGGTCCGCACCGCTACCGGCAGCCGGTAAGCCACCGCGGCCGGGACCGGCTCGGATCCCCGGGACCGGATCATGGCCTCGAGCGTGTCCCTGGCCACCTGATGCGCCACCCAGTCGGTCATGGCCGCGGCCTGCCTGCTTCCGGCCAGGTTGGCGCCGACGATCCCGTAGCCGTAGACGGCGGCGTGCTCCGCCGCCAGCGCCGACTGGAGGGCGGCCGTCGCGGCCGCGGCCGGACGCGGCGCGGAAGGCGCGGGGCTGCTCACCTGGCCGCCCGTTCGGTGTCCAGGATCACGGTGTCGAGGACCGGAACATGCGTGGCCTCGGACGCCGAGATGCTGGCGAAGAGCTGGGCCAGGGAGGCGGGAGCGCGCGGCAGCCGGTCCAGCAGGGCGGCAGCGGCGGCCTGCTCGGCGGCCCGCAGGAAGGCCGCGGCGGCGCCGGGAGCCGTCGGCGCCGCCGGCCCGGCCGGGGCCCGCCCGGACGGCCACGGCGAGGCCCCGGCCGGCACGACCAGGCGCGACCGGAGCTGGGCGAGGTGCGCCCGGTGCTCGGCCAGCATCGGCTCCAGGGCCGCGGCCAGCGCGGCCGCCGCGCCACCGCGGCGCGCCGCCGAGGTGGACCCGCCGGGATTACCCGCGCCGTGCAGCACGTTGACATAACGGGCGATGAGGAGCTGCTCGTCGGCTATGGCCGACCGGAGCAGGGCAACGTCAGGCGCAGCCCGCGGCGGAGCGGCGAGCACGTTGACGCCGCCGCAGCCGGATGCTCCGGCCAGCGGCAGCGCCGCCGCAGCCGCGAGCACTACTCTGCGTGTCGGATGTGCCGCCACGGACCCTCCATCCGGTGTCGCGCCGCGGCCCTAGCATGCCACGCCGGCGAGAGCGCCGGAGCCGGCCGGCGCGCGGCGTGACGGGCCATCGCCCTGGTACTGCCGGGCACGGTTAGGCTAGAGGCCGAACCGACAACAGCACAGGTCGCGGGCGAGGAGGTCGTGATGCACGGTAACTCGCGTCACAGTTCGTCGCCGTCGTCGCTGCGCGTTTCCGCGGACGCCGAGCGGATCAGCGACCTGCTTGAGCCAGCGGTGACCGCCATGGGGATGGACCTGGAGGATGTCAGGATCACCTCGGCCGGCCGGCGGCGGCTGCTGCGCGTCGTGGTCGATTCCGACGGCGGCGTGAGCCTTGACGATATCGCGCTGGTCAGCCGCGAGCTGTCGGCCACGCTCGACCGGGCGGCCGCGATGGGCGAGGCGCCCTACACCCTGGAGGTGTCCTCACCGGGCGTTGACCGCCCGCTGACGGAGCCGAAGCACTGGAGGCGCGCGGTCGGCCGCCTGGTGACGGCGCCGCTCAGGTCACAGCCTCCTGCCACCGATGGCCCGGCTGGCTCGCTGGCCGTAACAGGACGTGTCACCGGGACGGACTCCCGTGGCGTGCGGCTCGACGTCGACGGGCAGAGCCGGGAGTTCGGCTACTCCGAACTCGGCCCGGGGAGGATACAGATCGAGTTCGCCCCGCTGGACGTCGGCGACGGCGCGGACGAGGAGGGGTCCGATGGACATTGACCTGAGCGTCCTGCGCAGCCTGGAGGCCGAGAAGGACATCTCGATGGACCTGGCCATCAAGGCCATCGAGGAGGCGCTCCTCAGCGCTTATTACCGCACCGACGGAGCCGCGGCCGCGGCGCGGGTCGAGATCAACCGGGGCAGCGGCCACGTGACCGTCTGGGCGGCCGAGACGGCCGCGGACGGCGTGGTGACCAGGGAGTACGACGACACGCCCGAGGGCTTCGGCCGGATCGCGGCGACCACCGCCCGCCAGGTCATCCTGCAGCGGCTGCGCGATGCCGAGGACGAGCTCACGTTCGGCGAGTACGCGGGCCGCGAAGGGGACATCGTCGCGGGCGTGATCCAGCAGGGCAAGGACCCGCGGGCGGTCCTGGTCGACCTGGGCAAGCTGGAGGCCATCTTGCCGCCCAGTGAGCAGGTGCCCGGCGAGCGTTACGTGCACGGCGAGCGGCTGAAGTGCTACGTGCTGCATGTCCGCAAGGGCTACCGCGGTCCGTCGGTCACCCTGTCCCGCACCCATCCGAACCTGGTCAAGAAGCTCTTCGCGCTGGAAGTGCCCGAGATCGCCTCGGGGGCCGTGGAGATCGCCGCCATCGCCCGTGAGGCCGGGCACCGCAGCAAGATCGCGGTGACCTCACGGCAGCAGGGCGTGAACGCCAAGGGCGCCTGCATCGGCCCGATGGGCAGCCGGGTCCGCAACGTGATGACCGAGCTGCACGGGGAGAAGATCGACATCGTCGACTACTCGCCGGACCCGGCCGAGTTCGTGGCGCACGCCCTGTCCCCGGCCCGGGTCTCCCGGGTGATCGTGGTGGATGCCCAGGCGCGCGTCGCGCAGGTGATCGTGCCCGACTACCAGCTGTCGCTCGCCATCGGCAAGGAGGGCCAGAACGTAAGGCTCGCGGCCCGCCTGACCGGCTGGCGGATCGATATCCGGCCGGACAGCCCGGGGACCGAGTCGCCGGTCGCCTCGGCCGCGCCGGAGGGGGCGAAGGCCGCCGACGGCGCGCTCGCGAGCGCGGTCAGCGAGGTCCCGGGCCCGGCGGGTACGGTGCCCGGTGCCCCAGGCCCGCAGGCACGGTAAGCTTGGCCAAGATGGCCACGCGGTATCCGCGGCAGGCTCGGCCCGCTCCGGCGATACGAACCTGCGTGGGATGCGGAGCCCGCGCGGCCAAGTCCGACTTGCTTCGCGTGGTGGCAGCCGGGAATGAGGTTGTTCCCGATGCCCCGGCGCGAAGGCCTGGCCGGGGCGCGTACCTGCATCCCAGCCAGGGATGCTTCGAGCAAGCGCAGCGCCGCCGGGCGTTCGCGCGGGCGTTGAGGCTGCCGGGACCGTTGGGGACCGGCAGGCTCGCCGAGTATCTTGTGGAGTCGGGTCCGGGCCGGCCGGGCCACGACCCCGACGGGCGCACGAACGCAAGGCCGGGGCAACCCGGTCCGGAGAAAGCAGGCTGAGATTGCGATGAGCGACCGATGAGCATGCGGCGATGAACAGCAGAAGCTGACGCCGGACGGAGCACGCGCTGCCCCGGCCGGCTGACGGGTCCGGCCGAGCCGGACCGAGTAGAGGGAGCGCAGTGGCGAAGGTCCGGGTATACGAACTCGCGAAGGAGTTCGGTGTAGAGAGCAAGGCCGTGATGGCCAAGCTCCAGGAGATGGGCGAGTTCGTGCGGTCGGCGTCCTCAACGATTGAGGCGCCGGTGGTCCGCAGGCTCAAGGAAGCGTTCGCGACCCAGCAGCCCAGTCAGGCACGGGGAGGCACGGCCGAGGATGGCCGCGCCGCCGCGCAGCCTGCCGCGGCAGCGCCGGGCGCGGCAGCACCAGATGCGGCCGCTGCGGCGGCGGCACCGGCCGGCGTGGATGGCACCGCGGTCGGCGGACCCCAGGGCGGTCCTAACGGCCACGGCCCGGCCGTGCCCGCCGCGCCGGCGACCGGTCCCGCACCGGCCGCCAGCCCGGCAGAGAGTCCCGCCGGGGCCGGGCCGGCCGCAGGCGGTCCCGCGGCCGGTGGCGGGCCCGCCGAGTCCCCCGAGCGGGCGAGGCCGCCGGTTCCGTTCCCGCACGGCCAGCCGGAGGCGCCAGCCGCGGCCGCGCAAGCCGCGCCGGGCTCCGGCACGCCGGCCCCGGCCGCTCCGAGGCCGGCGGCACCGCGTCCGGGCCCCAGCGGGCCCAGGCCAGGCGCGCCTGCCCGGCCGGCCGCGGGCACGCCCGGGCCGCCGCGGCCAGGGCCCCGGCCGGGCAACAACCCGTTCAGTTCCACGGCGACCGGAATGGGATCGCCGTCGCGAGGGGCCCGGCCGGGCCAGCCAGGAGCGCCGGGCGGGGCAGGCGGCGCAGGCCCGGCGTCCTTCGCCTCGCCCCCGGGCACCGGCCAGCAGGCCGGCCGGCCGGGGGGGCCCGGAGCGCCGCGGCCCGGCGGCGGCCGGTTCGCCGGGCGGCCCGGTCCCAGCGGTCCCGGCGAGGCACCGCGTCCGGGCGGCCCGCGGCCAGGCGGGCCCCGTCCCAGCCCCAGCAGCATGCCGCCCCGGCCGTCCAGCCGGGGGGCCGGCGGCGGTTTCACCGGCCCCGGCTCGGCCAGTCCCGGCGGCCGTGGCGGCCCGGGCACGGGTACCCGGCCCGGCGGCCGGGGCGGCCCGGGCACGGGCCCGGGCGGCGGCGGTGGTGGCCCGCGTGGCGCGGGCGGCGGCCAGCGGGCCGGCGTGGGCCCGGCCCGGCCCGGCGGCGGCCGCGGACGGAGCGGCACCCAGGGCGCGTTCGGGCGGCCGGGCGGCCGTCCGTCGCGCGGCCGGAAGTCGAAGAAGCAGCGGCGCCAGGAGTTCGACAACATGCAGGCGCCGTCGATCGGCGGCGTGCAGATCCCGCGCGGGAACGGGCAGGTGATCCGGCTGTCGCGCGGCGCGTCGCTGAGCGACTTCGCCGACAAGATCGGCGTGAACCCGGCCTCGCTGGTCCAGGTGCTCTTCCACCTGGGCGAGATGGTGACCGCGACCCAGTCGGTGAACGACGAGACGCTCCAGTTGCTCGGCGCCGAGCTGAACTACACGGTTCAGGTCGTCTCGCCAGAGGAAGAGGACAGGGAGCTCCTCGAGGCGTTCGACATCGAGTTCGGCGAGGACGAGGGGGACGAGGGCGACCTGGTGCCCCGCCCGCCGGTGGTGACCGTCATGGGTCACGTCGACCACGGCAAGACCAAGCTGCTCGACGCGATCCGGCGCACGAACGTGGTCGCCCACGAGGCGGGCGGCATCACCCAGCACATCGGCGCGTACCAGGCCAATACCAAGGTCGACGGCCAGGAGCGGAAGATCACCTTCATCGACACGCCCGGCCACGAGGCCTTCACCGCCATGCGAGCCCGCGGCGCCGAGACGACCGACCTGGTCGTGCTCGTGGTCGCGGCGGACGACGGCGTGAAGCCGCAGACCACCGAGGCGCTCAACCACGCCCAGGCGGCCGGCGTGCCGATCGTGGTGGCCGTGAACAAGATCGACAAGGAGGGTGCCGACCCGGCGCGGGTCCGCGCGCAGCTCACCGAGTACGGTCTGGTGGCCGAGGAATTCGGCGGCCAGTCGCTGTTCGTCGACGTCTCTGCCCGGGAGGGCACCGGCATCGACGAGCTGCTCGAGGCGATCGTGCTGACCGCGGATGCCGAGCTCGACCTGCGCGCCAATCCCAACCAGCAGGCCCAGGGCGTCGCGATCGAGGCCCAGCTGGACAAGGGCCGCGGGCCGGTCGCCACCGTGCTGGTGCAGCGCGGAACGCTCAGCATCGGTGACTCGATCGTCTGCGGCGAGGCGTTCGGCCGGGTCCGGGCCATGCTCGACGAGAACGGCGACCCGGTTACCGAGGCACCGCCGTCCCGGCCCGTGCAGGTCCTCGGTCTCACCGCGGTTCCCGACGCCGGCGACAGCTTCCTGGTGGTGGACGACGACCGGATCGCCCGGCAGATTGCCGAGCGGCGCGAGGCCAGGGAGCGGAGCGCGATGTTCGCGCAGCGGCGGCCCCGGGTCACCCTGGAGGACCTGGAGTCGGCCCTCAAGTCCGGCGAGCGGGAAGAGCTGCTGCTCATCATCAAGGGCGACGTGTCCGGTTCGGTCGAGGCGCTGGAAGACGCGCTGCTCCAGCTCGATGTCGGCGAGGAAGTGGCGCTCCGGGTCATCGGCCGCGGTGTCGGCGCGATCACCCAGGACGACGTCAACCTGGCCATCGCCTCCGAGGCCGTGATCATCGGCTTCAACGTCCGGCCCGCTGGCCGGGCGGGCGAGCTTGCCCAGCGCGAGGGCGTCGACATCCGCTACTACTCGGTCATCTACCAGGCGATCGAGGAGGTCGAGGCGGCGCTCAAGGGCATGCTGAAGCCGGTCTTCGAGGAAGCCCAGCTCGGCACCGCCGAGGTGCGCGAGGTCTTCCGGGTGCCCAGGGTCGGCAACGTGGCCGGCTGCATCGTCCGCTCCGGCACGATCACCCGCAACAGCAAGGCCCGCCTGGTCCGCGACGGCGTGGTGGTCTCGGGCAGCCTCTCGGTCGAGTCCCTGCGCCGGTTCAAGGACGACGTGACCGAGGTCCGCGAGGGCTTCGAGTGCGGCATCGGCCTCGGCTACAACGACGTTCACGTCGGTGACGTCATCGAGACATTCGAGATGCGGGAGAAGCCCCGGACCTAAAACCAGTGGGAAGACACCTTGTATGTGGGCGCGCTGACCCTGGACGTGCTGCTCGGTGACGTGCGGTCGCTGAAGCAGAAGCGTTCCGCGGTCCGGCCGCTGATCGCCGAGGTGAACCGGCGCTTCCCCGGCGCGTCGGTGGCCGAGACCGGGCACCTGGACCTGCACCGGCGGGCGGAGATCGGCGTCGCGGTGGCGGCCTCGACGGCGGCCCGCGCGGTCGAGGTCCTCGACGCTTGCGAGCGCTTCGTCGCGGGGCGCCCCGACATCGAACTGCTGTCCGCGCGGCAGCGGCTGTTCAGTGAGGAGGAGTGAGCAAGCCATGGTGGACACGGCCCGGGCGCGGCGGCTGGGCGAGGCGATCGCGCAGATCGTCGCCGAGATGCTGGAGCGGCGGAT
>Ga0126381_100003725_pt1 | contig 16535 bp, 12 predicted proteins | sample PanSoiMetPlot_28_FD_96465 | JGI IMG/M metagenome (GOLD analysis project Ga0126381, IMG submission 96465) | Tropical forest soil microbial communities from Panama - MetaG Plot_28 | ecosystem: Environmental > Terrestrial > Soil > Tropical forest > Bulk soil | place: Panama | collected 2016-02-17 | reverse complement strand
CTTTGGAGCCCTCCGCCTTCTTTGAAGCCGTTAGTGACTCATTGAGGGAACCTGTCCGGTAGCCTTCCAGGTCTAAAGTGACGTATCGAAACCCCAACGCCTTGATTTCGACGGTTATTCGGCGCGACAGCGCTGGATCAAGAGCGCGAGGCAACTCTTGGTCAGCGATCTCGATGCGAGCGATATCGCCATGATGCCGCACTCGAACTTGCCGGAAGCCGAGACGCCGCAATAACTGTTCAGCGCTGTCTACAGCGCTCAGCTTCTCGATCGTAACTACCTCTCCGTACGGTATTCGCGAAGACAGGCAGGCTGAGGCCGGTTGGTCCCAAGTCGGCAAACCCGCTCGCCGGGACAGTTCGCGAATCTCTTGTTTGGTCATCAAGCATTCTACAAAGGGGGAACGGACTCCTCTCTCCCTTGCTGCCTGCCTGCCCGGCCTCCAGTCGCCGAGATCGTCAGCATTAGTGCCATCACAAATGACTTGGAATCCCTGCTCTGCCGCAAGGGCGCAAAGCTTGTCGTACAACTCAGATTTGCAAAAATAGCAGCGATTGGCAGGATTGCTTGTGTAATTAGGATCGTCGAATTCGTCGGTAAGCAGCATCTTGTGACGGATTCCGAACATACGGGTGAGCTGATCTGCCAGCTCGCGTTGGAATGTCGGATACGAGGCGCTGTCGCCCGTGACCGCCAGAGCCCGCTCGCCAATCTCCTCATTGGCTGCATATGCAAGATATGCGGAATCAACGCCGCCCGAAAAGGCTACTATGATTGAGCCGAAGTCGCGCAGTAGCTGCCGCAGCTTTTTGTCCTTCTCATCCAGGCTAAGCTCTTCAGCGCTGATTCCGGGATTGGCTGCTCCTGTTGTGTTCTCCACGAACCCATGTTAGCCAGCCCACTGGTCTCAGGCAAGCGGTACCTCGCCATCGAGCCTGACCTGCTTGACTGAACCAATCGAACCGGGTAAGAAGTCTGGTGGTGTAAATGTGCTGTCCGGTTGCCCAGGGACCGCGGCCTTTTAGGTAGGTTGCCGCGGCACGCAACTATACTAATCGGGGGACCTTATGCGCGGACTCAAAGTAGCACTACTGATCGCTATGGTAACGCCTGTTATTGGCGTGTCCTTCCCGGGATCAAGTGGTCAAGCCGCAGCTGTGGAGTATGATGCGGACTTCGATCGAGTGAGCAATTTCAGCCGGCCGGGCACGGCGACAGGACCCGAATATGAAGTCTATGCGATCAGCTATGCAGTGATTCCGGATTTCCCTGTTTCAGCCCTGGTTGCGGGAGCCGACCGGTCCCGCAAAATGGATATCCAGATGATGTTCTGGCTGATCAAGGGGCCTGGTGGCAAGAACGTGATAGTGGATTGCGGGTTCTATCGCGAGAAGTTTTTGAAGCAATGGAAGACCCGGGACTTCGTCAAACCCTCGGAGGCCATCGCAAAAGCCGGTCTCAAAGCCGAAGACATAACCGACATCATAATCAGCCATATTCACTGGGATCATGCCGACGGCATGGATCTATTCCCCAACGCTACCGTGTGGATTCAGAAAGATGAGTATCAATACTACACCGGTGAGGCGTGGCAGCCTGGAGGAAGATCTCAGGCAGATCCTGATGACGTCCTGATGCTGGTCAGGCTAAACATCGATCATCGTGTTAGATTTGTTGACGGAGACAACCAGGAACCCATTCCGGGCATTAAGGTCTACACCGGCGGCAAGCATACGTTCGCGTCTCAATATGCCGCCGTGAACACAAAATCAGGCGCAGTCGTCCTGGCCTCAGACAACCTGTACCTCTATGAGAATCTTGAGAAGCATGTGCCGATTGCGGCTACCCTTGACGCGGCTTCAAATCTCAAAGCTCAGGAGAGGATGAAGGAAATCGCTTCAAGCCCGCGACTCATAGTCCCGGGCCACGACCCGGCAGTGTTTTCGAGATTCCCAGCACCGGGCGCAGGTGTCGCCCGAATTCAATAATGCGACCGGCGGAAAAATTAGAACGCGGATGAAGCGGATCAAGCCGGATAAACGCGGATCAAAAAAAGAGAAGCTATCCGCGACAATCCGTTGGATCCTTCAAATCCGCGGTCTATTCCTACCGGAGTTTATTGCCGCTTAGAGTCTGATCCAGAAGGGCACCTTCATTTGCTTGCCTGAGGGCCCGGTCACAACTATGTAACCAGTGTGATCTCCGCCCGCGGCCGACTTGGCCGCTTGCAGCGTTATTGTTAGCGTCGTGCTGTCTCCCTTTGCGAGGGACACGCTCGACGATGATGAAGTCACAGTCAGGCTCGGGTCAGGAGTGCTCTGTCCGATAGTAACTGAGAAGGCGTTTTGACCGGCGAACAGGCTGGTTATTTGCAAATTCGCCGTCATTGAAACTGCTTGTTTGGTCTTGTCTATCCCGAAGCTGATGCTCGACGGGCTGAACAACGCGTCTATCGATGCTGCGCCTGCCACATTTACACGGCCCGTGCCGACATCCAGCACGCCGGCTCGCGCAGTCTCATCCGTGGAAGTGAAAACGGTGCCGTCCGCCGCGTTTACGAGCGCCGACTTTATCTGGTCCGGTGTCCAATCGGGATGGAGCTGTTTCAAGAGCGCTGCTGAACCAGTAACGTGTGGTGTGGCCTGGCTGGTTCCGCTGATAGCCAGAAAACCGCTGGGATCCGAAACTCCATCCGAATTGCACGTCTTTATTGCGCCGGAATAGATGTTCACTCCCGGTGCTGCAAGGTCAGGCTTGAGCAATCCCATGGTTGTAGGGCCCCGTGAGCTGAACGAGCCAAGTATGTCGGACGGTTCACCGAACTCCCCGGCTGCGTTGATTTCGACTTGCGCCGTGGGATGGGCCTTGATCCAGGTCTTGAGCGCCAGCCCCTGAGTCCGGGTCACAAAGACTGAAGGTATCGATGTGCCCGTAACGTCCATAAAGATCAGGTTGTCTCCCCCGTCCACCCCTTCGCTGATGTCTTTGTTGTAGATGATGGCGCCAACCGCTCCGACTGCGGCGACGTTATTGATCTTGTCCGAAAAATTGCAAATGCCTCGTTGGATGAGCGCGATCTGGCCGGTCATCGACCCGGGCGGCAGTTTATTCGCCTTGCAGGCTCGCTTCTTTTTATCAAAGTTAGCTTCGTCTATGAGGCTGAGAGGACCGATGACTGCGGGAAAATCAAGGCCACAGGTTTGGCCCTGGGTCGACTCGATCTTCTGAAGATCCGATGAAACCGGACCAGGCGCGACCACCTCTACTGTCGGGCCAATTATATGGCCATTCGATGATGCGGCGACCGTGATAGCATGCGGAGCGACGCCGGGTGAGTCTATGGTCATTTCTCCAGTATCGCCCTCATTGCCCGCCGCCACAACAACTACCATTCCCGCGCTGACTGCATTTTCGACGGCAGTGTCCAGAACGCCTAGCGTGGATCCCGCCGTAGCGCCCAAGCTCAGGCTTGCGATGTCAAATCCGTCCGAAACTGCCTCTTCCAGGCCCTGGGCGATTAGAAAATCAAATCCTGATCCCGAGGCAGAAAGCACTCTGTAGTTTCCAAGAAAGGCGCCAGGCGCCACTCCTGAAACTGGCCCCAGCGGCGTATCTGTATTGAAGTCGCCGGCCGCGATACCAGCCACGTTGGTACCGTGGCCGTTCTGGTCAGCGGCCGATGAGTCGCTGGGGAGGAATGCCTTGGCTACTATTACCTTGTTATTCACCTGGGATGGATCGCCTATGGGAAACCCGGCCGGAGCCGTAAAGCCCGCGTCCGCGAACAACGGATTGCTAATATCGATTCCCGTGTCCAGGATCGCGATCTTCACTCCCTTGCCGGCGGAAGCCGATCCTCCGGCCATATTCCAAACCGCTGGGGCGCCGATCAGTGGTACACTCTTGTCGAGCACTGTATGATACGTCTTGCTCAGCTCCATCTTCCTGACAGCCGGGAGGCTTGATATCAGACCTATTGCCTGGGCTGGCGCCTCGATTACCACCGCGTTCGCCAACTTGCGAAGCTCCGCCCGCACTCGAATTGCTGTCGAGACACTTGCTGCCGCCGACTCGAAGTCTTTCTGCTCACTCTGAAGACGGGTTTCATATTGTCGCGCTTCATCAGATTGCATCTCGATCTTGCGGCCCGCCGCCCGAGACGGGCGCTTGGAGTTCTCATGCGGAATCACGGCATCGCTCTGCAACTCAAAAATTGCAGTAATCAGTCCGTCGGAGTCTGCCAGACCCTCTTTTGCCAAACCAGGCTTTGGCAACCGGGCTTGCCATACTTGACGAGAACCAGACTGGGTTCTCGCTCGCGCAGGAAAACCGAACGGTCCCGGTACTAACGACAACAACAACAGCGAGACGCTAACCAGCAGATACAACCTGTTTTTCATTTTACCGCCTTCTGAGTTTTTTCCAGGGAGAACAGTTAATCGAATATCAGCGAAATGGTTATGGGCTGGTCCCCTCATCGCGATAGACGCGATTGATTACCCGACCTGAAAGGTCATTCCACTAAAGCCGCCAACAACCAAATGTTGAGCATGGCAGATAGAATTATACACCACGACTCTGGATAGTCCAGCAAAGCCTTGTTCAGATTTCTCCATTTCCGAATACAGGTCCCCGGTCGGGTAGTCAGCGTCTAATGCTCCCCATTCAAAGCCCGGATACCAGCCAGGAAGTCACCAGCGATCCGGTTGCATTCGTCCCGGGCCTCCGGCTGGCTGTGCGGGCTGTGACCCGCGCCATCAATGACTCTCACAGGCGAATCCGGCAACTCAGCCCTCACCGCATCCAACTCACCGGGCTCGGTCCGTGGGTCCCTGGAGCCGTGAATCAAAACGGTGGGAACTGCGAGTCTTGAAAGGGAGTTGTCGTAGAAGTCTTTTCGGGGATCGCTCGCTTCTTCAATGATTTTGAGCCAGGCATTACCCCCGGCAGCCAACACTTGCCGCCAGTAGTGCTCGCCGTGCTCGCGCGCCATAGCTGCTACAGCCCTCTGGCCGATGCGCTCTGGTTCATGAATCATTGATTCGAAGAACTCCGCGGAATGCTTCTTCTGTCGGTCGTAATGAAATGCTTCGAGTATCAGTGCCAGCGTGCGGCCCGGCGCCCTTAATCCTAAGATCGCCGCGATCACGGCTCCATCGCTGTGGCCCCAGAATATGGCCTTCTCTATCCCGAGCTCATCAAGGACGAGTAGCGTCTCGATGGCGGCCGCCTTGTGGAATTCATCCGGCAGTGCCTCAACTCTCGTCGAACGCCCGAATCCTGAACGGTCCGGTGCCACGATTCGGTGGAGCTCCTGGAATCGCTCCACCTGTGAATCAAACCCATAGACTTCGTAACCCCAACCGCCATGTAGCAGCACCAGCGGTATCCCTTTTCCCCACTCCCGATAGTGAATTTCTACAGGCGTGATTCCAGGCGCCAGTGGCGATCGTTCAATCCGTACTGAGCCCAATCCTGTACTCCATTTTGCTATTCCACCCAGTCTGCTATGAAGATATTGGTCTCCCCGGCGACTCTGTCGTGACGGTTGGAGGCGAAGACGAGTTTCTTGCCATCATAGGTAAACATCGGAAAGCCATCAAACGTTGGATTGTATGTGATTCGCTCGAGTCCTGTCCCGTCAATATTCACCATATAAAGGTCAAAATCCCTTCCTTTGGGATCGGCCATGTTAGACGCGAAGATGATCCGCTTACCATCCGGAAAGAAATAAGGCGCGAAATTCGCTGCTGTACTGTGGGTCACTTGGCGCTTCTGGCTGCCATCGGCCTTCATTACCCACAGGTCCAGGGTCGTTGGATGAATGAGATTCTGGTGGAGCAGCGACCGGTATTCTTTCTTTTCCTCTTCAGTCTGTGGGTGATACGCGCGGTAGACAATCCACTGGCTGTCATAAGAGAAAAAGGGACCGCCGTCATAGCCCAGCTCTGTCGTCAGTCTTTTGACGTTGCGGCCATCCGGGTCCATTGTGTAGATGTCCAGGTCGCCATCTCGAACCGAAGTGAATACTATCTTCTTGCCATTTGGCGCTATTGTTGCCTCCGCGTCGTAGCCCGGTGTCGAGGTCAACCGTTTCAAGTCCGACCCGTCCGGATTTGCCGTGAAGATGTCGTATCCCGGATAGAGCGCCCAGACATAACCGTGCGAGTAATCGGGGCGAGGCGGGCACTCGTCGCCGGCCAGAAACGTAGATGAGTATAGAATTCGCTTTCCGTCAGGAAAGAAATAGGAGCACGTGCAGCGACCCTTGCCGTTCGAGATCTTTCGCACGTCTGAACCGTCGATATTCATCTCGTAAATCTGGTCGCATGGGTTGCCGTCTCGAGTAGATTGAAAAATCAGCCTTTTGCCGTCCGCCGAAAAGTAAGCCTCGGCATTCTCGCCGCCGTCGGTGAGCTGCTTGACATTCCTGAGGTGCTTCTCCTGGGGTAACCTCAGCGAATCATCCTGTCGCACAGCGATTCTGCTGTTGCCCGGTCGGGATAGCGCAATAATCGCAACTGCAATCATTGCCACCTTAACTGACCGGCCATCCACCTTCAATCGCTCTCGGCCGCCAGCCGGCGACTGTGTATCGAATCTTGCACGGCCCTCCGCTTCACATACCTCATACCTGCAGATTTGAGCGCTGTCCGTTTGCGCCTGAGCAGGCGTGCTGGCATTATTCATCGCTGCTCGCTTTCAATATCTCTGGACTCATATTTCATTTCTCCTGTTCGATCCCCGTTGTGCAGTGCTCCTTGACCTGCCGTTCCTTGCCGGCAAGTTCCGCTGCCAGGAGAATTGCCCGAGTCATACTACCCGGGTCAGCGACCCCTCTTCCAGCAATGTCGAACGCCGTTCCGTGATCCACGGATGTGCGCACGACCGGGAGGCCCAACGTAACCCCTGCCGCGTCGCCAAATGCCATGGACTTTACGGCAACCAACCCCTGGTCGTGATAGCACGCCATAACAGCATCGAACTCGCCCCTGGCAGCTCGAAGAAACAGCGTATCGGCAGGCAGCGGACCATGAGCATCAACTCCCAGCTTGCGCGCATCGGCGATGGCTGGATTCATTTCTAAAATCTCCTCCGAGCCGAACAAGCCGTGTTCGCCTGCATGCGGGTTCAAGCCCGCGACAGCAATCCTTGGTGCCCTAATCCCGAATCGGCGCAGCTCCCGGTCAGTTGCCTCCAACGCAGATAAAACCCGATCCCTGGTGATTGCCCGAATTGCATCCTTCAAACTAACGTGAATTGTAAGTAGTACTACTCTGAGCTGGCCGGCGAAAAATGCCATGAGAAAATCGCTGGTGCCTGTCAGGGCGGCCAGCATCTCGGTATGCCCTGGAAACTGAGAGCCGGCCTGTTTGATTGCTTCCTTATTCAAAGGTGCTGTGGCAATGGCCTCTATTTTGCCCTTTTTCCAGAGAGAGACGGACGCTTCCACTGCGGACAATGCCGCCTGCCCGGCGCGGGCCGAAACCCTTCCCCTATCGATGTTACCATCGATCGACCGCGTGTCGAATATTACGGGAGCGGTTGAATTGGGTTTAACCGTTTCAGGTTGCGCGAAAGACTTATAAGGAAAAGCAAGCCCTAGCGACTCCGCCTGCAGGGCCAGGTCTTTGGCGTCACCAATCACAACGGGTTGACACGCCCGGCGCACTTCGGGCATCTCCAAAGACTTCAAAACTATCTCGGGTCCTATCCCGGCTGGGTCTCCGACGGTTATTCCTACCCTGGGAGGGACGTCAGCTCCTGCTGGTCGCATCACTTGGTTAGCAGTCGTCGGCTTGGAAGAGAGCGGTCCTCTGGAAGGTGGGAGTTTTTGTCCCGCGAGCTTACTCCATTGCGCCCTCTTCCTCCATCTCTTCGGCTGTCTCCTGATCGTCAACGTCGTCGGCAACCTCTTCCGACTTATACATATACTTAATGTTATGCTTCAGGACCAGCAAGTTCGGCCCCTCGGTTCGATGGAGTTTAATACAGTTCCGATCATACCATTCGATCGTACCGTGTAGAGCCTCTCCGTCCTGAAGTACTATTATCATAGGAGTCTTGTTGTCCATTTGTTTCTTGTAATAAAAGCTCTCTGCATTTGTAGTTTCGGGCGGCACGCGCTTGCGGTTGGCGTCGTTTGTGTTTCGCCGGGTTCCTTCGCGCTCCGCCCTTTCCCTGACTTCTGCCAGGGTCGTGCGTATCAGTTTCCTGTTCACCTCTAGTCCTCCCGATAGATTCGAGTTATTTTAATGATAAGCCATTCACCACCGGCTGTACTGGCTTATGTAAGTTCGTTTCTGTTTACTGAGCCGTATGCAGCCCTTCGCGATTTCCGCCGGACTATGCAACCAATCCTAAAAGCACGAATTTTACAGTTAGGTATGGCGCGGGTTTACCACCGTCCTGATGACCACATCTTATATCAAGGAGTTGCCATTTGCAAGCCTAAACCTCCAAGATCAGCGATTACCCGCCGCGATTTCCTTTTCAAAAGAACGAAAACGTGACCCTTACTAAGACACTTCTAGCCGAGTTATTGGTTGTTACGCCTGGCATTCATATCCAGTTACATATAAGTAATCTCCAATCGCTGCGAACTCGTTCGATTCAGCCGGGCGGTCGCTAATTCCTGACTACGGCTACCTGACCGTTACCACCCAAGCAGTCCGCTTCTCAATCCAATGCGACGCCATGCACCGGCTCCCGTTTTGATGTAAGATCATGTCTAGGATCGAACGCCTTAGTCCGGAGGAGAGTGCCATAAGCATCGAGGGTAACCTGCAAGGCTTGAAGCCAAGCCAGATCAACCGGCTGGAGAAGCTTTATCAACGACGAATTCCTCCCCATGAAATCGTGACCCAGGAATTTGCCCGCCATCTCACTGAGATATCTCGTGAAATAAATCGACAGATTGGAGTCCTCGTAAACCGTGGCGGATATGTAGAGTACGTTGTGGTTGGTAATGCCCGCGCGATCGTTCTGCCCGATCTGAAGCGCACCAGGGTCGGCGCTGGAAGATTTCGCGGCCTCCGATGTCTGCATACACACCTCGCCGGAGAGGAGTTGACTCAGGACGACCTCACCGACCTCGCACTCCTTAGGCTCGACCTAATGGCTGCGATTGAAGTCCGCCAGGATGGATTGCCGGGCCTGGTGCGAGCGGCCTATATGCTGCCGGCCAACAGCCGAAACCGGACCGATAACCCCTCTCCCAATGTCGATGGTTCGCCTGAGCAGGGTCGGACGATCGCCTCCAACAAGCTTTGGGCTATGCTGGAGCCGCGAGTACCCAGCCAGCTCGATATTGATTTTCTGGATTTCATGAGATCGCTCGAAGAGGAAATGGCTCGGGCTCGTAGAGTCAGGTCGCCGCAAGACCGGCGAGAGCGCGCCATTTTAGTTGGCGTTACCAGCGAAAGCCCCGGCGCCGCTCAGGAGTCTCTGGATGAATTGCGTGAACTCGCAAGATCGGCGGGCGTCGTGGTCCTGGATACTGTCGTTCAGCACCGCGCCAGACTGGACCCAAGGTCGCTGCTGGGGCGCGGAAAGCTTGAGGAGTTGATCATCAGGAGCCTACAGCTCGGCGCCGACTTGATCATCTTCGATAATAATTTGAGCCCGGGCCAGGCCAGAGTCATCAATGACGCTACCGATCTCAAGGTGCTGGATCGCACCCAACTCATATTAGACATCTTTGCCCAGCGAGCGCGATCCAGGGAAGGGAAGATCCAGGTGGAACTGGCCCAATTGAAGTACATGCTGCCGAGACTTACCGGAACAGGAACCGAAATGTCCAGGCTGATGGGCGGAATCGGCGGCAGGGGGCCTGGTGAGACCAAACTCGAGGTCGATCGGCGCAGGGTCCGCGACCGTATTCACCATCTCGAAAAACAGATCCAGCAAATCAGGACCAGCCGCCAGGTGCGGCGCTCACGCCGCGAACGCAGAGATGTGCCGATCGTATCGATAGTCGGCTACACCAACAGTGGAAAATCTACTCTGCTCAATACATTGACCAGGTCCGGCGTGGCAGCCGAAAACCTGATGTTTGCTACCCTCGATCCCACAAGCCGCCGGCTCAGGTTGCCTAGAGAGCGAGAAGTCATCATTAACGATACTGTCGGCTTCATCCGAGAGCTGCCCCTCGACCTGATCACCGCCTTCAGGGCGACTCTGGAAGAGATCGAGGATTCAGATCTCTTGATTCACCTGGTTGACGCAAGCAACCCGCAATTTGAAGGACACATATCGGCGGTGGAGAAGATAATCACGGATCTTGGACTCTCGAGGTTGCCCCGGCTGCTTGTGTTCAACAAGTCCGATTTGATCGATCCGGATCATGCCAGGTGGTTGGCCGAGTCTCGGAAGGCGTTGGCGGTCTCCGCCATCGACAAGCACTCGCTATTCCCGCTAGTAGACCGAGTGGCTGAGATGGTCGGCGCCCCACGGATCTCTGATGCGCAGGACACCGAGGATAGCGCCGAATCGGCGCCGCTGGTCAGGGCGACCATGTGACGAATCCCGGGCTCTCTTATCCGAATAGCGCCGAGCAAAGAAGCGCTGCGCCGCCCGCAGCAATGAAATTGACCCCGTCGGGGCGCGGCATGGTGCGGTCGGATACGGAGCGGTCGTACCGCCCGCTGGGCAGCTGAGAGTCCAGCCCCGATTAGTTTCCCCGAATCACCCACTCTATTCGGGCCAAGTACTTTGTATCAAAAAGTACTTGACAGTCGATCGCTCCGGCAATATAATCGCGGCGTGGCTTCGATTCATCCGATACGCCCTGAAGCGATTCGAACTGAGGTGAACCAGGCGCCTGCTTTGCACGAGCGGGCAATGGACAATCTCAGGTTTATACGCGAAACCATGGAAAGCGCTGCGTCGTTTACCGCGGTTTCAGGCTGGGGCGAGATAGCCATAGGGCTTACTGCCCTGGCCGCCGCCGTCCTGGCTTCGCAAATCACCGACCTGAGAGCCTGGCTGTCCATCTGGATGAGCGAAGCCTGTCTGTCGGTCCTGATAGCCGGCGGCGCAATGCTCAGGAAAGCGCGCGCGGCAAAGCTGCCCATGTTTTCGGGACCGGGGCGGAAGTTTGCCCTTAGCTTCTTGCCGCCCCTGGCCGTAGGCGCGGTCTTGACCGTCATCTTGTACAGGGCCGGTCTTATCGGCGCACTGCCCGGAACCTGGCTCTTGCTGTACGGAACCGGCGTAGTCACCGGAGGTACTTATTCTGTCAAAATTGTACCGGTCATGGGGTTCTGCTTCATGGCGCTCGGCGCCGCGGCGTTGTTTTGCCCGGTTTCTCTGGAAAACGTTTTCATGGCAATTGGGTTCGGCGGACTGCACATCATTTTCGGAATCGTTATAGCCAGGAGGTATGGTGGCTAAACAGGCGGCTGTCTCAAAGGATCGCCATCGCAAGCAGCGGGATCCTCGCGAGCTTCGCGAAGTGCACGGGCATGTGTCCGACAGCTTCGCTCCGGAGCTCGACAGGCTGATTCACGAACGGATGCGACTGGGAATTGTCAGTGCGCTGGCAGTCAATCAATCGCTCAGCTTTAATGATCTCAAACGGCTATTGGGCACAACCGACGGTAACCTCAGCGTTCATACGCGAAAGCTCGAGGAAGCCGGTTACATTACCTGCGACAAATACTTCGAAGGCCGCCTGCCAAAGACTGATTATCGCCTGACCCCTACCGGGCGGCGCGCCCTCGAACGCTACCTTGATCATATGGAGGCTCTCATTCGGGCTACTAGAGACCGCGGGCGCGATTAATACGGCCCGCTGCTCCCGCGAATTTTTTTTGGACTGGAGCTTTATAATGCAAAGAGCTTTATGCGGAACGTCATACGCCGACAGCTCAAACGGGCTACATGTAGGGATCATCATGGACGGGAACGGTCGCTGGGCTAATGCCAGAGGACTCGCAAGGATATCCGGGCACAAAGCGGGAGGCGAGGCAGTACGCCGGGCAGTCGAAGCGGCACCCGAGCTCGGCATCCGTATCCTTACACTCTATGCCTTCTCCTCCGACAACTGGCAGCGGCCCCAGACTGAAGTTGCCGCCCTCATGAAGCTCTTCAGAAAGTACCTCCTCGCTGAAACCGAAAAATGTCGTGAGCGGGGCGTCAAACTCCAGGTCATTGGACGGCGTGATCGACTCAACCCCGCCCTGGTCAACGCTATCCGCGCAGCCGAAGCTCATACGTCGAGCGGAGATCATCTGGACCTCAGAATCGCGGTCGATTATTCCGCTCGCGACTCTATCGTTCGAGCCGCGTACCTGCTTCAGTCGGCCGCGTCTTTTGACCGTGATGCATTCGCCCTCGCCCTCAGCAAAGCCAACTGCCAGTCCGGCCCGGCCCCTGAAGTCGATTTGCTGATCAGAACCGGCGGAGAGCAGCGACTGAGCGACTTCCTGCTGTGGGAGTGCGCCTACGCCGAATTTGTGTTTACCGAACGGATGTGGCCCGATTTTGACGCCGCAGACCTGCAGTCTGCTGTGAGCGAATTTCATTCGCGCCAGCGCCGCTTTGGCGGCTTACCCGAAGCCGCGACGCGCTGAATGCTTTATGTTCAGGAACCACCCGATGAAGGTCAGCGTTAATAACTGAAGGTCGGTGATGAAGCCTTCAGCACGCAGGGATGCGTGCGATCCTAGGAAGGTGATCCCCCAGGAATACCTGCGGTCCCAGAGGATGCCTGTCCTGCTTTACAGAATGACAACTCCTTAATGAATCCGTGCGGGAGCCAGTCACTAATCAACATAATCATCAGTGAACTAGTCATTTGTAAAGCAACGATCGATGAACCAATGATTGGTGAGGGTAACATTCAGTGAAAAGGAGAACGTCCGACATGCAGAATGGTGCGAGCCTCTCCCGGTCTATCCTCCTCGCCGGGCTTATCACCGGTATTCTGGCCGACGTGCTGCTTCGAGCCACGCCATGGGGCCTCAACTTGCTTCTCTGGGTGCTTGCCCCTGTCGCATCCACTCTGGTCCTGGCGCGCCGCGACAGGTCTTCGAGAGAAAGCTACCTGATCAGGCTCGGCGCGTGCGCTGCCGCCTTTGCGGCAGGATTTGCCTGGCGAGACTCTTCGGTCCTTGTTGGACTCGATATCATCGCGCTGTTCGGACTCTTTTCGCTTGGCAGCCTCCGCTCTGCATTGCGAAGTGTTCGCTCGGCGAGCCTGTGGGAATGTACAAGCGCTTCCTTCACTTTCGGATTCGCCTCGGCTTTTGGAATGTTTCCTCTGCTGATCAATGACATCAAATGGAAGCCCAATGCCTCAGTCTTCCGTTCAAAGCCGGTTATGGCGGTTATCCGCGGAGTGTTGCTTGCTTTGCCCTTGGTCCTCGTTTTCGGATGGCTCTTTGCCGGGGCGGACCCCGTGTTTGGAAGCCTGGTTGGCAAGGCCTTCAATTTAAACATGGACTTCCCGGACTTGCTGGTCCAGTTACTGATCATTACCGCGTGTTGCTGGTTCGCCAGCGGATATATGCGGCGCGTCCTTGCAAATGTCGAAGTCCCCGCGGAGGAATCCACCGGCGCAATCCGGCCGTCGCTTGGAGTCGTCGACATATCTGTCGCACTGGGCCTGGTCAATCTTCTTTTTCTCGCCTTCGTTATTGTGCAATTCCGGTATTTCTTCGGGGGCGGTGAGCGAGTTCAGACAGTCGCCGGACTCACCTACTCCGAATATGCCAGACGAGGCTTCTTTGAGCTCGTCGCCGTGGCCGCCCTCGCCCTGCCTGTTCTCCTCGCGGCAGATTGGGTGGCGAAAAAACAGTCACGCCAGGACGAGATCCTTTTTCGTTCGATGGCCGCGATCTTGATCGGTTTGCTGTTCGTGATAATGATATCGGCAGTCCAGCGGATGTTCCTCTACCTTCGGGAATATGGGCAGACCGAGCTGCGCACGTACACGACTGCTTTCATGGCGTGGCTGGCACTTCTTTTCTTGTGGTTTGCCGCAACTGTGCTCAGAGGGCGCCGGGACCGGTTTGCCTTCGGAGCCATGATGGCCGGGTTTGCAATTATCGGCATTCTGCACGTGGCCAACCCCGACGCGATGATCGTTCGCACCAACGCCGGCCGCGCCGCGTGCGGGCGCACATTCGATGTCGCTTATAACACGAGCCTGAGCGCTGATTCAGTGCCCGAACTCGTCAAGGACATTGGATTGCTTCGCTCCGAAGACCAGGCCCGAGTCGCCCGATCGCTCCTCGACCACTGGAGCTCACCCACAGGCGATTGGCGGACCTGGAACAGCGATCGATCTGCCGCCGTCCATGCCGTGCAACGCGCCCAGCCCGTGTTGGAACGATACGCTGCGTCAACCTATACGCAGCCGATCTCGGCCTCGGCCCGATAGGTTCAGTTCACCGTCAGACTCACCGTTGCGGGCGGGACTCCATTGGGGTTCACGACCGTGACTGTATGAGTGCCAGAAGCGAGCGACACCGGCTTGACAACCAACATTGTCGGGCCGTTGCTCCTAATTGTGTCGCCAGCGGCATCGACCAGGACCTGAGCGGCAGGATCGAAATTCTCTCCATTTATTATAAGTTTTCGCGAACCTGATTTGTACTTAACCGTGCTGATGTGCGGCACTGATTCCGGCGTCACAACCAGGATGTTGAGGTTCAAGACAACCGCGGCCTTTGGCGACGCAGAGTCCGATACAACTACCGAGAAGTTGAAGCTTCCGGCTGCCAACGGAGTGCCGGATATTGTCGCAGTCCCCGGCTGAACGGTAAGACCCGGAGGCAAGGAGCCCGATGTCATCGACCACGCATAGGGCGGCAAGCCGCCCGCAGCTGAAAGAGTCTGGTTGTAGGGAGTCCCAGTGATCCCCATTGGGAGCGGGGGATCATTGGCAGAGAGAGGCACAGATCCGCTTCCCGAGCCGGGGTAAATGAACCTGATTCCGTTCATGTCATCGTCTCGTAAGGATGCGCACCGGCCATCGAAGTGTGTCATGTAGTACATCGTCGCCGCCTGCTCCGCAGGGGTCGGACTGCCCCCGAACGCGGGATCCCACGAGTGGCCCATGCCGAGCGTGTGTCCCATCTCGTGAGTAAGGACTTCCTGGAGGTTGCAATGGTCCCCAAAATAACAGGCGGCATACGGATTCAACGACAAGTATCCGTCTACGATCCGAGTGAATGTCGTTCCATTAACCACCCTGGTCTGGCCTGGATCAAAATCGAAGCCGCTCTCAGCCAAAATGCTCTGACAAAGTCCGGCGCTCGCAAAAAGCCCCTTACAATTGTCGAAATCCGCAACGCCGAAGCCATCAATGGTGCAGGTGGTCGCGGTGCCGCCGTCGACGACCCGAAGCGAACACCCCGGCACCGTAGACCACGCCCTCATAGCAGCGTCTACGTCAGCCGCCACCTGCGGATTGAGGACCTGATCCGGATTAATAAGGTAGGTAACAGCATGCCCGCTGTCAGGCTCAAACCAGCGCCCATTGTAAAGCAGACGGAACTGTGGCTCCAGCCCGCCCGAGTGAGCAACACTCTCGTAATCGCGTGGCTGCGCTAGCATTTTTTGGTCACGAAAGTACTGCTTCCCGAACTCGCTGGACTGTTCTGCCGTACTGGCTATTTTTTCCCGTATCATCCGCAGATAGGCCGAGAGCTGCATTCGCGAAGTCGATTCCGCGCGTTGACTGTGGGGTCCTCCGCTCGGAGTTTGAGGAATTATCTCAACGTTGGGGTCCGATACACCGCGAACCGCGAAGAGCCGGCCGCTATGCTCGTCACGGAGAACTGTAAATTTGCCGAGGAACATGTCGTGGACGCGAAGGCTGCCATCCGGCCATGTGTCCAGGTATAGGATGACTTCCTCGCCTGAGGCGAACCTGGGGCTGCCGAAGAATATGCTGCCGCGGTTCGCAACCTGGCCTCCAGGTTCCTTGAGCACTATCTCGGGTGATCCGATCTCGCCTTTCAGGACTTCTCTGATCCTCAGTGTCACATAGGTGTATACGATGTCGTGTCGGGAATCAAAGCCGCATACCTGGGAACTGACTCTGGCCCTTACAACGGCGCGGGATGAGATGATCAACTGGTCATCCGTTGGAATTAGAACGGTTGTGGCACGGGCGCCTGCGGCGAGGCTCACGATGAAGCAGAACAAAAACGCGAGGCGCATCCAGAATGCACCGCGAGATGGAGGAGTATAGCGCGTCGGATCCGTCATCCTTTCTCTGTCGGTCAATGAGAGGCCAACTGCTCCCAGACATCGTGATCTAAGAGTCCAATTTGAGGAGAACGCGGAAGATAGCAACTTCCGCGCCACAAGTTTCAAGCGATGAGGACATACCAGCAAACGCGTTCTCGACACATTTCTCCCGGCAACTCCTATTGAGCGGACTTGCCGGCGCCCTTTGCTCGACACCGATTTTTGAAAGGGGCTAGGTTCGCTTCGGTGATGAGATTCAACCACAAAGGAGAGACCTCGTCAATCCTATCTATTCAATCGCAATCAATTGGGTAATGAAATCAAGCGCTGAG
>Ga0126381_100003724_pt1 | contig 16538 bp, 14 predicted proteins | sample PanSoiMetPlot_28_FD_96465 | JGI IMG/M metagenome (GOLD analysis project Ga0126381, IMG submission 96465) | Tropical forest soil microbial communities from Panama - MetaG Plot_28 | ecosystem: Environmental > Terrestrial > Soil > Tropical forest > Bulk soil | place: Panama | collected 2016-02-17 | reverse complement strand
CTTCCATCGGCCGAGCGGAGAGCGATGATCTCGTGACGATTGCCGGCCAGAACGAGATCACGCCAAAGATACGGTCTGGCGGAAGTCCACTCCTTGGAAGCTTCCGCGGACCACTGGAGTCTCTTCAAATCCAGATTGAAGCTGGCCACCACCTTATCCCCGAGAAACGCAAAGAGCGAGTCTCCTGCTAGAACGAGACGTCCGCTGGGCGTGGCTACCGTCGAAGCGTCACCAAGGATTTCTCCCGACTCAGCGCTCAGGCGATAGACGTGGCCCTGGGCGGTGCCAACGTAGACACTTTTCGCCGTGACCGCGGCCGAGGTCGTTACCTTTGCGCCCAGATCCCGTTTCCATACCAATTTTCCGTTCTGGGCATCAAGAGCGTAGGTAAACCCGTCGAGTGCTCCAAAGAACACACGGCCTGCGGATACCGCAGGCGAAGAACACGTCAGGCAATCATCGATCCCTGAATAGTTGCTGCGGAAGGACCACTTGGGTTTGCCGGTTTCTAAATCAACACAGACAAGTTCGTTTCCGAGCGTTACGAAGCAACCCTCTTCTCCCACACGGATGACGTCTGAAGCCACACCGCGATCGTTGACTTTATGCTTCCAGAGGACGACTCCCGTCGTTCGCTCAAAAGCATAGACGTGGCCAATCTTCCCATCGGTCCCTATGACGAGAAGCCTGTCGGTGATCAAGGGATCCCCGTGGAATTGGCTCTGCTCTCCATCCTTTCGAATGTTGTACTCCCATTTAACCGAACCGGTCTTCCTATCGAGAGCACGGATCATTCCATTACACGAACTCACGACAAGCAAGTCACCCACGACCGTGGGAGTGGAGAAGACTCAGCCTCCGGTGTCGAACTCCCAAAGAAATCTGGAGTTAGGCAAACTTGGTTGGCTACGTTGAGCGGACAGAAGCACGGAGGCCAAAAACAACGAGGAAAGCAAGCCCAAAATTCGTATTCTCATGTTCGCACCGCCGATACGGGGAACTAGGGGCTTTATCCAAGATACCTATGATGTACACATTTTACTTCTTTCATCCGCTGGTTGTTTTACAGATCATTTCAAGGATTCTTGGTTCCGAGGGGAGATGGGATGTCCTGCTCAATTCGCAAAGGTGCGACTTGACACAGCGCATCCGTTAGCGATAGCTTACGGTAAGTTATGACTTACGCAAGCCAAACCCTGGACGCATTAGGAGATTCCACCCGTCGACTCGTGTTGGAACGCCTGCGCAGCGGTTCGCGATCGGTGAGAGAGATCGCCGAAGGGATGGACGTTAGCCGTCCAGCAGTGTCCCAGCATCTCAGAGTACTCAAAGCGGCGCGTCTGGTCACGGACCGCGCAGAAGGTACCCGGCGGCTCTACTCTGTGGACCAGCGGGGGATCGAGGCCCTTCGCAGCTGGCTCGATGGATTCTGGGTCGAAGCGCTCAGCGCGTTCAAAGAAGCGGCCGAACGAGAAGCAGCGAAAGAAATGAAAGCCATCAAGATAAAAAGAAGGAGCAACCATGAAGACAGTGCAAACGACGCCCGCAAGCACCGACGCGAACAGCATTCGAAAGATCGTGAGCGTTCAGGCGCCACAAGAAGTGGCCTGGCGCGTGTTCACTGAAAAGATGGGCACGTGGTGGCCGCTGGCAACCTTCAAGATCGGAAAGGCTAATGCGGTAGACGCGGTGATCGAGCCGCGAGTCGGGGGCCGCTGGTATGAGCGCGGTGACGATGGAAGCACGTGTGACTGGGGCAGCGTCGCCTTGTGGGAACCTCACTCGCGTTTGGTGCTCTACTGGCAGATCAGCGCTGACTGGCAGCATGATCCGAGTCTGAAGACCGAACTCGAGTTGCGCTTCATCGCCGAAGGCAAGAACGCCACGCGCGTCGAGCTCGAGCATCGCCGTCTCGACCTTTACGGGGCTCGTCGTGATGAAATGCGTCACATCTATGACACCGAAGGCGACTGGGGCCGCCTCCTCGAAGCTTTCGCTCAGACAGCCCACGCTGCTGCGGCATAAAGGGGAACTGCATGTCGAATATCACGAGAGCACGCGAGGCTTTGATCGCGCGGATCCTCGAAGGAGATGGCAAGGCGTCGCGCGCCCAGCGCCTTGCCGCGTTCGACTGTACAGGATCTTCCGAGCCGGTGAATACGCTGACCGAGAAGGTTGTGAAGCAGGCATGGCGGGTCACTGACCAGGACATCGCGGTAGCGAAAGCATCCGGCTTAAGTGAGGATCAGATCTTCGAAATCGTTGTGTGCGCCGCGATCGGCCAAGCTGTGCGGCAGCACGATACGGCCCTCGCTGCCCTTGAGGCCGCGACGAAGGAGGAGTAGGTATGCGCCTTGCTATTCTCGATCGCGGCCACAGTCTAGGCACCCGGGCCCTATTCGTGCTCATTCGTGTTGCCTCTCGCCAGCCGGTGCTGGACATCATCAAACTGGTCAAGTACCGCGCCGAGTTCTACGGCACGCCAATGCAGAGAATCACCCAGGAGGCGATGCGCGGACCCTCCGCGTGGTCGGTTGCTGACCGCGAGCTCATGGCCGCGTTGGTGGCAAAGACGAACAGGTGTGAGTGGTGCACGAAGGCGCACACTGCCGTGGCCGAAGGTGCATATCGCGATGGAGCGATAGTTTCCGCAGTGCTCTCGGATTTTGAGAGCGCGACGATCGAGAAGCCTCTGCGGGCGATATTGCGCATGCTTTGCAAGCTGACGCGCGAACATGCTCTGAATGCTGACGACATGCGTGAGGTGCTCGCTGCCGGTGTCTCGCGCGACCAGATCGAGGATGCGCTCGCCGTTTGCTTCTCGTTCAACACAATCGGCCGGTTGGCGGATGCCTTCGGGTTCTCCCTGCCCGGCCCCAAGGCTTTCGAGGCTGGGGCGAAGTATCTGCTCGCTCGCGGTTACCGTTGACACTGAGAATAGCTGCCTCCAGTTAGTGCGCGTCAAAATGAATGAATCCCAGGTGGATGTAACGATGCAATGATGCACGGTGATCACGGATCGCAACTACATTCAGACTGTGCCTGCGGAAACCATCGCAGCGATGACGGCTTTGGAACGCGAGTTTGCGAACTATGGAGCAAAAACGGAGCAAGCAGCTACTGCGAGTGCTCCTAACTGATTTAGAATCAAGCTACGGCCCCGTAGCTCAGATGGATAGAGCAGCGGTTTCCTAAACCGTTGGTCGGCAGTTCGACTCTGCCCGGGGCCTCCACTCCGTCTCAAAAGCAAACGCACTTGTTACTGGCAGGGGATGACGTGGCCTCCGTCGTCTCTGTTGCACTTCGTGGGCAGATTTGGCAGATAAGGTTTCCGGGAGCGCCTGCTGCAATCACCTATTGATATGTAAATGGAGTTGCGGTGTGGGTGTACGCGTGCTGGGGAATGGACGGGCCAAAATCTGGTACCCTCTGACACAAGGTCAGCCCTCGCCGACGTCGACGAGTGCCATAGGGGACTTCTCAGCAACTAAGGACTAGTCTGTGGCGGGAACGGATCAGACTGCGAATGACGTAGCCTATTCTAAGGATTTTACGAATTCGTCCACCACTTTCGCTTGCTCGTCGCCCATTCCTGACAGGCCTTTCTTGTGGCGTGCCTTACTGCTAGATTCACCTTTGGTAATGAACCGTGCGATCTGACTGGCGTCCTACGATGATCCCTTCAAGCGGGAGGCTCTATCGCAGGTTTATCTTTGAGCCGCCGACGGTGGTGAGGCAGTAGCCAATGACATGGTCTAGAGCTCACGAAACTTTTCAAAATTGAGAAGTCGCATAAGCGAAGATCAAACAAGCGCCCAAAATGATGACCGAGAGCCCGATGAAGACACGATTCATGATCTGTCTGCGCAGAGTGACCTCCTTTAAACCAGGTCGAAACGTTCACTGTGTATGCGTTGGGGCGGCACCTCCAACTCAGCCAGTGTGTCTTCTATTGCGTCCATCATTGGCGGTGGCCCACAAATGAAGTATTGGTATCGTTTGTAGTGGGGCGGAAGGTATTTCTCGATGAGTTGCTTGGTGATGAAGCCGGTTTCGCCAGTCCAATTCTCAGGCGGGTCCTTCAGCACGAAGACGACCTTCAAGTTCATCCGATGTTCGAGAGTGTGTAACTCTTCGGCGAAGGTAAGTCCTTCCAAATTGTTGCTAGCGAAGAACAGAATTACAGGACGCAGATCGCGGCGCTCAGCGAGAGTGGAACAGATGCACTTCATGGGCGTGATTCCTACTCCTCCGCCAAACAACAGATAGCCCATTCCCTGCTCCCTGTCGGCAGAAAACACTCCGTAAGGCCCGTCCACCCACACCAATCGTCCAGGTTTGAGGGCCGGTACTTCCTGACCTGACCAATCTCCAAGGTTTCGAATGGTAAATGCGATCTGAGATCCCTTGTCGTCGCACGCACAAGAAGAAAACGAGATTGGATGGCGGTCCTTATGAATCGGAGTTCGACCGGTGTTCAACCAGGCGAACTGCCCCGGCTCGAATGTGAAGCCCTCATGGTTGTATGGCTTCAAGACGAGGGTACGGCTGTCGCCACGCTCCATGCGGTTTTCGACGACTTCCCATTTTCGCGACCACATGCGTAATGGTCGCACTACCCTAGTTCTGATTCCGATAACCAACAAGACGCCGAAATATAGGGCAAGGGTCACCCGCATAGCCTTAGATGAAGAAAATCCGCCAACCAGGAGTATGTGCGCCAGAGCCATCAGAACGATCGCGTCGGCAAATAGCCGGTGTGTGACTTGCCACCAACCGTAAGAAAGTCTGATTTTCTTGCGAAAGATCGACGCAAATATCAGCAACAGCACAAGACAAGCGGCACCGGCACCCAATCGGATCGCAGCAGGGGTCCCTAAACTGAACGGATTTAACCATTCCAACGGATAGCCCGAGAACATCATGAGGACGACGTGGATCACAACGAGAAATGTGGCAAGGGTGCCTATGAGGCGATGGAACTGTAACAGAGCATCCTGGCCGAACGCGGCGGCCAGGCTGCTCATTCTCGAGATCAGGGCGTATTCAAGTGAAATGACGGATAGCGCAACGAATCCGCAAGCAACCCCAAATTGCATCGGAAAGGGCCTGCCCGCTGCGTTCCCGGGGGCAATCGCACCAACTACAAGCGGGAAGAGGATCAAAATCGTATAGGCCCCGAACCAGATCGCCCCTCGCACCATCCAATACACGTGCCTCTTCCTTCCTCGTTCCCTAGTCGCGATTCTCAGCCTTCCGACCGGGGGTTCGTCTTCCTAGTTGGTTGAACACCTAGTAGTTGCCTGTTTTGATACGCGATGGTGCTTGACGTGCCTCCAAACGAACTCGCGGTGGAAACCCAGTCAGCCGCCGCGCGGAAAACGACTAAGAGACTCACATAAAGAGTGATAATTTTCCGGGAGCGCGGAAACTGTAAGAAGTATCAGCTAGACGATCTCTATCGAGTTGTTGTGCAAGGGATGTAAGCTCAACCGCTGAAACCGCTTGAGTGGCCCTACCATTTCGACGGATTGTAGGTGGCGCGAACACCGGCCAACACCTGAGTCGATTTCATCCCAAACCCCTGTTCGAAGTCAGACAAATGAAAGCCTGACGCTAGTCGGATGATTGTCGAAATCGGGGCGATTATTGCGCCAACTCCGACCTGTTACGAGTGACAGTGGGGAACCGTACTGCGTTTTCATACACTCACTTCTGGGAAGTCGCATCCAAAGGAGCAGCTTTGAACAGCCCAGAGGATCGGAATCAAGCCTTCAGCTTCATCAGAGAGCACACCGACACGGCAAGTTTTGCTGACAAGTGGGAAAGCGCGTGGCGAACCCATTGGAAGAAGACCGGGTTTACCCCCTACGAGTTGCCTCCTAGCGATTCACCCACTGCTAGCGAACGTGAATTCCTGATGGAGACGCGAACGCTGGACGGTGAACGTGGGCGGCTCACGCGAATCATGAGTGAGTTCGAACACGGGTTTCGCAGCCTCCACCAGCTCGGTCCCGCCGTCACCGTGTTCGGATCCGCAAGGTTTAAGCCGGATCATCCTTACTATGAACTCGGGCGCCTGGTGGGTAGAAAACTCGCCGAATCGGGCTTTGCCGTCCTCACCGGTGGGGGACCCGGCATCATGGAGGCTGCAAACCGTGGCGCACATGAGGCCGGTGGGCAATCTTACGGCCTCAACATTGTTCTGCCTCACGAGCAGAAACCCAATCCATATGTGGAACAATCGGTTGAGTTCCACTACTTTTTTGTTCGCAAGGTGATGTTGGTTAAGTACTCCTGTGCCTACATCGTTCTGCCGGGTGGGCTTGGCACTCTGGACGAACTGTTTGAGGCGGCGACGTTGCTGCAATGCGGGAAAGTCGGCCCTTTTCCTCTTGTGCTGGTCGGCCACGAATTCTGGAGGGGCATGCGCGATTTCCTGCTGTTTATGGTTGAGCAAGGGGTCTTTGGAACCGAGGAGGTTGGATTTGCCCGCATCACCGACTCGGCGGATGAAGCGGTCAAACTCGTCATTCGCAGCTTGCCTTCAGCAATTAAGGATCGGCTGCACCCAATCCAGGCCAGGGCAATATGAAAATCAGAGTTGTCGGAGCCGCGGGCGGTGAAGTTACCGGGTCTGCGTATTTCGTGCAAACCGAGCGTGCCCACATATTGGTAGATGCAGGCATGTTTCAGGGCGGGAAGAAATCAGAGGCAAAGAATCGGCTCCCCTATGGTGTAAACCTAGCAACGCTGAACGCCGTGTTGCTGACGCATGCTCATCTGGACCACACGGGGCGGGTTCCGCTACTGATCAAACATGGGTACTCGGGACGAATTTTCGCCACCAGCCCAACCATAGAGCTTGCGGAGCTGATTCTGAAAGACTCGGCGAAGCTGCAGGCCCAGGATGCGCAACGGATCAATCGCAGACGAAACTTATCCGCACAAGGTCCAGTTGAGCCGCTGTACGACATCGAAGATGTCGCATCGTTTGCAAGTATGTGCCGGGCCGTTCGATTTCAAGAATCGATTGAGGTCGCGGACGGCATTTCTGCGCGCTGGATCGAGGCAGGTCATATCCTGGGTTCGGCGAGCATTGAATTGACTATTAAGAAAAATGGACACGATCGGGTCGTTGTTTTCTCTGGCGATCTCGGTCCAGCGGGTCGGCCAATCGTCCGAGACTTTGAGCGCTTGAATCGTGCCGACATTGTGTTCCTTGAATCGACCTACGGCGATCGCGATCACAAACCTTACGTCGAAACGGTGGCTGAGTTCGAAGATCTCGTGAAGCGCGCTGCAGAAGCTCGTGGAAAAATTCTTGTGCCCACGTTCGCGATTGGACGCGCCCAACAGATTCTGTACCATCTCGCGATCATGTTCCGCCGAGGCGTAGTCAATCCGTTTCACGTATACCTCGACAGTCCCATGGCCATTGAGGCCAGCAACAAGATGGTCACACACCCGGAACTGTTCGACGAAGAGATGCTCGAGTGGAAGAGTCGCGGGCTGTTTCCGCTCGACACAGCCTGGTTCCACACGAGTGTGACCTCCCGCGAATCGCAGAACTTGAACGATGTTGAAGGGCCTTGCCTCATCTTGGCCGGGGCCGGCATGTGCAATGGCGGCCGCATTCTCCATCACCTCAGGCATGGGCTGCCGCGAGAGAACACTCACGTTTTGATTGTTGGGTACCAGTCGAAAGGTTCGGTCGGCCGAAGGTTAGTCGAGCACGCAAAGTCAGTCTCGATCTTCGGCGAGAAGATTTCAGTCCTGGCGACAGTTCATACACTCGGAGGCTTCAGCGCCCATGCTGGCCAGAGTGACTTGCTCAAGTGGTTGACCCCACTTACTGCATCGCGCCCGCAGATCGTCCTTACTCACGGCGAGGATGTACCACGCAAAAGTCTGTTAGCGGAGATCCAGAAGCGATTCAGCGTGATCTCGCAGTTACCGTCGCAGGGAGACTTTGTCGAGATGTTACCTTCCCTGGCCGCGTCCGACTTGGTCGCTTAGCCTGAACTTTCCGATACTTCACCGCTTCGAACGGCATAGTGACAGCCGAACGCATTAGCAGGCATTTTCCCTCAGACTCAGTAACGGCACTCTACAACAGTAGACTCGCACAACGCGAAGAGCCGTACGCTGTCGTCCTCCAGACGGTCGGGAGTTGCCTTGCGCAGCATCACGAGTAACAGCACACAGGCCGACGAAATCAGACCGACAGCTAAGCTGGTGGGGAGAGCCCGGCTTGGCCATTGGAGGCGCCCGCATTGGGAAATCTACATCGTGAGGACGGCACGGAAGCGAGCCTTGCCGTCCGCAACGCGCTCGTAGGCTTTCGCAGCTTCAACCAGCGGGTACGTCTCAATTATCGGTTTCACTTTTCCTTGGGCCACGTAATCCAGCGCTTCGTAAAGAAATTCAGGGCCATTCTGCTGACTGCCGATGATTTTGATCCTTTTGAAGAGCAACTCAATCAACGAGATCGAAAGCAGTTCGGCGTCGGCGCCCATGACGATGAACCGGCCGTCCGGGCGCAGACCCTGAATACTGTCCATCATGGATTTGGTTGAGTTGGAGGTGCTGAGGATGATGTCGGCGCCGCCCGCTGCAGAAAGGGTCTTCCCGTCGCGGACGACCTCGTCGGCACCCATCTCGCGAATCATCTTGTCCTTATCGGGGGAGTGCGAAATCGCAATAGTCTCGAAGCCCGCAGCCTTTGCGTATTGCACCGCCAAGTGGCCCAACCCGCCGATTCCGAGTACGGCCACTCGCTCATGCGGTCGCGGATCGGCCCAGCGGAGCCCACTATAAACCGTATACCCGGCGCAAAAGATTGGTGCGGCTTGCTCGTAGGAGACCTTCTCGGGAATCAAATACGTAGCATCAGCGTTCATCGGCATGTACTCGGCATGACCGCCTTGGGCTTCGCTCCCCGTTCCCTTCAAGTAGGGGCAGAACATCCTTCGGCCGCGTTGGCACCATTCGCACCTTCCGCAGGTGGACTGAATCCATGCCGAGCCGACGCGGTCGCCCACTTTGCGAGTCATTACATCAGGAGCTACGGCGACGATCTCGCCCACCGGTTCGTGGCCAAGGATTCGAGGAAATTGTCCCGGAAGGTGTCCGAGCGTTTGATGCACATCGGTATAGCAGATGCCGCTTGCGTGCATCTTCACTAGCACTTGACCTGGTCCCGGTTGAGGTTGAGGAACATCTTTAATCTGCCAGGAACTGCTCACGGCGGGTACGACTGCAGCTTTCATACATTCCCTCCTACCGCGATTCGATGCCAGCGCCGTTGCCAATTATGCAAATTTCGGCATCATGACGGAAGATGAGAGAGGCGATTTGCCGTCAATTGAGCGTCGCTGTCAGTGATGCTACACTCTTGCGCAGTTCAATGATTGACATGGACGCGCCACTCGGGAACAGCCGACCTGAGTCACCTGGAACGGGATTGGGAAGCGGATCATCATCTTCTTCCGATCCTGACCTGACGATAGACGGCCTAGGGGCCGTTCCTTTGCCCAGGTACGAATCTGCCCGCACAGTCCCCACAGCGATCGGACCCTACCGACTCATATGCAAGCTCGGCGAAGGCGGCATGGGACAAGTCTGGCTGGCTGAGCAACGGACTCCAATCCAGCGGCAGGTTGCCCTCAAGCTCATCAAAGTCGGCCGCTACGACGATTCAGTCTTGCAACGCTTCTACGCCGAGCGTCAGTCGCTGGCAATCATGGAGCATCCTTCGATCGCGAAAGTGTTCGACGCCGGCGCCACGCCCGATGGCCAGCCTTACTTCGTGATGGAGTACGTACCGGGCCAGCCGATCACTCAATATTGTGACGGCAAGCGCCTCGGGATCCGCGAACGCCTGGAACTGTTCATAAAAGTGTGCGAGGGCGTCCAGCACGCCCACCAAAAAGCGGTGATTCACCGCGATCTCAAGCCCGCCAACATTCTGGTGGTCGAAGTAGACGGCAAACCCGTGCCACGAATCATCGACTTCGGGTTGGCGAAGACCGCAGCTCCGCGGATTGGCGATGAGACTCTAGTCACGCAGTTCGGTGGCTGGGTTGGAACGCCCGGGTACGTGAGTCCGGAACAAGCCGATCCCAGAATCCTTGATATCGATACGCGCACCGACGTCTATTCGCTGGGCGCAGTGCTTTATGTGCTGCTGACCGGCTTTCTCCCGTTCGAGAGCAAGGATTGGCGCAAGCTGCGCTTCGACGAGTTTCTGCGCCAGTTGCGGGATGAAGACCCGCCAAGCCCCAGCACCAAAGTTGGCATCGACAAGGAGTGGTCGAAGGCAAGCTCTGAAGCGCGCGCGACCGAGCCGAGACAGTTGGTGAGCCTGCTGCACGGCGATCTCGACTGGATCACCATGAAGGCGCTGGAGAAAGACCGCGCACGGCGTTATGGCACGCCGATGGAGCTGGCGGCCGACATCGAGCACTATCTCAACAATGAGCCGATCGTGGCACGACCTGCGAGCACACGATACCGCCTTGGGAAGTATGTTCGACGCCATCGGGTGGGCGTAGCCGTGGCCGCGATATTGGTTCTGCTGCTTGCCGGATTTGCCGTGATGCAGGCGGTGCAGGTTCGCCGCATTCGGGCCGAGCGGGATCGCACCGCACGGGAGCGCGACCGTGCCAATCGCATTACGGACTTTATGCAGCAGATCTTCAAAGTGTCCGATCCCAGCGAGGCGCGCGGCAATAGCGTCACCGCGCGCGAACTGCTCGATAAGGCATCACTGGAGATCGATTCGGGATTGGTGAACGATCCCGATGCACAGGCGCAAATGCTGGAAGTCGTCGGCGAGGTCTACAGAACTCTTGGCCTTTATGCCCAGGCAGAACCGTTGCTGGGCCGCGCGGTAGACATCCGGCAACGAGTGTTCGGACCGAATGATCCCGCAACCTTAGATGCAATGAGCAGCCTCGCCCTGTTATTGCACCGTCAGGGGCGTGAAGCCGAGGCAGAGAAGCTGCAGCGCGAGATTCTGCAAACCGAGCGTCAAGTCCTGGGACCGCACGATCCAAAGACGGTTGCCTCCATGTACCAGCTATCCCAGATTCTCGGCGAACGGGGGCAAAGCGCCGATGCCGAAAAGCTGCAGCGGGAAGTGCTGGCGCTCGAACAGCAGATTCATGGGCCGGAGTCGCAGCAGGCGATCAAGGCAGAAGGCAACCTCGCATTTACGCTGCAGGCTGAGGGTCATTATAAGGAAGCCGAGAAGTGGGCGCGCCAGGGTCTCGACGCGGGGCAGCGCGTGCTGGGAAATGACCATCCCGACACTCTGAAAATCTCTGGATTCCTTGAGGAAGTGCTGGGAAATGAAGGCCGCTACAAGGAAGAGGAGAGGTTGCTTGCTTCGACGATTGAGGCTGAGCGGCGCGTGCTGGGAGCTGAACATCCGGAGACATTGGGATCGCTTTCGGATCTTGCTACTTGTCTCCGCAACCAAGGCCGATATCAGGAGGCGGAGAAGCTGGCGCGTTCCGTCGTAGAGCAACGGTCGCGCGTGCTCAGTCCTGACAGTCGCGTGCTGCTTAGCTCCAAAGATGGTTTGGCCTCCATTCTTCTGGCCGAGAATCGCTATGCTGAGGCGGAAACGCTTTACCGTCAGATTTTCGACGCTGAACGACGTGCCCTGGGACCGGAGCATCCAGACACGCTGTTATCGATGCAGGGCCTCGCGAATGTGCTGATGGAAGAAGGCAAGTACACGGAAGCGGAAAAGGTATACCGCGAGGTAATCGGGATTCAGCAAAGAGTCTTGGGTCCGGGTCATCCGACAACAGCGATGACCCGTTACGACCTTGGCTGTGTTACTGCGCACGAAGGGCACAAGGTTGAGGCAATTTCCATACTGCGTGATGCAGTCGATCACGGTCTCCCGGCTTTCGGAGATCGCGCTATGGAAAAAGATCCGGATCTCAAGGCTCTGCACGGCGATCCGCGCTTCACCGCCCTCGTAGCTCACGCCAAAGAAGTCGCCGAATCCAAAACTGCGCCGCAGCAGCACAATTGATGTGCCTCGCAGAGGCGCAATGGTCGGAGCCAGTAATGTCAACTGGTCTAAGCGGCGTTAACAAACACGCGCGGTTTTGTTTGCGTTTCCGCAGATCCATCAGTGAAATCGCGGTGTTACGTCAACGGTTAAACGGAAAACGGTTCGTAGATCCTCTTCCAACATCGTCCGGCATGTTCCGTAGCCCACGGAATATCTATGTCGCCACAAACTGCATGAAAGTCCACCCACCCCGTAGACCCAACCTCAAAGTTATGGCCTCTGTCCAACCAGCTTGAAATATTCTCTCGTGTGAATTTACCAAGGAAGCACAGGTCAGCAGGGTCGAGTTTATGCCGCCACATTGCAAATTCGGCCATGATTTCAAGTATGCAACCATGATTTCATCTCCGCATGCGCAGGCCAACGCTGTTGTACTTCCTAGTTCTATTAAGACACTACAGCCATGGCTGCACTAGCATTACGAGGGTCATTGTCGAGAACAGGCGATCACGCTGTTCGACCCACAGGAAAAATGGTTTCCTGAAGGTAGATGAGCGAAATCGAGAGATTTCTCGCCGACTGCGTAAAACACCAGCAGCTCGGAGCACGAACTCAGCTCGAGACAGCAGAAAAGGGCGGCGAATGTGAGGTGCACCCGCCGCCCTCGTACTTGGGCCGTTCTACGGTAGCGAAACCGTCTCCGATGACAGCATGTTTGTGCACTGCGCTGAAGGCGTCCCCGAAATATTGGCTGTGCCGGTGATCTTGGAATCCGAGTCACAGAACAGATCGACTGCGTTGCCGCTGATCGTTGACAGAGGGGTGTTGTTGATGGAGAGGTCGATGCTCGAGTTATTGATCGCGACCAGGCCGCCGTGACTTCCATGCGAGACGGTCGCGCCAAACAGGGTAGCGTGCGAGTTGTTCATGGCCACAATCCCTTGACCCAGGCTGCCCGCGATGCTCAGATATCCGCTGTCGGCAACCATGTTGGCCCCTTCGTCGAGCAAGACTCCGGCTGTGGTTCCTCCCCAGGACTGACCCGATTGGTTGCTGACAAGCTTAGAGTTGTAGATGTTCAGCGATCCACCAGTGATTGCTATGCCAGCAAAGTTGAAGCCACCCGAGTTATCGATGACAACGTCGGTATTGCCACTGGCGACGTAATACGTGTTGGAGACGACGAGATCAACAATGGAGTCGGCGCCGCCGCTGATGCCTTGCTGCATATTACGAATGGTTGTGGCGTACAGTGTGACGTGAGCCGCTCCGAGTGCGATGCCCACGTGCCACTGATTCTGACCGTTCGTCGTGTACTCGAACAGGCAATGCTCAACGTGTACATCAGAAGAGTCATAGATCTGGAGCGAAGCGTAGCCGGTATCATGCACGTGCACATACGCGATGGAGGCTTGGCTGTTCTCAAACACGACAATGCTTCCGCCGCCTCCCTGGATGTCCAGCGAGCGTAGGCGAATGTCGCTGCTGCCATGTCCGATGCCGATGTTGGAGAACGTGCCTGCGCTGCCGTCAACGGCGAACCCCTCGACCTGCACGCTTTGGGAGGCCTGAATATAGAGCGTCGCGTTGAAGAGGCTTCCCCCACCTGTACTGGGTTGCACGAGAGTAGCCCCGGGCAGGGCTTTCAGCACCAGATTGTGAAAGCCGATAACCTGAACCCATTCGGTGCAGGTCCCATTGACGGACACGGTATAGGGCGTTTCGGGGTTCAACTTGGCGAGCGTCTGATTCAATGATTGACCTTTGCTGCAGTCCACCGTGATCGGAGTGGAAGCTGGTTGCAGGGCCGCAGCGACGCAGGTCAACGCGAGGAACAAAATCGAAACTCCTGAGACTAATCTCTTCATAACATCTCCTTTCACAGCACGTAAGAGCGCCTGCAAACGACACGGACGAGAATTCTGTATTCGAAGAAGCTGGCCCAATCGAGGCAGGGTGCTGGATGTTCCCGCAGGAATCCGGCATGACCGAGGGGAAGGAAAAGAGTAGCCCCGAGACTGGTCGGCGATGCTACTCCTGTGTCTTACGGTTGTCAATGGCAGATGGTCGCTCCCAAGAGGCTAGATTAGGGAGTTAGAGCGGGAGGCATGGTCTTTGACGCCACTCGGATCAACTCACGCTCTGGGCCTATTAGGAGTGCCTGTTTCATTCAAAATTCTAGGTTCGATTATCTTCCACGCCGGTAGGGGTGGTTAAAATGCGTTATCACTCTTCAACCCACAGGAAAATGTTTTTCTTCAGGGTGGGAGTGACATGACGATTTTGCAACAACCATTCTGATTGACACAGCTCGCACATCTGAGGAGAACACGAAAAAGCGAGCGAAAATTTTAAGGATACTCCGCGAGGATCGCTTGCGCCTTGCCCCCCGTGCCTAAGATGACACCAGTGGCAAGTCGAACTTCTAGCAGTTTCAGTGAAATGCTATTCGTATCGAAGTGCAATAACTGGGTCGACTCGCCATGCCCTTCGCGCAGGGACCCAACACGCGAATGCCGCGGCGAGTATCAGCACTACGGCGGTGGTCGCAAGCGTCTCCGGATCGTACGCATGGATGCCCACCAGTTCGGTTCCGATGAATCGGCCAAGCACGAGACTCATTGCGATCCCGATTGAAATGCCCACCGCGACGAGACGTAAACCCATTCCTACGACCAATCCGAGAACATCCGCACCCTTTGCGCCCAACGCCATGCGTATTCCAATCTCGTGTGTCTTCCGCGCGGTGGCGTAGGCCAACACGCTGTAAACGCCGATCGTAACCAGGATAAGACCCACGGATCCGAAGACGCACATCACTACAAATCCAAACTTCGGTCCGGCATACATCCGTTCACTGATGAAATCCTCCAGCGTGTATGAATAAGCCAGGGCGACTCCTGAATCAGACGCCCAGACTTGTTTTCGCACGAGATCCATCATCCCCGCCGTATCCTGCGCGGAACGTACGATCAGCACCCGCGATTGGGATCCATTGATCGTGTGTGGTACCCACAACTCCGGCTCGATGGGAGCCTGCAGCCCCCGATTGGTTACATCTGCGACCACTCCGATGATTTCGAACAATGGATCCGATACACCATCAAGGTGCGGCAGTCGTGCACGTTGTCCAATGGGATTCTCATTGCCTAAATATTTGCGTACGAATGTCTCGTTAACAACCGCGAGTTTGCGCGCATCCGTGACTTCCTCCTCGCTAAACGTCCGCCCTTGCTTCAACTCAACACGCAAGGTGCGGAAATATCCCTCGCTGACGCTCTGAAACAAGGTGTGCCAATCTTCAAAGTGCGTTTTGCCCCCGACTTCCAACTTGATGTCATCGCCACCATACGGCGGAAGTGAACTCGACTGCGCCGCGTCTACTACTCCCGGCAGTGCTTTCACTCGCGTAAGGAGCGGCCGGACAAATGCCGTCACCTGCTCCGTTGTTTGATATCGTTCCGCAGGCAGGACCAACATCGTTTGCAACACATGGTCCGCTCGCAGTCCCAAAGTTAGAGTGCGCAAGGCTAGGAAGCTCCGCGTCAGCAGCCCTGCCCCCACCAGCAATGTGAGCGACAACGCGACTTCTGCCACTACTACCACATCACGTAGCCACCGGCCTTGGAAGCTGGCGCTCCCACCTTTGCTGCTGTCGCGCAGGGAATTGTTCAGGTTACGTCGCACCAGTTGCAACGCAGGTGCCAAGCCGAAGATCAGTGGCGTTAGCAGTGCGAGGCCGAGGGTAAACGCCAGCACAGGTGTATTCAACTGAATCACAGTTTCTGCGGGAATTAAATAGCGCGGCATGGACACGACTAGCACCTTCAGACCGCCCCATGCGATGAGAACGCCGAATGCCGCGCCACCGGTTGCGAGAACCATGCTTTCGATCATCAACATGCGGATTATTCTTGCGCGCCTGGCTCCCAACGCCGAACGCAAAGCGATCTCTTTTTCACGCGTCGTCGCCCTCGCCAGCATCAGATTCGCAACATTGCTGCACGCGATCAGCAACAGCAATCCCACAGCTCCCAGCACCGTATACAGAGTGGTCTGAAAATAATTGAAAACTGAGTCGCCAAGGAGCTTTAACTGAACGGTGAACTGTGCGGGATAATCTTTCGGATAGACTCTCGCCAGGTGATTGGCAATCACCTGCAGGTCCGCCTGGGCTTGTCCGGTCGAGACGCCAGGTTTGAGACGTCCCACCAAAAACCAATTTGGACCAGCCGAACCCGTTCCTGCTTCCGGCGTCAACTTTTCGGGTATGTACACGTCAGAGTCGTACCAGGCAAAGCGCGGAGGCATAATTCCGACCAGTGTCCGCGCCACCCCATTCAGCACGAAACTGTGGTTCAGGACCGATAAGTCACCGTTAAATGTTTCCTTCCAGGTTTTGTAGCGCAAGACAAACACCGGCGGAGCGCCAGGCTCGTAATCGCTCGGCTCTAGGACGCGCCCGTGAAGCGCCGGCATACCGAAAAACTCAAATGTTCCCGGT
>Ga0126381_100003723_pt1 | contig 16539 bp, 12 predicted proteins | sample PanSoiMetPlot_28_FD_96465 | JGI IMG/M metagenome (GOLD analysis project Ga0126381, IMG submission 96465) | Tropical forest soil microbial communities from Panama - MetaG Plot_28 | ecosystem: Environmental > Terrestrial > Soil > Tropical forest > Bulk soil | place: Panama | collected 2016-02-17 | reverse complement strand
GCGTGAGCGAGGTCCTGGCGCCGGGCGGTCGCTTCGTGGCCTACCAAGCGCGCGACCGCGTCGAGGTGCTGGGGCGGCAGGTGTTTGGCAAACCCCGCGTGCAGCTCGAGTTCCTGAACGTGCCCCCGATGCGGGTGTATCGCTGGGACCGGCCCATCGCGCCGGGGGCGTAGCGCGTCCCGGGCTTCGCCCCCTACTCCGTCTCTCCGCGCTTGATCTGGTGGGAGAGGCCCGCCCGTACCACGTCCTCTACACTCGCTCGTGTCACCGTGCCGGGCCCAAACCGCGCGGTCAGCGCGTCGACCGCCCGGTTCAGTCGGGTGCGACGCGATTCACGCTGCGCGGGGGGAAAGAGCCCAAGCTGTCCACGGCGCGTACTGGCCAGATTGGTCACTCCCACGCCGAGCAGCCGAACGGCTTCCGGGAGCTCCGTGCGGGCGAGGAGCGCTCGGGCCACGCGGGCGATCTGCTCCCCATCGTCCGTTTCATGGACCAGCGTCTCGCGACGCGTGAGCAGCGCGTAGCCCCTGGGCCCCGGAGCGCGGCGTCGCGCGAGCTTCAGCTTTAGCACGACGGTCCGGGCCAGTAGACCCTCCTTGCGCAGCCGTCGGGCCACCGACTCGGCATGCGCGAGAAGCGTGGTCTCAAGCGTCCCGCGGTCCGCGACGTCCTCCTCGAAGGTGTTCTCCTCGCTGAGACTCACCGCTTCCCGGAAGGGCTCCACGTCGCGCAGATCGCGTCCCCGTGCGAGCCGCGCGAAGGCCAGACCCCAGTCTCCAAGCACGCGGCGCAGCGCCGCCGCGTCGGCGCCCGCCAGATCCCCCACAGTCCCATACCCCGCCGCGAGAAGCCGCGCCTCCGTCACCGGCCCGACGCCCCAGAGCCTGCCGACCGGAAGGGGGGCGAGGAACGCCTGGACCTCCTCCGGCCTCACCTCAAGCAGGCCATCGGGCTTGGCCAGATCGCTTGCAATCTTCGCCACCAGCTTGACCGGCGCGATCCCCACCGAAACCGCGAGACCCGTTTCCTGGCGCACAGCCGCACGCAGCCGCGCCGCGAGTTCCGCCGCCGGACCGAGCAGGCGCTCGGTGCCTGTCCAGTCGAGAAACGCTTCGTCGAGGGAGAGCCCCTCGACCCGGGGTGCGAAGCGCCGGAAGATCTCGAAGATGTGTCGTGACTCCCGTGCATACCGCCTCATATCTCCGGCGATGAACACGGCGTCCGGACAGCGTTGACGGGCTTCGATCCCGGGCATGGCGGAGCGAACGCCGAAGCGCCGCGCCTCGTAGCTGGCGGATGCGACCACGCCGCGGCGCGAGACGCCTCCCACAACCACGGGCCGCCCCCGCAGCTCAGGGCGATCACGTTGCTCCACCGACGCGTAAAAGGCGTCCATATCGGCGTGGGCGATCACCCGCGCCTGCCGCTCTCGCCCCTCGGCGCGCGATTCGCTCATCCGGCTCCGCCGGCCACAGCGCGCACGAATCGGCCAATCGCTCCGCCCACCTCTGCCGGCTGCTCCAGCGGTGCAAAATGTGTCGCAGACACGACCTGTTGGATCTCGAGGCGCTTGGCGTGGCGCGCGAGGCGCTCTGCCTGGGACGCGGGGACTGCGCTGTGCTCCGCGCGCAGGAGAAGGACGGGGACAGAGATCTCGGCGGCTTCGTGCCAGAGGTCGAGCGCCGAGGCGCCCTCGTAGATCCAAGCCTCGATCTCCGGTGCGCAGCGCAGCGCCACCCCGTCTTCCTGCGCGGCCAGGCCTCCGGTGAGAAAGGCGTCGAGTGCAGCGGGCGCAAAACCGGAGTACGGAAAGCGCGCCACGAGGGTCTGGCGAGCTTCCTCCCGGGTCTTGAAGCTCGTCCGGCGCCGTCGCGCGCGCTCCGCCATGCCCTGGCTCCCGGCAAACGAATCGCGTGCAGTCCCCCCGGCCGGAGCATCGAAGAGCACGGGCTCGACCGCGACCACGGCGCGCACCAGATCCGGCCTCCGCGCGGCCGCCACCAACGCGACCGCGCCACCGCTCGAGTGCCCCACCAAGATCGCGCGCTCCCCGTCGGCCCACGCGTGGAGCAGTCCGACTGCGTCATCCGCGAAGCACGGCCATCCATATTCGCGCGGGTCTCGAGGCGCACTCGTCCCGCCGTGGCCGCGTGCGTCGATCGCGAGGGCACGGGAGCCGCCTGCCCCCGCGGCGCAGGCGGAGAGCCAGGCCGGGCGCCACACGTCGGCGCAGAAGCTTGTCGCGTGAAGGAGCAGCACGGGAGGACCCTTCCCCGGCCACTCCAAGGCGCGAAACCGCATGCCTCCCACGGCGACAGCGATCTCGTGGGGACCTCGGGACATGCCAAAAGTCTATCCGTGGCAGTGTACCCGTGCATGGATCAGCCTCCCCCGGGCGATGCGCGTCCATCAGGGGACCCCTGGCGAGGCGGAGCATCCTGGAAGGCCGGGCCCCTGGGTGGCGCGGGACGCGGGGCCGCCGCTTCCCGTGCGTCGCCTTCCCGCCCGAGGGGCTCGCTCGCTGAGCCCCGGGCCGCGCGGCTAGACTCGCCGCCGCATGACCGAAACCGCCTCCCAACCCGAGCAGGACGCTGGCCCCGCAGCAGGCGTCCGCTGGGATCTCAGCGATCTCTACGCGGGCCCGCGCGACCCCGCCCTCGACGCGGATCTCGAACGCGCCCTCGAGGCAGCGCGCGCGTTCGAACGCGCACACCGGGGCCGTGTGGGCACCCTCTCGGCGGGAGAACTCGCAAAGGCTGTCGACGCGCTCGAACTTCTGAACGAGCCCCTCGCGCGCGCGCTGTCCTTCGCGAGCCTGCGCTTCGCCGCGGACACGAGTGACCCGGCACGGGGCGCCCTGCTCCAACGCGTGCAGGAGCGAGCGAGCGAGATTCGCAACACGGTGATCTTCTTCGAGCTCGAGTGGGTGGCGCTCGAGGACGACGTGGCCGAGAAGCGCCTGTCCGATCCGCTGCTGGCGCGCCGCAGACACTTTCTTTCGGCGCTTCGGCGCTACCGACCCCACGTGCTCTCCGAGCCGGAAGAGAAACTGCTCGAAGAGACGGCCAACACGGGGCGCCGCGCATTCGGCCGGCTGTTCGACGAGGTCATGGGATCGCTCCGGTTTCCCTTCGAACACGAAGGCAAGCTGGAGCAGCTCTCCGAGGAAGCAGTGCTCGCGAAGCTCCACGAGCCCGAGCGAGCGCAGCGCCGCGCCGCCGCCCTGGCACTCACGAAGGGGCTGCGTCTCAACGCGCGGCTGCTGGGCTTCATCTTCAACACGCTCGTTCAGGACAAGGCGGTGCAGGACCGGCTGCGGCGCTTTTCGAGCGCAATGCAAGACCGCCACCTGGCGAACGAGATTGACCCGGCCAGCGTGGATGCCCTGCTTGCGGCGTGCGAGCGAGGCTACCCCCTGGTGGCGCGCTATTACCGACTGAAGGCGAAGCTGCTCGCGCTGCCGGTGCTAGAGGACTACGACCGCTACGCGCCGCTCCCGGGCGAGGGAGGCTCCCGCTCCTTCGCCCAGGCGCGTCAGATCGTGGTGGACGCCTACGGTGAGTTCACGCCCGAGCTTGCGAAGATCGCGGGCGATTTCTTCGAACGGCGCTGGATCGACGCCGAACTCCGCCCGGGAAAGCGTGGAGGTGCGTTCTGTGCGTCGACGCTTCCGAGTCTCCACCCCTATGTGCTGCTCAACTACACCGGCAACCTGCGGGACGTCATGACCTTGGCCCACGAGCTGGGTCACGGCGTGCATCAGTGGCTGGCACGGGGACAGGGCCTCTTCGAGCAGGACACGCCGCTCACCACGGCGGAGACCGCGAGCGTGTTTGGCGAGATGCTGGTGTTTCGCCGGCTGATGCGGGAGGAGAGCGATCCGCGCGTGAGGCTCGCTCTGCTGTGTGGCAAGCTCGAGGACGCGTTCGCCACGGTCTTCCGCCAAGTCGTGATGACGCGCTTCGAGGAAAGCCTGCACCACGCCCGGCGCAGCGTGGGCGAGCTCGACACGCAGCGCATCAACGAGCTTTGGCTGGCCGCGAACCGTCCAATGTTCGGGGATTCGGTTCGCCTCTCCGAGGACTACGGTCACTGGTGGCTGTATATCCCCCACTTCGTGCACTCTCCCTTCTACTGCTACGCCTACGCCTTCGGCGAGCTCCTCGTCCTCGCGCTGCTGCGCCGCTACGACGAGGAGGGTCCGTCCTTCGCTCCGCGCTATCTCGCGCTGCTCGCCGCGGGCGGCTCCGACACCCCTCCGCGCCTGCTCGCGAAGCTCGGTCTCGACATCACCGATCCCGCGTTCTGGGACGGAGGGCTCGCCCTGCTCGAGGGGCTCGTGGTCGAGGCGGAGGCCCTCGCCCCGCTTGCCGCGTCGTCTCGCGGCTGAGCAGGGGCGCGTGTCGCCCTGGCAAGTTCTGTGGTTCCTGACCCTTCCGCTCGGGGTGTTCGCCGCCCTTGTGCTCTCCGGCGCCGCGCGGGGCATGCGGGCCGTGATCGTTCTCTCCGTGCTCGTCCTGGCCCTCGGGCTCGGAGGCGATCTCCTGCTCCTGCGCGAGCAGCTCGCTCTTTCCTCGTGGCTCCCGACCCCTGCGCGGGTGGTGCGCTCCGAGAAGGGAGAGGGCCGCAGCGAGTGGCGGTTCGAGTACGAATACGAGAGCGGCGGCGCCGTGCACCGCTGCGGCGCGTACACCAAAAGCCCACGCTTTCGCACCCAGAAGGACACCGAGGCCCTGATCGCGGAGTACCCGGTGGGACGCACCATCGTCGTGCATGTCGATCCCCTGGATCCGAAACAGGCCGTGGTGTACGCGGAGCCCCGCTACGGCCTTCCGATCTCCGGGTTCTTGCTACACGGTTGGTTGGCCGTGGCGCTCGCGCGGGCCCTTCGGCAGCGCTAGGAGGCACGGCTCAGCGTTTGTCGAGGGCCCGCGCGATCTCCGTCGCCGCCCGCATCCCGCTCGTGAGTGCCGCCTCGGTGTATGGGCCCACCAGGTAGTCGCCAGCAAACGCCAGGCGGGGCGAGCGGTCCGTACGGGAGAGGAACGCGGCGAGGCGGGCCGTGTAGCCTACGCGGAACTGCGGGAGCATCGCGTCCCAGCGATGCACCACGGCCTCCCGCGGCGCGAGCCGGCCGACCGGTGTCCGCGCGAGTTCCTCGACGACGTGCTGCACCAGCGCGGCGTCCGGGGCCTCCCAGAGACGCAGGGCCGCGCGCTCGGTCAGGGCGACGTTCACGAGTCCGGCGCCGGGCGGTGCGGCGCCCTCCTTGTAGTGGTCGGCGGCAAGGCCGTAGAGATCGATCCCTTCGCGGCGGGGAAACGCGACCCCGTAGGAGGGCAGCGCCGCCGGTGCCCGATCGAGCAGCAAAAAGACGAGCGCGCCACGCCCGTAGTGCACCCCCTCGAAGAACGCCCGCTCCGCGGGCGTGAGCTTCGGACACACCTGCGTGACGAGGCTCCCGGGGAGGGCCACCACGACGGCATCGGCAAGCACGCTGCGCTCCCCGCTCGCACTCCGGTACCGCACCTTCGCGCCATCCGTCTCGGTCTCCACGGACAGAACCCGGGCGCCCGTCCTCACCGGCACGCGCTGGGCCAGGGTGCGCGTGATCAGCCCGTTCCCCCCCTGGAACCACTGCAGCTGGAAGCCGTGGGAGAGCAGGCGAAGCGCGAGCAGCACGAACACCCCCGAGAGCTCCTCGGGCTCGCAGTCGAAGGTGGACGAGAAGGAGGGTGCGAACAGATACTCGAGGGCGTCTTCGCCGACGGTGCGACGCAGATAGGTGGGCATGTCCTCGCGGTCGATCTGCGCGGCGAGCTCGGGCCGGTAGGGATCGAGCAGGCGGCGGTTCGCGCGCAGCTCGAGCAGCAGCCGCGCCAAGCGCGCCTTGGCCGAGAACGAGAGCAGGCGCGAGCTGAGCAGACGGAGGGGAGCCGTGAAATCCCCGGGCTCGAGCCTGCCCGCGCGCAACACGGCGTTGTCCGCACGGGCGATGGGCCGGATCTGGTCGTCGATGCCCAGGGCGGAGGCGACGCGCTGGAGATTGCGGTAGCCGCTCGCAATGAACTGGGCTCCGCGCTCGATGATGAACTCGCCGTGGCGCTCGCTGCGCATGCGGCCACCGGCCATGGACTCGCGCTCGAGGACCTCGACGTCGTGGCCCGCCTGTTGCAAACGGAAGGCGCAGGTCAGGCCCGCGATGCCCCCGCCGATCACCACGATCGCCCCCATCTACTCCCCCGAGCCCCGGCCTGACGCGCGCATGCCCCCGCGCCGGCGGACACTGGCCTCGAGCGCCTCGTCGACCGCCCGCACCAACTCCTCGGGGGCGAAGGGTTTGGCCAGGAAGACAGCCCCCCACGCGGTCAGTGACTCGCGGAGGGCGGGGTCGGGTGAAACGCCGCTGATCACGATCACCCCGAGGTCCGGGTTCCGGGCGAGCATGGCCTCGAGAGCCGGGGCACCCCCACGGGGTGGCATGCCGACGTCCACCACAGCCACGACGAACCTGTCGCCGTCCGGTGCCGTGATGCGCTCGACCGCTGCATCTCCATCCCCCACCGTCGTGACTTCGAAGCCACGCTCCCGGAGCACGCGATCGATCAGCCGGCGCAGGAGAGGTTCATCGTCGGCGACGAGAACCCCCCGGCTGCCGTCAGATTTCCCTCCCACACCCGCAGCATACCGCGGGCGGTCCGCGACGGGCGCGGTCCGATTGACGAGAGACGAAAATAAGACGAAAGTCCTGCGTGCCCTCCGACTACGTCGAGCTGCGCTGCCGCAGCGCCTTCTCCTTTCTCGAAGGGGCATCGAACCCCGAAGACCTGATCGATCGTGCGGCCGAGCTCGGCTACTCCGCCCTCGCCCTGGCGGACCGTGACGGGCTTTTCGGGGCACCGCGCTTCCACCAAGCCGCATGCCGCGCCGGATTGCGCGGATTGGTCGGGGCCACGCTCACGGTGCAGACCGGCACCCGCACCGGAACGAGCGCGCTGCTGCTGCTCGTGGAATCGCGCCAGGGCTACCGAAACCTTTGCCGCCTCCTCACCGAGGGTCGCTTGGGCTCGCCGCGGGGCCAGCCGTGCGTTGCACTCGCGCAGCTGGAGGAGCACGCCCCGGGCCTGATCGCCCTCGCGCGGGGCGAGGCGGCCCTCGACGCCGGCTTCCTGGCCCGTGTGCACGCCGTCGTCGGGCGAGGTCAGCTCTGGGTGGATGTATCGCGCCCGCGGGAACGGGCTGCCGAGGCGGCCCTGCGTCGTGCGGTGGCGATCGCGGAACGAGAAAGGGTCCCGGTCGTCGCGACGAACGACGTGCGTGCTGCGACGGCGGACGGACGACGCCTTCTTGACGCATTCACATGTCTGCGCGAGAGAACCGTGCTTGACCTGGCAGGTCGTCGCCTTCTCTCAAACGCAGAACGGTGTTTGCGTTCCCCAGAGGAGATGGCCGCGCGCTTCTCCGACCGACCAGCGTGGGTTCGTGCTTCGCGCGAGATCGCGGAACGCTGCGCGTTCACGCTGGAAGATCTGGGCTATCGCTTTCCGAGCTTTCCGGTGCCCTCGGGAGAGACCCAGGATTCTTGGCTACGCCGCGAGACCTTCGAGGGCGCACGCCGCCGCTACGGGGATCCGTTGGGTCGCCGCGTCCGTGCCCAGCTCGAGCACGAGCTGGCGGTGATCTCGAAGCTCGATCTCGCCGGATACTTCCTGATCGTGCACGACATCGCGCGATTTGCACGAGAAGGAGGAATCCTCGCGCAAGGACGCGGCTCGGCCGCCAACAGTGCTGTGTGTTACGCCCTTGGCATCACCGCTGTCGACCCCGTAGGCATGGAGCTGCTTTTCGAGCGCTTCCTGTCGGAGGAGCGTGGTGAATGGCCGGACATCGATCTCGACCTGCCTTCCGGCGACCAGCGCGAGCGCGTCATCCAGCATGTGTTCGGGCGCTACGGCCAGCGGGGTGCGGCGATGACCGCGAACGTCATCACCTACCGAACGCGCCTGGCCGTGCGGGAGATGGGCAAGGTGCTGGGCTTCGGCGCGGAGGAGATCGACCGGCTCTCGAAGCTGCTCTCTTCCTGGGAGCTCGACGAATCCCCACTGCCGCTGCCCCAGCTCCTGCGCCAGGCGGGAGTGGCGCCGGAGGAACCGCGCGTGGATCTCCTGCTGCAGCTCGTGGCGGCGGTGCGCGGACTCCCCCGCCATCTGGGTCAGCACTCCGGGGGAATCGTGATCGCCGCGGGCCGATTGGATGAAGTGGTGCCGATCGAACCTGCAGCCATGCCCGGTCGCCACGTCGTCCAGTGGGACAAGGAGGACTGCGCAGACCTCGGGATCATCAAGATCGACCTGCTGGGCCTTGGCATGTTGGCCGCACTGGAGCGGGCGATCCCTTTGATCCGCCAACACGAGGGCGTGGAGGTGGACCTGGCACATCTGCCTCCGGATGACCCCGCCACCTACACCATGATCCGGCGCGCCGACACGGTCGGTGTGTTCCAGATCGAAAGTCGCGCCCAGATGGCGACCTTGCCGCGCATGAAGCCCGAACGTTTCTATGACCTCGTGGTGGAGGTGGCCATCATTCGGCCCGGGCCGATCGTCGGGCGCATGGTGCATCCCTACCTGCAACGGCGTGCCGGCAAAGAGCCCGTGGCCTACCCGCATCCCTCCCTCGAGCCCGTGTTGGCACGAACGCTGGGCGTGCCTCTGTTCCAGGAACAGCTGCTGCGCATCGCCATGACCGCGGCCGGCTTTAGCGGCGGCGAGGCGGAGGAGTTGCGTCGCGCCATGGGGTTCAAACGTTCGACGGAACGCATGGGCCGGCTCGAGGCACGTCTGCGTTCGGGGATGGACGCCCGGGGAATCGTGGGCGCCGCCCAGGACGAGATTCTGCGAGGAATCACCTCCTTCGCCCTGTATGGATTTCCCGAGTCGCACGCGGCGTCCTTCGCGCTGCTTGCGTACGCTTCCGCGTACCTAAAGGCCCACCATCCAGCCGCCTTCCTGGCGGCACTGCTCGACGTTCAGCCCATGGGCTTCTATGCGCCTGCGACACTCGTGAAGGACGCGCAGCGCCATCGCGTCGAAGTGCGTCCCATCGCCGTGGCGCGTTCGATGTGGGAGTGCACACTCGAGAACGACCGGCCGAGCTCCGTCGGTGCGGCGCCGCAAGAAGCCGGAGAAAGAGCCTGCGCGGCGGACGCCCCCCAGGAACCCGCGGTGAGACTCGGCTTGCGTTACGTGGTCGGAATGCGGGAGGAAGCAGCGCGCAGGATCGAGAGCGAACGGGCACATGCGCCGTTTTCGAGCATGGCGGACCTTGCGAAGCGTACAGATCTGCGCAGGACGGAGCTCGACGCCCTGGCGGAGCTCGGGGCGCTTTCGGGCATCGACCCGGCCGCCCGCACGCGGCGGTCGGCGCTCTGGCAGGTGGCGGCGCTGGAACGGAGGCCCGGCTCCCTGTTCTCCGGAATGCGACCGCCCGATGAGCCGTCGCCGCTTGAGGAGAGTTCGGCTTTCGAGGATACGCTTGCGGACTATCGCGCCAGCGGCCTCACCACGGGACCGCAGATCCTCTCTCATCTGCGCTCCGCCCTGCACTCGCGCGGTGTGCTCTCCGCGGAACAGCTGCGCCACATGAGGGATGGGAGCGTCGTCCGTACGGCAGGTCATGTGATCGTGCGGCAGCGCCCGATGTCGGCGAAGGGCTTCTGCTTCCTTACGCTGGAGGATGAGACTGGCACCTCCAATGCCATCCTGACCCCGGCGGCCTTCCAACGGTTCCGGGTGCCCCTCCATGCTTCCCCGGTCGTGGAGATCCGGGGACCCCTCCAGAGCGTCGAGGGGGTGATCCACGTGCGTGTGCGCGAGCTCCGCGCATTGGCGGTGGGCGAGGCGCTCCCCCGCTCCCACGACTATCGGTGAGCCCCCGTGGGCTCAGTGCGTGGCGTCCGTACCCGCCTCTCGCTTCCCCAGGATCTCCCGCAGAAGAAGGACGCTGGTCACAACGAGGCCTGCGCCGAACAGGACGCAGAGCAAGCCAAAGCTCCCGACGAGGAGCCACTTGCCGCTGGCGAGAAAGCGCTTTAGCTGCGACGCCATGAGGACAAGGAGCAGCAGATACAAGGCCCACGCGGACGCCCACTCCAGAATCGAACGCGTGCGTCCGGGTGCCAGAAGCGAGACCATGAGCCAGCCCAACGTCAGGGCCACCGCCGCAAAGACTCCGATCGCGGGATAGACGCTCACGCCTCCCTCCGCGCTTTTGGGGCGCGGCGAGCTCGTCCGTGCCACGCCACTGCGCCCCTGACCGATCGCAGCCGATCCCGTATGTTCAGCGCCCTCGTCCCCCCCGGCAAGAGGAGCGCATGGCGGACCCGCTGCTTCGCACCCTTCGCTGCCGCAACGACCATCGACCCGGAGTGCTCGGCCGCCTCGCCACGGCCCTCGGCGCCGTGGGCGCCAACATCGGGGACATCCGGACCATCCGTGTCGGCCGCGACCACATCGTGAGGGACCTGGACATCCTGGTCGACGATGAGGCGGGCCTGCTCAGGACCCTCGAGGTCGTGAACCAACTCGACGGTGTCGACCTGCTCGAGGTGATCGACGAGGTCCACGAGCTCCACATCGATGGCAAGCTCGAAGTGCGGGCGACCCATCCGGTGCGAACGCTCCACGACCTGCGTCGCGTCTATACGCCTGGCGTGGCGGAGGTGGTCGAGACGATCCGCCGCAATCCCGAGGAGGCATACACCTACACCATCCGCGGAAAGACCGTGGCCATCATCACCAATGGAACGCGGGTGCTCGGTCTGGGAAACGTGGGTCCGATTGCTGCGCTGCCGGTGATGGAGGGCAAGGCGGCGCTCCTGCACCAGTTCGTCGGCCTCTCCGCCTTCCCGCTCGTCATCGCGGCCCGCGACGCGGACACGATCGTGAACACCGTGTGCCAGCTCGCCCAGGGATTCGGAGCGATCCAGCTCGAGGACATCGAATCCCCGGTCTGCTTCGAGGTGGAAAAGCGCCTGGTCGAAGGGCTCGAGATGCCCGTCCTTCACGACGACCAGCACGGGACCGCGGTGGCCGTGCTGGCCGCCGCGCTCAACGCAACGACCCGCGCCGGTCTCGACCTCGCGCGCTCGCAGGTTGGTGTGATCGGGCTCGGCGCCGCAGGCACGGCGATCGCTCGCATTCTCGGCGAGGTGAGCTTGCGCCCCTTGCTCGGCTTTGATCCCAACCCGCAGGCCCAGGCCCGGCTCCGTTCGGTCGGGGGGGAGCCCGTCGGCGAGATGGCCGAGCTCATGGCGCGCTCCGACCTCGGCGCGGCCGCGAGCGGACGCGCGCACCTAATCGCACCCGGCATGATCCGAAGAGGCCAAGGCGTCTTCGCGCTCACCAATCCGCAGCCGGAGATCACGGTGGAGGATGCGCTCGCCGCGGGCGCGGCGTTCGCCGGCGATGGGCGTTCGGTCAACAACCTGCTCGGTTTCCCGGGCATCTTGCGCGCGGCGGTCGACTGCCGCGCGCGGCGAATCGCCCCCTCGATGTATGTCGCCGCTGCGCGCGCAATCGCGTCCTTCGCCCGCGAGGATGAGCTGGTCCCGAGCCCCTTGCGGCCCGAGGTCCACCGCGGCGTGGCACGCGCGGTGGCCGAAGCCGCCGAGAAGGCGGGGGTCGCGCGTGTCCAGCTGCCGACGGATTACCAGCTGGACGCACCCTTCGAGGCCCTGCGCGGGAGCTGAGGCCGAAACCCGGACTACCCGGCAAGCCCTCTCAGGTGCTCCTTCACCCGGGAGGCGAGACGGTCGGGCGTGAACCCGTACTCCGCCGCCAGGGCGGAAAGCGGCGCCGACGCACCGAAGCGGTCGATTCCGTACACCAGCCCATGCACCCCGAGCAGCGGCAGGTAGCTCTGGGCGCGCGCCGCCTCGACCGCCACGACCGGCGTTCCGTCGTCGGGGATCAGGCTCCGGCGGTACGCGGAGGGCTGCGCCAGCAGGAGCTCCAAACAAGGCACGGACACCACACGCACGAGGACGCCGTCGGCGTGGAGCTTCCCGGTTGCGTCGCACGCCAGAGAGACCTCTGATCCCGACGCGAGGAGGACCACCTTGGGCTTTCCTCCCGGGTCCTGCACGACGTAACCCCCGCGCCAGACGTCTGCGGGCTGAAACTCCGCCGGGCGCTTCAGCGCCGGCAGCTTCTGCCGGGTGAGTGCCAGGAGCACGGGTCCCTGTGCGCGCGCCACGGCCCACGCCCAGGCCAGGGCGGTTTCCGTCCCGTCGGCGGGCCGGAATACCGTGAGCCGGGGGATCGCTCGCAGGGCGTCCAGGTGCTCGATGGGCTGGTGCGTGGGCCCGTCCTCTCCGAGAAAGATCGAGTCATGGGTGAGCGCGAAGATCGACGGCAAGCCCATCAGCGCCGCGAGTCGAAGCGACGGCCGCAGGTAGTCGCTGAAGATCAAGAACGTGCTGCCAAACGCCAGAAAGGTCCCGTCGAGGTTGATTCCGTTCGTGATCGCGGCCATGGCGTGCTCACGAATCCCGAAATGGAGGTTGCGGCCTGCGAAGGGATCCACGCCTTCCGCGGCGCCGGGACCGACGTCGCCGCCGTCCTCGATGCGCGTGAGATTCGACTCCGCGAGATCTGCGGAGCCCCCGACCACAAACGGCGCCGCCGCCGCGAGCTTCTGGATCACCGCCTGGGAGTGCTGGCGGGTGGCCGCCTCCTTGCCCTCCCGGCCAGCGGCGAGAAGGGCGCCGAGGTCGTCGGGCAGCCTCCTCTCCCGGTGGGCGTCCCAGCTGGCCGCGAGCGTGGGATGGGCGGCGCGCCAGCGGGCGAACTCCCCGTCCATCCGCTCCCGCTCCGCCCGCTTTGCCTGGATGCGCTGCGCAAAATACGCGCGTACGTCGTCGGGGACGAGGAACTCGGGCTCGGGGGGCCAGCCCAGGGCCTGCTTGGTGAGCCGCGTCTCTTCCGGGCCAAGAGGCGCGCCGTGCGCCTTCGCGGTGCCGGCCTTGTGGGGCGCCCCGTACCCGATGGTGGTGCGGAGGATCACGAGCGAGGGACGCTCACTCTCCGCCCGCGCTTCTTCCAGCGCCCGGCGCAGGCCTTCGATGTCGAGCCCGTCGCAGCGTTGCACGTGCCAGTGCTGCGCCTCGAAACGCTTCTGCACGTCCTCGCTGAAGGAGAGCCGGGTCGAACCGTCGATCGTGATGTGGTTGTCATCGTAGAGATAGATCAGGTTCCCAAGGCGCAGATGCCCCGCCAGGGAGGCCGCCTCGGCGGAGATTCCCTCCATCAGGTCGCCGTCGCTTGCGATCCCATACACAAGGTGCTGACCCGGTCCTTGTCCATCGCGCGAGAACCGCGATCGCGCCATGCGCGCGGCCAGCGCCATGCCCACGCTGTGGGCAAAGCCCTGGCCCAAGGGCCCCGTGGTGACCTCGACGCCTGCCGTGTGCCCGTACTCCGGGTGACCGGGAGTGCGCGATCCCAGCTGGCGAAACTGCATGAGCTGGTCGAGGGGAAGGTCGAAGCCGTAGAGGTGAAGCAAGGCGTAGAGGAGCATCGAAGCGTGCCCTGCGGACAGCACGAAGCGATCCCGCAGTGGCCAGTGCGGATCGGACGGATCGAAGCGCAGGTGCTGGTCCCAGATCTCGAATCCAGGTCCGGCGAGCGCCATCGGCGTCCCCGGATGTCCTGCCTTCGCGCGCTCCACCGCGTCGACCGCAAGGAAGCGGATCGTGTTCTCGATTCGCGCGCGGAGCGCGGGGCTTGCGGGAGCGGCGTTCATGCGTCCTCCGTCGGAATCATGCGGTGATACAGGGCACGATACCAAGCGCAGGGGAGGACGGGAACCCGAGGCGGAAAGGTCCGGGGCGGGTTCCGCCCCGGACCAGAAGACCGCGCGACGCGCCTCGGCGCTAGCTCGTGACCTCGATGCGTCGGGTCCGGTGTTGCTCGGCCTTCGGAAGATGGAGTTCGAGCACACCGTCGTGCATCTTCGCGCTGATCCGACCCACGTCGATCTGATCGGACAGTCTGAACTCCCGATAGAAGCCGCCGCTCACGTACTCGCTGTACACCGGCGTCCAGCCAGGTTCGGGAACGAATCCGCGCGTCGTCTCGATGGACAGCACGCCCCCCTCGAGCCGCACCTGCACGTCGTTGCTCTCGACGCCGGGCAAATCGGCGGTCACGAGGTACTCATCGGCGCGCTCTACGATGTCCACGTCGGCGCGGAAGACCGGGCCCCCGCGCGTGGTCTCCCGTTCGAGCGCCTGCTTCTCGCGGCTCCGAAGCTCCGGCGTGGCGCTGCCCTCGTGTGTGGTTGTGGACTGGTTCGTCATGCGTTTCTCCTTCGAAATTGCGCCAGGAGCTACTGCGCCTGGACTTCGATGCGACGAGGCCGATGCGCCGCCGACTTCGGCAGCTTCACGAGCAGCACCCCGTTGCGATAGCTGGCTTCGACCTTTTCCGAATCGATTGCCGCAGGGAGCTCCACCGCCCGACGGAAGCGCCCCACCTGCCGTTCGCGACGGTGCAGGCTCGTGCGGCCGTCGTCGGGGTAGGAGATCTTCCGCTCCCCCCGGATGGACAGGCGGTTGCCATGAACGGCGAGCTCAATCTCCTCGAGCTTGAGTCCGGGAAGCTCCGCCGTCAGCACGAATCCGTCGGCGTTCTCGTAGAGATTGACCGGCGGATGCACGCCGTGGGCGCTGCGGAATAGCCCCTCGTGACCCGCGCGCGCAAAGAGTTCGTCGACGCCCCGCCGCAAGCCTTCGAATGCATCCCATGTCTCGCCGGACCAAGGATGCGCAAATCTCGTCCATGTAAGCTGTGCCATTGAATCCTTCCTCCGTGATCGCTGCGCCACCTCGAAGTGGCGGCAAGCAACGAATAAGCACCGCGTGGGAGGGGTCAACCGCCTGGGGGCCCGGGAGCCGTCACAGCCCTGAAAGCGGGTCGGGGGCGCGGGGTTAGAGCGAATCCCGCGCGGTGGCACAATCGGGCGTCCGGTGTGCGGCCCCGTGAGACCGGGCGCCGCCCGGCGCAGCGGAGGCGTCGATGGGAACGTGGGAGGGATGGAGGGGACGTCGTCCGGACCTTGCCCTCGCCGCGCTTCTCGTGCTCGCCGTCCTTTTGGCCTTCTCGGATGTGGTGAGAAACGGCTTCGTGAAGTTCGACGATCCCTTCTACATCACCGGCAATCCCATGATCCAGCACGGGCTCTCCCCGTCGACGGTGGCCTGGGCCTTCACCACGGGCTTCGCCGCCAACTGGCACCCCCTCACCTGGCTCTCCGTGATGCTGGACGTCGAGCTCTTCGGGCTCGAACCGTCCGGCCATCACGCCATGAGCCTCGGGCTTCACGCGCTCAACACGGCGTTGCTCTTCGCCTTCATGCGCCGCCTCGGGGTCGCAAGGGGCGCGAGCGCCTTCGCCGCGGGTCTGTTTGGACTTCATCCCCTGCACGTCGAGTCCGTGGCCTGGGCGGCGGAGCGCAAGGACGTGCTCTCGATGGCCTTCGGCCTCCTGACACTTCTCGCTTACATCCCCTACGCGGAGGCGCCTTCGTGGAAGCGCATGGCCCTGGTCACGGGGCTTCTGATGCTCGGCCTGATGGCGAAGCCCATGCTGGTCACACTCCCCTTTGTCCTCCTGCTCCTCGACTGGTGGCCCCTGCGCCGGGTGGAGAGCCCAGCCTGGCTGGCCTCGCCCCGGGTGGCACCGGGCGGAACGCTCGGCCTGCCAGGTCGGGAAACGCGCCCCGCGAGGCGGACGAAGAGCGCGCGATCCGCGCGCACGCGGGAACACGGGGAGCAGCGTCTATCCGACGGCGGTCGGTCGGAGCGTACGGGACCGCTTCGGGGGCGCGCCCGCGGTGCGGGGCACCTGCTGCTGGAGAAGATCCCCTTGTTCGCGCTCATGCTGCTCTCCTGCGTAGCGACCTATCTGGCGCAGCGCGGCGCCGTCCTCGAGCGCATGCCTGTGGTCTCTCGTCTCGAGAACGGTGCGCACTCCTATGTCATGTACCTCGCGAAGTTCGCCTTCCCGAAACAGCTCGCCTTCTACTACCCCATGATGGATCTTGGAACGGGTCGGGTCGCCATGAGCATTGCGACGCTGGCGGCATTGACGCTCGCGGCATGGCACCTGCGCACGACACGACCCTATCTGCTGGTGGGTTGGCTCTGGTTCCTCGGGACCCTCGTGCCCGTGCTTGGTCTGGTGCAGGTGGGCGGCCAAGCCTACGCAGACCGCTACATGTACCTGCCCTCCCTTGGACTCGGGCTCGCGGTGAGCCTCGGCCTCTCGGACGCGGTGGGCCGCGCCCACCTGCCGCGCCCGGCGGTGGTGCTCGCGGGCACGGTCGTGCTCGCCGCGCTCGGAGTCGCCACCTGGCGGCAAACGTCTGCGTGGCGCGACAGCGTGACGCTTTACGAAGAGGCGGTGAAAGCGACCGGACACAACTGGTACGTTCGTCTTCTGCTCGCTCGGGAGTACAAGAGCCAGAACGAGCCGGCGC
>Ga0126381_100003722_pt1 | contig 16541 bp, 11 predicted proteins | sample PanSoiMetPlot_28_FD_96465 | JGI IMG/M metagenome (GOLD analysis project Ga0126381, IMG submission 96465) | Tropical forest soil microbial communities from Panama - MetaG Plot_28 | ecosystem: Environmental > Terrestrial > Soil > Tropical forest > Bulk soil | place: Panama | collected 2016-02-17 | reverse complement strand
TTCTGGTGGGCCGTCGGAGACTCGAACTCCGGACCCGCTGATTAAGAGTCAGCTGCTCTACCAACTGAGCTAACGGCCCACCGTGTGGATAAGGAACGCCATCTCGGCGGCGCGGTTTTGGGTGGGGTGAGTGAAGGGATTTGAACCCTCGACCACCGGAGCCACAATCCGGTGCTCTGCCAACTGAGCTACACTCACCGCCGAATCTTAACCGCAGGCCGGCGGCTCTCAAGGCCGCTTCCGACAATGGCGCGCCAGAAGGGACTCGAACCCCTGACCCGCGGCTTAGAAGGCCGCTGCTCTGTCCACCTGAGCTACTGGCGCAAAACAAGTCAAATCGGGGCGAGCCGATTTGAACGGCCGACCCCCTGCTCCCAAGGCAGGTGCGCTACCAGGCTGCGCCACGCCCCGAGACATTAGGGATTAACATACACCAATTCCCGTAACAACATGGGTGGTGCGCGTGAGGCGGGCAACGACAACGGCCTGCTTTCCAAAACCTGCACCCGCAGCCAGCTAAGGCGCCCACTTCATTCCCTCTGCAGTCAGTGCTCGGTTCCAAGTCGGGGCCGGTCCGTGAACAGAAGTTCACTTCCGCTTGTTAAAGTTGGGCGACCTAAGTCATTATCGGGTGCGGAATCGCAGCCGTCGAGCGCTTGCTTGCGCCGGGGACCGCAAGCTCTCGGACTAGGAGGTGGACAATGAAATTCGGACTGCTGATGGAGTTGCAGACACCGAAACCCTGGAACCTGGAATCCGAAATGAACTCCTGGCAAAAGGGCCTGGAGCAACTGGAGGTCGCGGATAGGGTCGGATTCGACTACCTGTGGCAGGTCGAACATCACTTCCTGGAGGAGTACTCCCACTCCTCGGCATCCGAGAGTTTTCTGGCCGCCGCGAGCCAGCGCACCAAGCGGATGCGCCTGGGTTCGGGGGTCACCTTGCTGCCGCCGCCCATCAACCATCCGGCGCGGGTAGCGGAGCGGGTCGCGGCGCTGGACTTGCTTAGCCGCGGCCGCGCGGAATTTGGCACCGGCGAGTCGTCAAGCTTCTCCGAACTCGACGCCTTTCACGTCTCTCGTGCCGAGAAGCGCGCGATGTGGCACGAAGCGCTGGGCGTGATTTGCCGAATGATGGTGGAGGAGCCATTTCGCGGTCACGAGGGCAAGTACATCCAGTTCCCGCCGCGTAACATTATTCCCAAGCCGATCCAGAAACCGCATCCGCCGTTGTGGGTCGCCTGTTCGCGCCAGGAGACAATCGTGATGGCGGCACGGATGGGAATCGGGGCGCTGACCTTCGGCTTTCTGTCCGCCAGCGACGCGCAGAAATGGACTCGCGACTACTACGCGACGCTGGAAAGCTGCAATCCCATCGGCTACGCGGTTAATCCCAACGTGGGTTTCCTCTCCGGCTTTATGTGCCATCAAGACGGCAAGGAGGCGCGCAAGCTGAGCGCGGAGAACGGAACATTTTTTGGCTACTGTTTCCGGCACTACTACGTAGACGGTTTGCATCGCCCGGCGCAAACCGACTTGTGGAACAAATTCCGCAACACTCCGATGCCCGAACTGATCAGGATCGTGGGTGGCGACAGCGGAGCGCCCAGCTGCGTCGGCACGCCGGACGAAATCCGCAAGGTGCTGCTCGATTACGAGAGCGCCGGCGTGGACCAAATCAACTTCATCGCGCAGGCCGGCAAGCTAAAGCATGAGGATATCTGCGAATCACTGGAGTTGTTTGGTAAAACCATCATACCCGAATTCAAGGAACGCGACGAAAAACATTGCCGCGAGAAGGCCCAGCGGCTCGAGCCAATACTCGAGGCGGCGATGAAGCGCCGGGTCGCTGCGAAGGCTCCGGAATCATACAAGGACTACTCCTTCGCCGCAGGCGGCGAAAACATCCGCCACTTCGCCTACGACCCGTCCAAGGAACGCAAGCAGCAGGAGTCGTAGCCGTCGGCGCGAACAATTCGGCTTCGCCCTAGGCGGGCGGATTGAGATGCCACAGCACGTGCAGGCAGTAGCTCTTTATCCGCCAGCCCTGCGCTGTCCTGACCAGATTGTGGGTGTAAAAGCCGCCCATATCGTAGATCGAATCACCCGGCTTCCATCCGTGCACGAAGTGACGCGCCTGCATGTAGACGACGCACTTGGCCTGGTCGCCCTCGACCTCGATTTTGGGATTGGTCAGCACATGTTGGGTGACGGCAAACCTGGAGATGCGGCGAATGATGATACTGGCCCATCGGTCGGCGCTTAAGGTGGCCGGTTTGCTCTCCCCGAACAGCCCGCCCACGCCGTCAACCGTGATCTCGTCGGCCCAAATCGAGCGGAAGAGCTTTTCGTCCTTCTGGTCCACGCCGGTCGCGTAGTTGTAAACGACTTCGCTGATCTCGGTACGGTCGAGCAGCAGTTGCAGCTTTTCCCGGTCGGTCATCACGTTCCTCCTTCCTGCCCTACGCGAAGGCCTGAACCCTACGCGATGCGGCTGGCGGAGCCTATCATACGCTCTCCGCGGTTTTCGTAAACGCCAGGCCGAGCGGCCCGGAGTTCCCCCCTTGGGCCTCGGCACAGCACATAAAACAATTGTAAACGGGAATGAATTTGACGACCGCAAGACGTAATTACATACCTTCTGTTTCCGGTACCCGCGCCCCGTGCTGTGAAGTTCGTAACGGCGGCCACCTCAATTCACTTCGATTAGGGTCGAGGATTTCACCCCCGTCCCGCTCACACCGAGGGCATCGGCGATGCCGGTCATTTTCCGGTATTGTTGACGTAAAGCGCTGTTCTCCTAAAATCTGAAGGGAAGCAAAGTAAGGAGCTCAATTTCTCATCCGTATTAATAATCATTATCAGTTTCACCATCTGCAAATCACAGTCGGGATTCAAAGTTGAAGAGAAATTTATAATCATTCTCAATTTCACAATCCACCAAATCCACAGTCAATCCATCCGTCCGAATAGAAAAAAGGCAACAACAGTTCGACAGAATCAACATCGGCAATTGTCAGGGTCGGAAATCGCGCAAGCCACCGCAAATACCTCTCCTCGAATTTCAAAATACCTCAGATGGGGTCGTTGACGAATTGCATGTTGCCGGTCAGGCTGCCCAGAGTTTCGGGAGCGGCTGTACGAGAAATAGATCAATCCGCTGTGGGTGCGACTGCTTGACGTTGTGCAAATGAATGTGGATTATGTCCGCTGCGAGGGTGCACAAATATACCTCCGATGGCCGAAGATTTCCGAATTTTGTCAATGGCTATTGCGTTCATAACGTTGGCCACTAACCATCCGAGGATCATTGCAGCACTCAAAGAGGAGCTTGACGCGTGCGGACCGGCGATGCTTCGGACCAGGCCGGGGAACTCGCCCGGCCCCTATTGCGACCGTGCGGGCGGACGATAAAAGAGGGGTTTCTTCGCAAGTTGCCGCAGCGAAGGAGTCGACTGCGCGATAAATTCGCGCGCGCCTACACGAGACGGCCCGGGAACCTTTATGAAGGCGGGTTTTACGGCTTACCTGCAGTACGCTGGCGCTGATGTCAAATCCGTTCTGGAAGGAGAGCTTCGGTCCATTTTTGCCCGAAACTGAAGCGGTTGCCTTCGGAAACCTGGAGCAACTGACGGAGAAACTCGCAGCAAACGGCCTGGGACTGCTCGGCGGAATTGAGTTCAGGACGCCCAAGTCGCTGCGCCTGGGGATTCTCAGAGGCGTGCGCAAAAATCCATCCGGCGATTTTCGGCCAGCTGTTGGTACTCAGGCTGTTTCGCGACCCACGGCATCCTGAACCAAATCTGCGGAATAACTTTATGGTGCTGAAAGCGGGCCGCCGCTGGTGATTGAATCCAGACAGCTTGAGTGTTTCCACGATTCCGCAGGTTGTCGAGTTGATTCACACCTCTGCTATTTTTCCGCACCGAAGCGCTGGGAATGGCAAGCCGCGTGATCGGTTCCATTTGATGCGACTAGCCCCATAATTGACAATGCTCCGGTGGACTGCGCGATGACTCGGACAGCAGACGAATGCGATGTGGTAATCGTCGGCGGCGGACCGGCCGGGCTCGCCGCCGCAATTGCGGCCCGCCGCCGCGGACTCAGCGTCACGTTGGCCGACGCATCGCGCATGCCGGTGGACAAGGCATGCGGCGAAGGTCTGATGCCCGACGGTGTCAGTGCTCTGCGCGAATTGGGAATTACCATTCGCGCGGACGAAAGCTTTGCCTTCCGCGGCGTACGTTTAATCGATGGCAGCCTCTCGGCGTATGGACATTTCGCGCATTTCAATGGCCTGGGAGTGCGCCGTACCGTGCTCCATCGGATGCTCGCCGAATGCGCGCTGGAAATTGGCGTTGCGATTTATTGGGGAGCGCCGGTGATGTCGCTTAACGCCGCGGGAGTCCGCATCGGCGACCGTATCGTGCGCGCCCGCTGGATTGTGGGCGCCGACGGCCAGAACTCGCGCGTGCGCCGCTCGGCGGGGCTGGACACCGCGCCCAATCCCAAGGTACGCGTCGGGACGCGGACACATTTTCGGCTCGCGCCATGGACCGACGCCGTTGAAGTGCATTGGCATGAGCACGGCCAGGCCTCTGTCACACCAGTGGCGGCGCAGGAAGTGTGTGTGGCGCTGTTGGCAAACAGCAAGGTGCCCATAAGCATTGCCGACTTGCCGTCGCTGTTTCCCACGCTCGCCGCCCGGCTTGCGGGCGCGCAGCCGACCGATTCAGTTCGGGGCGCCGTTACCTTAACGAGCAGGCTGCGTTCGGTGGTAAACGGCCGGATTGTTCTGATCGGCGACGCGTCAGGTTCGGTGGACGCGATAACCGGAGAAGGGCTGTCGATGGCGTTGCGGCAGGCGTTAATCCTGGGCGACGCGCTGGCCGATGGCAATCTGGCCGAGTATCAAGCCGCACATCGGCGAATCATGCGGATGCCACTGCTGATGGCGCGACTGATCATGACGATGGACGGGCGGGCTACGCTGCGTCGTACAGTCTTGCGGGCTCTGGCGGCACGGCCGCATCTGTTCTCGCGCCTGCTCGCGGCGCAGGTCGGAGCGCTGGCTCCTTCCGCCGTGGTCCTGGACGCTGCCGGTCTGGCCGCGTGGATCCTGCTTTTGGGAGCGGCAGCCGGACTTGCCCAGTTATAGCCCGATGCGCGGCCGGGTTTGTGCGATACTGCTCCTCGTCATGGCGTTGGGCTCAGCCGGGATCGTCAGCGCGCAGCCAACCAGGCGCCTTGCAATAATCCAACTGGACCCCATCAAGACTCGAATCAATTTCACACTGCCGGGCGCTGTGCATACCACAACCGGTTCGTTCAAACTCAAACATGGTGAAATCCGGGTTGATCCTGAAACCGGCGGCGCCAGCGGCAGCATCATCGTCGATGGGGCCAGCGCCAGCAGTGGAGTTGCGATGCGTGACAGCCGTATGAAAAACGACATCCTGGAAGTACAGCGTTATCCGGAAATCAGCTTTGCGCCCCGCCTGGCCGTCGGCCGTCCCGTACCGCGGGGTGATTTTCCGATGCAGGTCAGAGGACTTTTCCTTCTGCACGGTGAACCGCACAACATGATGCTGGATGTGGCGATCCGGCGCAAAGGAGACGACTTCACCGCCGCTGCGCACTTCGTGGTCCCCTATGTCAAGTGGGGTCTAAAGAACCCGAGTCTGCTCTTCCTTACCGTATCAGATGAGGTGGCGATCGACGTAAGGGCAACTGGCCACGTCATCTGGGCGCCGGCACAATGAACCGCCGCAGCCAGATGATCATTGAAGGCGGCAGCGCTTTACCGCACATGAATACTAACTGCGGCCGTATCAACCGCATTCGAGCGAGTCGAAAGATACACATAGAGCCGGTAGTCGCCCGGTTCTTTGGGTAATCGAATCGTTGCCTGTGTGCCGTTTTCCACCGGCGTAATTGTCGCGTCGGTCTCAAAGACGTTATCCCGGCGGATGTCCCACTTGAGATTTAACTCGTGCCCGGCGCTCAGATAGCCGCCCCCGACCAGCGATATCGCGTAGCGCGCAACCGAACCGCTCTCGACCTTTTCAGGCCCGTCAATTCGGGCCAGTTGCGGCTGCGGCAAGACCCGCCTTCCGGTCCATGCCTTGGCCAATGCGTAATAGGAGGGCTTCAGTCGCCCGGCATAGTCGCTGAGTCCAAACCATGTGAAGGTCTCTTCCATCCGATCACGCCAGGTGAACGCGACACCGCCGACGTCATCGCCCCGGCGCGGGGCAATATATTTCTTCCATTGCCGCACGTACGATGCACTCTTTTCGACACTCGATGGTTCTACAGGTACCTGGAAATCGTTGAGCTTAGTATAGGTTTCGTCCCAGTATCCCGGCGGTCCAAATTCGGACACGAGGTAAGGACGAAACCAGTTGTATTCTCTCACCACGTGCTCAAGCTGGCTGATATAGTGGTCGTAATATGAGTTGATTCCCAGCACGTCAACCGAGGGTACTGCGTGGGCGGCCTCGAAGAGCTCACCGGGCAAGTCCCAGGAATGCTCGGAGACCATGAAAACCGGATGTTTAGGATCCAACTGATGGACAAGGCGCGCCGACTGTTCGATAAAATTCAAATAGGCAATGCGTTCTTCGGTCAAATAGGGAGCTGCGAAGCGTTGTTTGAGGAGCCCCCACACCTCGTTGCCTAGCGACCATCCGAGTATCGAGGGGTCATCCTTGTATTTCAGCACGGTGCTTCTGATCTGCTCCTGATAATGATGAAGCTTTTCCGCGTCGTTGATATAATCAACGCGGTTCTCGAACCAGAAGCCGTAGAGCACTTTAAGGCCGTGGTTGCGGGCGGCGGCGAGTATGTTATGGTCGGCCATCGCGATTCCATAACGCCGCACGGTATTGCTGCCCATAGCCTTGATCTTTGCGAAATCATCTTCGATGAGCCGCCGCGTCATCGGACGGTAGCCGTCGCGCCACTCCTGGCCCACGTTCTAGGCGATCCCGCGAACATAAAACGGCTTGCCGTCGGCCAATAGTTCGAAGCGGCCAGGGAGTCCGGTTATGAAAGGAGAGGTACGAAGCGTGGGCCGGGCGTCGCGGGCTGTGTAATCGCCGGCGAAAAACCGCCGCGAATCATGGAAGTGGCGGCGCGAGAGCATCGGGTACACACGCGCCACCGCGTCTATGTCGTCCAAAAACGTCCAATCGATGAAACGCGGATTGCCGGGTGGACGCCACGGGGTCGCCCAGTTGCGATCCATTGAAGAATGGAAGAAGACCACTCCTCGGATCTCTGGATGACGATCCGCGATCGAGCCGACCGCGTCGCCCAGCCATTTCGCACGATTCCCACCGTAGGAGGTGGAGCCGAATTCCGCCAGCATCGTGGGCTTGTCAATGCCGAGCTTGGTGAACTCGCCACGGAAAGGCTCATAGAGTTCATCGAAAGAACGCCACCTGCCGTCCATCGCGGCGCGTCCATAGTTGAGAAGCGTCAGGCCGAACCAATCAAAATAGGGCGCGCCGGGGAAATAGCGGGAGACCGCCTCCGGGTGCCATGGATTCCAGACAAAAGCCACGTTGGAAGCGCCTTCATTCTTGAAAAAGTTCACGACGTAACGCCAGGCCGCGACGTATTCAGCCGGCGTGTTGCCCCCGGACGTCGACCAGGGATAGGAAGGGTTGTCTGGCTCGTGCGCGAAGCGCAGCAGAACGGGTTTATGGTAATCGCGCAGCCGGCATGCGTAAGCGTGGAGATAAGAATCCAGCCTGCCCTGAAGAATTGCGCGGAACACTTTGCGGTCGTGTGAAAGATCGGGGTCGGAAGCGAATTCGGGAAAATCGCGGGTCCATGGTTCCCACGTTATCATTGGGAGCCCGCCATGCTGCCAGGCTTGTTGAACTACTTCGTCAGGGAAGTATTTCAGACTGTTGCGGCCCCATTCCTGGTAGAGCGACACAACCCGCATCGGTGCTCCAAGCTTCCGCTCACTCTGCCAGAATCCGGGCGGAAGGTGTCCGGCGTTGGCCGCCGGTGTGAACATACCGAGCAGGAATGGTCCAGTGTCCCTATGCTTCACATCCGTTTGGGAGCTCCAGGAGCCGCTCCACGACGTAGGAGCGCTGAAACTAAACGGACCCGTGGCGGCAACGGCCGCCTGCACCAGCGTCTCCGACGGCACAAGATCGCTATGCCCGGTGTTCGCCGCCAGGACCCCCACTAGTGGAATCGAGGCAATCGCGCAGGCCAGCAAAGCGTACTGACGCCGTCGTGGCAGTAACGAATGCGCTCTGCCAACCGCCGCTCCGACCATTCGCACAAGAGCGGGGCTCAGGCTGGTTTTGAGGGTTTTGAAGAGCTGTTGCTGCGCGATCGCAGCGGAGAACAGCAGGATGATCGCGTTGGCGATGGCAAAGCCAGCCATCGCGAGACTGTATGGCGACCAGTCATAGTCAAGTCCATAAGCAACCGCGCCCAGTGATATTGCCGCCAGTGCGATGTTAGGCGCTGCCAACGTCCACGCGTTGGTTGCGCGATGTCCTTTGGGAGTGGGTATGTAGGGAACCTTAATCCGGAAGATCGAACAGAGCGTACCTACTATATAGATCCACCAGGACCCGGCCTTGAGCACTCCGCCGAGCAGATAAAATCCGTCCTCCGGCTCCGGGTCCGCGAGCCAATTCTGCGCCTGCCGGCGCACGAGCTGTACGGCGACCAGAACGGGAAGGTAGTGAAGAAGAAAATCGTCAAGCCGGATGGATAAGACTATATTACCCATTATCAGGGCGAGGATCGGAATCAGGAAATCAAACAGGTTGACGAAGCCGCGCAGGTAGTGCAGCGGGGACAGGAAATAATGAATCTTGTTGGCAGTGGAAAAGCCGGACCACAGTTTCGGATACTGCTGAAACAGAAGATCGAAGCATCCGCAGGACCATTTGAGCTGCTGCTTGTAGTAGGCCGCAAGGGTGGATGGCACCTCGCCGCGGGTGAGAATTTCGGGCAAGTAAACCGCCTTCCAGCCGCGCGCATGAAGGCGCATCGCCGTATGCATGTCCTCGGCAAGGCCGGCCGCATGCCCGCCGATCGAATTCAGCGCCTCGCGCCGGAAGGCGCAGTTCGCACCGATTGCCTGAACGGTTCCCCATCGATTCATGCCCGACATCATCGGGCCGTAAAACATGTAGCTTTGTTCGGCGGCGCCCCCCGCGATTAGACTTTCAGACTGGTTGCCGTAACCCTGCACCGTCTGTACGAATCCAACCCGATCGTCTTCGAAATGGCCCAGCACGCGATCGATGAAGTCGGGCTGCGGTACATGGTCGGGATCGAGCACGACGCAAATCTCGCCGTTGCTCTTGGCCAGCGCATTGTTGATGTTGCCCGCCTTCGCATCCTTGCGGTCGTTGCGGGTGACATGGATCACGCCCAGTTCGCGGCAGGCGCGTTTGAGCGTGGGGGAATCGCCCTCGTCACATAGATAACTGTTGTGCGGATAATCGATCGCGACGATCGCACGCAGGGTGCGTACGATCATGTCCTCCGGCTCGCCCGGGCACGCGGTAGTAAATACGTCCACGGTGAAGGGACGCGAAGCGGTGACCGCCGTGGGGAGGGAAATCCCTGCATACAGGTACCACTCGTATAGCCAGAAGACGACCTTGTAGCCGAGCGACACCATCAGCATCGTGAACAGCCACGGGTCGCCCACATGTTCGGGCTGAATGAACCACCACAAAAAGCGAGCCAGCGCTACGATCGCCACCGCAATCAGAGCATGGACCTTCCAAACGCCGCGGCTGCTGAAAGTAACCGGTCTGGATTTTACCAGGACGCTGTCGAGCGGATGACTAAAAGACATAGCTACTGTTGAGTCCAAACATGAAATAGCTCCAGGCCGAGGGCAGTCCCACCTGGTAGTTTCCACCTTCGGCACGCATCTCTACGAAGGTGTTTTTGGTCGGAAATACGCCCAGACTCAGATTGCCGGCCGCGGTGAAATCAGAACTGGGGTAACCATCGGTTGTGTACGACCGATGCCCCAATGCCACCTCGCCCGCGGCATAGTAGCGCTCGCGTTTGAAGACGACCGCCTCCATGATTTCGTGAGATGTCAGTCCCTGCGGAGTGAAGTAGCCGTGATTCGTCACCCGGCCGAAGTCCGCGAAACGAAAACGGTAGCCAATCGTGTCAACCAGCGGGCCCAGGTTCAGGGAGTACCCGAGCGTGTCTTCAAGCTGGTTGGCATGGTTGCCGTCGGAAAACGTGCTGTAATAGTAGTTCAGGTGATCCGCCAGACCGCGGAACAGGTTGCGCCGGATATCGATCCCGGCGCTGTTCTGGACAATTCGATACCCGATTGTCTCTGCGGTCGTGTTGACCGTATCGCGGAAGATCGACGTGGTTATCCAGGTATGATCAAGCTCGACCGTGCTGTGCAGATTGCCAACCAACCGCAACTGGCTCCCCGCGATGGAAGCGCCTCCAAGCCCGCCGCCAATATAAGCTTGCTCAGAGAGATTGGTTGAAACTCCGAGCAATCCCTCTTCGACGTTGTGGTAGCCGGTGGTCGGGCCCCACGCGTCGGCGCGTCGGTTGATCAGACTGAACTCAAACTTTGAAACCCACAGGTTGAACGCGGCTTCCGACTTGAGCGTCGAAAACCGCTGCGTGTCACGGTAATAAAATTCGTGGCTGTCAACATCCACCTTCGCGTCGCGCAGTCCGCTTTGAACTGAGGCGACAACACCCCTGGCGCCCGTCCAGCCTTGGGCGAAGGGCCGTTCCAGCCTCGCGCTGGTTGCAGGCGCGCCCGTCTTGAGGTCACGGGCTGGTGAGCCGGGCTGGTGACGCGAATGATAATGGATCCGGGTGGGTAGATCTTTTCCGGTCAGCGAACTCTCGGGCGCATCATGGCGGAGAGGAAAGCGGCCTGGCCGCGCCTTATCAGGCGATCTGAAAAATGCGCGTTTTTGGCAGGTTCCTTTTGCGCTGCAACCTAAGAGGAGGTTTCCCGTCCCGGAATCCGGCTCTGCGTATGAAGGCAAGCAAAGTTGGATGATTACGCAAAAGACAAAAATGAGGGCAATCTTAATGCAGGGTTGAGATCGTGAACCTTCGGTTGGCTGAGGACCGCCAGCCAACGGTTTGGGAATACTCACGATAGAATTCCGTGTCTGAATCGCGCAGTTATCAATCGAATCGCCCAAATCAAAGTTACAAATTCAGGTCGGCACAGCGTCATTCTCAGGCTTCGTGAAAATTCACGCTATTATTAACGAAATGATTCATAATTTGCAAGATAGAAATGAAATTTACATAAATTTTAACATCTCCAATGTCTTCGGGTGAGCTCGAGGGTCGTCAGCGACCTTGAGCACAGACGAAAGTATAACGAAAATGACTCAATTAAGAGTGTATTGAGTCAATTATGATTCAGAATTGAGTCTATTATCGATTAAGAGGTTAATCGATCTTACGGGTGCCGTAATAGGGCAGCATCGTGCCCTCGCTGGACTTTTTGTCCGCTTCTTCCCGGGGTTTTTTGCCGCCGGAAAAGGCGCTATACATCGCCAGGGTGCCCGGCTCGATGACTTCTGCGTCGGTCACGACGTTGAGACATGCTACGCGCCCGCAACCCAATGCTCGCTTTATCGCCGGAGCGATATCCGGCGCGCGCTCAACCAGTTCGCCCCAGGCGCCCAGGCCCGCCGCCGCGCGCTCGTAATGGACCATCCCCAGTTCGGTAGCCACGTGACGCCCCTTACCCCAGGACAGTTCCTGCCCGTGCTTGGACATCCCCCATTGGCGGTCGTTATTTATGACCACTGTGATCGGTAGGTTGTGCCTGACGGCGGTGTTGAATTCGGAAAAGTTCAGCCCCGCCGAGCCGTCGCCCATGATACAAAAGACCTGCCGATCGGGATGCGCCACCTTTGCCGCAATCGCGAAGGGCAAACCGGTGCCCAGGCATCCGAGGTAGCCGTGCGTCATGAAACTGCCCGGGCCGCGCGCCTTCCACGCATTGCCCATCCAGGCGGCGGTCTCGCCGCCGTCCGCCACCACGATCGCGTTGGGGTCGAGCGCCTGCGCGACCTCGCGTGTCAGGCGCATGGGATGGATTGGCCCGTCTTCCTGCTTTAGTGCTTCGTTCCATCGATGGGACTGGGCGGTGCGAATCGCGCCCAGCCGCTCGATCCATTCCTGGTGCCGATCGAATTTAGTGGATCCGATTGCGGCGATCGCCTGGCGCAGAAACTCCCTGCAATCCGCCACCACGCCTAATTCGATATTGCGCCCGCGCCCGATCTCCTCGGGCTCGATATCGACCTGGATAACGCGGGCGTCGGACGGGATCATGCTATTGCGGCCGCCGGTGAACAGTCCGATTCGCGTGCCGAGCAGAATCACCAGGTCGGCACTGAGCGCTTCGCGGCGCTTGTGCGCACCCGGATGAATCGCACCGAAGCCGCCGAAACACAGCGGATGGTCCTCGGGAACGCAGCCGCGTGCTTTGTGGTTGGCCATCACCGGCGTGTGAGTTAACTCCACGAACTGTGTTAGTTCGTCGGCGGCTTGCGCGAACCAAACCCCGCCGCCGGCCAGAATTGCCGGCCGCTTCGCCTTGGCCAGCCATTGCAGGGCCTGCGCGAGCGCTTCGCGGGCGGGTCCAGGCGCCGTCTTGGGCCGGTAATGCTCGGGAAAGCGGACGCTTTCCTCCTCCACGCGGGCGAACAACACGTCGATGGGTATTTCCAGGAAGACCGGTCCCGGGCGTCCGGAAACAGCTTGACGGAACGCGGTCGCGACGAACTCCGGGATGCGCGACGTTTGCGTAACCGAGTAGGCCCATTTGGTGATCGGGCGCATCAGGCCCATCTGATCGATACCGCCCTGCAACGGCAGCAGTTCGTCGTCGAGCAGCGGACTGCGCCCGCCGATGAGGAGCATCGGAATCGAGTCCATGTAGGCGTTGGCCACGCCCGTCACCGCGTCGGTCACGCCCGGACCCGCAGTGACCATCGCAACGCCGGGCCGCCCGGTGGTCCGCGCCCAACCGTCGGCCATGTGTGCCGCCGCCTGCTCATGACGGGTATCGATCACGCGCAGGTTATGCTTCAGGCAGGCGTCGAAGACTGCGTCCAGATGGCCTCCGTGCAGGGTGAAAACCTGGCTGACGCCTTCGCGCTCCAGCGACCGAACCAGCATCTCGCCGCCATTTATTTTCGCCATCATTCCGACTCCAGATCTGCCGCTGGGCGATCGAGGCGCGGGCCGAGTGGGCGCCGGTTGATTACTGCCGACTGAACTCGGTGTGCCACGACTCTTTGATCCACATGTCTCCGTCGCAATCAATCGAATGCGCATTGATACAGCGCTGGACCGTCGAAGCTTCGACCAGCAACTTGTCGCTGGGAAGATAGGTGCAATGAAAGTCGGTGAGAGACGTGATAGTCCCCGTCGGACCGGGCAGCAGGTTCAGGATCTTCATCTGCAGCGGTGTACTGCTCGAAGTCCTCAAGATGACGAGATTGTCGCCCGAGTACAGGACGTCGGTGTGGCCGTTCTCGACGCCGACATGCGAAACGACCCAGTCTGAAACTACCGGGTACTCCGCCGTGGTGGAAAAGGTAACGTCAGGTGTCGTACCACGATAGCGGAAGCACAGCGTGTACGTGGACGGCGAAATCCCTTTCACGACCGGGCCGCGCCCGAAGGTCCAGGCCTCGGGCTGCGTGACCGTGGCGGACCAACATCCCTCGAAACTTTTGGGAAAGGGAGCTTGAGGCGTGGTCGGGGTTGAAGTAGCGGTTGCTTCGGGAGCCGCGGGAATCTCCAACAGATTAGAGCCGGGCTTGCGCACCGCGGCCAGTTCCATGGTGGAAGACTCCGGCGCCGGACGGCTTTTGGTCACGTGCATTCCCCATCGCGACGCCAATTCCTGCCCGAGGTTGTGGCCGTGGCTTAAGTGTCTGTGCCTGCCGGGCCGGGTCTGATGAACGGTAAATCCGAGCGTGGCTTCGGGAGAGGGCACCGCATTGTTGAATGGAATCGGAAACCATCCATGGCGGTATGCCACGTAGCCCAACGCCGCTATGGCTGCAAAGACCAGGAACAGCCGCACATTCGCCATACGGGTCCGCTTAGCACGACTTCACCCTGCACGGCCAGAAGCGCGATCGCCCAGCTCGCCGTGGGCGCGCGGGCAGCTTGACAAACCGGTACAGCGCATGCTTTTGGCTACCCGTGCCGTCAATCGCCACCAGGCCGCCATGGCGCCGGTTTACCCGCGTTTTCCTCACACCGATCGCCTGGATCATTCTAACCGCGAGGCTGGCGCTCGGTGCATCGGGCTTGGGCGGATTCGTTGACCATCTGAGCGCTATGCAATCGCGCGTGCAGGAGGCGGCCAGCAACCCGCACGTGGCCAGCGAAGTGATTACCGAGCTTGACGCCGACGAAGGCACCTTCGCGCACTTCACCACGGTGTCGGGCGCCAGCCGCGCGGATCTGCTGGAGGCTTACAGTTTGCTGGAACGGATGCTGGGGCTGATGTACCAGACCTACCACAAAAAGCACGACCAATGCCTCACGGACATCGGCAACGGCGCCGTGGATTGCAATTACAACCTGCTGGAAGAACTCGAATTGCGCGCGCTCTATCCGCTTTCCTGGCTGCGTTTTCACGGCTCGATACTGTTCAACGCGCCCGATGTCCGCCGCCGGATGCTCAAGCAGGCAATCGCCGGGTTCACCCAGAGTGCCTTGGTTATCGTCTCGCCCGAGTTGATCCGTGAAAACGTGCTGGGTCGCGCCTACTGCGAGCGCGACCTCGGACAGTTCGACCGTTCCCATTACACAAAAGCGATTGCGGACTTTAAAGAGGTGATGAAAGCGGGCCCCGGCACCGCGCAATATCGCGCGGCGCAACAGGGGCTGTCCACGACCTATGCCGCGATGGGCGAGGTCGGCAAAGCGGCGGCGTTGAGTGCGCGCCTGGCCCAAACCACCACCGGCGAGGAGATGAAGGGCGCGTTGATGTTCCGCCTGCAGGAGTTGTTCAAAGCTGAGGCGGCGGCGACCGACCCGTCGCGCCGCGCGCAATTGCATCGCGAGGCGGTGGAACTGCTGCGCAATTCGTACGGCAATCGCCATGAATGGTCGCTGGCGCTGGCCGCGGTGGTGCACGACGCCGCCAATCCGGTGGCGGAGTTTGGCGATTCCGGAGATCCCTTCCAGCAATACCTGCTGGCCGAAGTGCTGGCCTCCACGCACCATCAGTTGGAGGCCGCCAAGTACTATCTGGCCGCCGCCCGCAGCGGTCAGTATCCGCAGGGTTACAAGTACGCGATAGACATCTATTACAACGCCGGGCGGCTTGACCTGGTCGAGGCGCCGTTGGCGGAACTGGCCAAGGAGCGTCGCAACCCGAATTCGGACTGGGCGGCTTACATGCGCTTTAAGATCGCGCGGACCAGGTGGGAACGATCGGGCATGAGCGACGCCAAACCCAACGAGCAGTGGATCGCGACGGCGCACGAGTACGTGGAGCATTTTCCGGGCGGCAAGTACGCGGCCGAGCCGCGCTTCCGGCTGGCCGAATTGCTCCAGCGCCAGGGCAAGTACGCCGAGGCGGCGGCGCAGTATGACCAGGTGAAAGCCGACCCGTTCTATGACTTCGCCGCGACCTTCAAAGCCGCCGAATGCCGCTACCTGGAGCTTGGAGCAGCATCGGCGATCAAGGCGGGCAAGCCCGGGGCAATGCCGGCGGCGGCGAAGGACACGTTGACCGCCAAGGCAATGGCGGGGTTGAAAAGCACGGTCATGAAGGGTCCCGAGATCGAAAGGCGCACGTCAGCGGAGCGCCAATTCGTCCATACGGCGCGCGGAAAAGCTACCTACATGCTGGCAACGATACTGGAAGCCCAGCCGCACAAGAACTACGCGGAGATCGCTGAACTGCTCGACGGCTTCCAGACCGCGTACCCGCAGATGAGCGCTAACTTCGACGACGTTACGCAATGGCAAGTGGACGCGCTGGAGCGCACGAATCAGTACGCGAAGGCGGAAGCTGAAATCACGCGTCTGCTTGCCCCGGGCCGGCGCCCGCTGCCATCAAACGACTACATCAAAGCGATGGGACTGGATTTGTGGAAACGATCCAAAGCCCGGACCGCGCAGGGCGACAAGACCGGAGCTCTTGCCGATGCCCACCTAACTGCGCTTTTGTATCAGTATTTCGAGCAGCAGGTGATCGCCGGAAGGATGAACGCAAAGAGTGTGACCGGCACGCTGTCAATCCTGGGCCAGGCTTACGTGATGATGAACGACGACGCGCGCGCCAAAGTGATCTTCGAGCAGGTGGTCAAGGCCGCGCCGAGTTCGCCCGACGCCAACGCCGGGCTGGCGCGCCTGGCCCAGGCCCGGAAGGATTACCGCCAAGCCTCCGACCTCTGGACCCGGGTCGAGGCCGAAGCCGCCTAATCGGACGACCTTTGGTACGAAGCGCGCTATAACCTGGCGGTGATCTACGCGGTGGACGGCAACGTGAAG
>Ga0126381_100003721_pt1 | contig 16541 bp, 13 predicted proteins | sample PanSoiMetPlot_28_FD_96465 | JGI IMG/M metagenome (GOLD analysis project Ga0126381, IMG submission 96465) | Tropical forest soil microbial communities from Panama - MetaG Plot_28 | ecosystem: Environmental > Terrestrial > Soil > Tropical forest > Bulk soil | place: Panama | collected 2016-02-17 | reverse complement strand
CGGGCCCTGGGAGTCTCTGGATATGGATTTGTGGCGCATCCCTATTTCAGGAGGTACGCCGCAAAGGCTGACGCATCACAATGCGGACGTAAGATCTGTTGTTCCGATCTCCTCGGAAACGGTACTTTACATAGCGCCGCAACGGGATGGTTCGGGACCATGGCTGTGGTCCCTCAATGTTGCGAACAAGGTATCACGTCGAATCAGCATCGGAATGGAGCATTACATATCGGTGGGCGCCACTGCCAACAGACGCCGCCTGATTGCAACAGTCTCGAATCCTTCGGCGAGCCTTTGGACCTTCCCGATCCTCGACCGTCCGGCCACCGAAGCCGATGTCAAGCCTTACGACGTCCCCGCCAACCGGGCGCTTGCGCCGCGCTTTGCCGGCGATGCACTGTTTTATCTTTCCGCACGAGGGACTGGAGATGGTCTGTGGCGATATTCAAATGGTCAGATTTTCGAGGTCTGGAAGGGTGCCGAAGGTCCGCTCTTCGCACCTCCGGCGATTTCTCCCGATGGAAAATGGGCGGCAATAGTTCTAAGCAAGCGGGGCAGACTCGGACTGCACAGGATTTCAGCTGACGGTGCAGAAATCCAGCCTCTGGCTCCCGATTTAGATGTGCGGGGCGCTCCCTGCTGGTCGCCTGACGGCAAATGGATTATTACTGGCGGGCAAAATGCCTCGGGGGCAGGGCTCTTTAAAATTCCAGCGGAAGGCGGAACACCCGTTCGGCTGTCCGCGAAGCCTGGTATCAATCCAGCCTGGTCACCCGATGGAAGCTTGATTGTTTACGCCGGCATCACCATCTCGCGAACGGCGCCGCTGCTGGCGATTCGTCCTGATGGCAGTTCCTTTGAACTTCCTTCAATCGTCGTCGGTGCAGGTAGATGGATCAATCGAGCTCATCACAGATTTACTCCTAATGGGAAGGGGTTGATTTATCTCCGAGGCTTAGAACCGGGTGAAGATTTCTGGTGCCTGGATCTCGCGACCAGGCGGACCAGGCTGTTAGGTCATCTTGGCAATGGCATCTCGACCAGCTTCGATATAACACCCGACGGCAGACAAATCATTTTCGATCGTACGCGGGAAAACTCTGAGACTGTTCTTATCGATCTTCCAAATTGAATTTCATTTTGCTGAATTTACTATAGTTGGCGATTCGACAATCGTGAGTATTTCCACGTAATGCGGCTCCGTTGGTCCTCTCACGCTACGGCCTTTGCAACAGAGGCGGCGGCCATTTCCACAAAGATGTCTGGATTCCTCGGGTGTGGTCGCGAAGGGTTTCATAGCCTACAGTGCAGAGGCGTTCGAATTACGCTTTGAAACATGCGGCGACCTCCGTCGAGGAAATCATCAGAGCGCAATAATATCCACTCTCAAGCGAGGTCGCATGGATGAGTCGGCGCGGATGTTTCGTCCGCAGCGCTACAGATTGTGCAAACCATGCTGATGTACCCCTCCGAGGAACCTTTACGAGCCCAGCGTCGATTGCTGATCTGATTAGGCGCCATGCCGTATTCCCGTGGAGGGTGAAGGCAGGCAACCCCATAGGAGACTTTTTGCTAAACGTTAAAGCTGAGCTTACTTTGAGCAGGAGGTTCGCTTGTGTCAACTCGAATCCTCCTTCCCCGCGTTATGAATCCCAACACTTTCAAATCGAGATTGCTGTCTGCAGTCCGCGAAAACTACTGGTTTTTGCGTAACTGCAAATACAAGTTTCCCAGCTGGCGCATCGTCCGGGGGAAGGATTATCCCTATGAAATCCTCTGCTGGCTCAGGGAATGTGCCACAACAACCCCTATCGACTGAGCAGGTTAGATCGTCACCCTTCCCCCTTGAATTAAGTCAGGAATAGGTCCTCTTCACGCCATTTTGATCCAGTAACCTTCCAGGCAGTCTCGGGCCATGACTCACCGAGACCGACTGATCTTCACCCTTATTTTGGCTTGCGGGGCCCGCCCATTATTCGCCCAGACTCCGGCACTCCGTGTTCAGGTCTACGATTACGCCAACCTGAATGCAGCCACCCTCGCTCACTTCATTTCGCTGACACAGGGCATATTGTCAGATACCGGCATTTCAGCTCAGTTGAATCTCTGCCGCGGTAATGGGGCAATGGTCTGCGAGAGTACAGTCGATACGCCCAGGACCCTGATGATCACAATTCTGACCGGAGATCCCACCCATACGAGTAATTCACGACGCCCCGCTCTGGGGCAGTCGTCCGCTGACTGCAACGGGGGAACCTTCGCTTCCGTATTTCTCGCCCCCATACGCGAACAGGCGGCTGCTGCGGACATCCCATGGGCAATAGTTCTCTCCTATGCCACGGCACACGAAGTCGGTCACCTGCTTCTGGGCGCTCAGGCACACACATCCCGAGGGCTGAGGAAGGCAACTTGGGAGAGAAGCGATTACGTAGCCATGTACCAAAAGCACTGTCGCTTCACGCAGGAACAAGCCATGATGCTGGCTCGTCGTTATGGTAATAGCATGAGCGCGAAGCTGAGCGCCAATGGCTCCAATTGACTCGGCCTAAAGACCTAGTCGAGTTTGGTCATCCAGATGTCTCCGTGGAACTCCCAAAAGTTCGTCACTAGCTTGTCACGAGCAACCCATAGTTGCACTGTGTGCAGAGTGTCCATAATTCTCCATGACTGCACACCATGGAAGTGCTGAACGGCGAAAGGAGCACCTACGGGATGCTTCGTAATCCGGTCGAGGCGCTGAGCCCAAATACAGAGGTGGTTGTCTCTCCTTGAAGTGAAATAAAGTGTATTGCCATCAGGTGAGAACTGCGGCTTGTCGTCAACGAATCTGCCGTCTGTGATAGAAATCCACTCTGCTTCTGGGGCGGCCACACCATTCCGAACGGGCGCAATCATCAAGGCTGCCTTGGGTTCTTCGCGAACTCTTTTAAACGAAACCCAATGATCGTCCCATGAAAAGAAAGCGTGCCAAAGATTAGATGTAGGGTCGGCCAGAAAGTCCGTCTGTTTGCCACTTGGAATCTGGACGGCGACGATGCGCGCCTCCATTTTTCCTACAAAGCCCTGTTGCGTCAGAAGCAATGAACCGTTGGAGGAGAATCCTCGCGCATAGCAATACTCGCAGAGTTTCACCGGCGTGCCTTTCGCCACCGGAAGCACAAAGGTCAGAAGTTTATCATTTACGGTTTGCCAATAAGCTACATTCGAGCCATCAGGGGAAATGCTGGTCTCAGCCAAACCCGGACCCGTAGCTAATTCGCGATCAGCTCCCGTTGAGAAATCCTTTAAGCGCAGACTTGCGTCCCCGGAGACTGGATTGACCTGTGCATATGCAAGCCATCTTCCATCCCTCGAAACAGAAGGGGACTCATTGGCCACTCCATCCGTATGTGTCACCTGTTCGGGTTGTCCCTCCGGTTGCGCCTGAACCGTGTTCGCCTTAATGATCCAAATCTGTCCACCCCCAGCACCGGAACTGAAAACGACCTTCCCATCCTCCGAGAGACTACCCTCATAGTTGAGTGCAGTACCGGATGTCAACTGCTCCTGCCGTCCGGTCACCCTTCCACCCGAAACCGGTACGCGAAACAGGTTGTAGGTGTCCCCGGAACCCGCGCCGAACACGATCCACTCGTGATTCCCGTTGCGACTTCGTCCAGCTCATCACGTTTGGAAATGTCGAGTCGTTGTGATCATCGCCGGGGAGCGAGAACTTCCTTGGCTCACCGCCGGTTGTCGACGCCAGCATCCAACGGCCAGGAGCCACCTGACCAAGTCTCCCGCCGAAGAAGAGAATGGCCTTCCCGTCGGGTTCCCAAAATCCCCGCCCGATTACCCAACTCGGACACAGAGGGCGTGAAAGCCCACCTTGTAACGGGATGATGTAGGCTGCGGGATCGACCCAGCCAACAGAGAAAAGTACTTCTTTACCGTTCGGCGAAAAGGATGGATAGTAGCCACCCGATGCCAGCAGTCGTGGTCCACCGCCAAGGGTTGGGGCAATGTAAATGCCGCCCCCGTCTTGCTCGGAACGATAGGCGATTTGCGTTCCGTCGGGCGAGATGTCAGGCTGTGTTTCATCTTCCAGCCCCTTCGTCACCTGCATCGGTTCGCCTCCCGCAATTTGGCGGACCCAGATGTGCATTTTTTCGCCCCCGGCTCGCGATGTATAGTAAAGCAGTTTCCCGTCACGAGATATTTTGGGGCTTTGCGCCAGACCGTCGCGGGTGATTCGGATAGGAGTATGCTCGCCGGATTTCTTCGGCTCCCGCAGCCACCATACTATTGCTTCACAAGCGACAATAACTCCCACGGCAGATGCTGCGAACATCGCTTTACGCCGATTCTTCCGTAACGGAGTTTGTGTACTTTCCTCTTGGTCTATCTTTTTAAAGCTATCCTGGGAAGCCGGTGGCGCAACCTCGTCAGAAATGGAACCAGTTACAGGAGCGACAAACCGATACCCTCGCCGCGGAACGGTTTCGATGTACCGAGGCTGACTCGCGTCGTCGGTAAGCACATCCCGAAGCCGGTTCACGGCCTTATTCAATGACTGGTCGAAATCAACGAACGTATCCTTAGCCCAGATACGCGCTTTCAGCTCCTTACGCGTAACGATCTGACCGGGATGCTCCAACAAACTCACCAGGACCAGGAGTGGTTGGTCCTGCAGCTTAAGACGGACACCGTGCTTCCGCAACTCCATCTCGTTGCGGTCAAGTTCGAATACTCCAAATTGAATTTTGTTGGACATCAGTCGTCGCCGCGAATTTATACAAAACTGTCAGCGATATCCAAGCGTTGGGCCTTTTATCGGAAAACCCATCTGAATCCGTAGGGATAAATACCAGATTCCCAATATAAGAGGTTATCCCTGTTAGGAACAGCTCAAGGACGTGATCCTGCAGGCTCGTGGCCGCCGTATCTATCCGATTCTGGAAGTGACCAGTGCGACCAGTGCCCGCATGGGCGAAATCCTCGCCCTACAGTGGCCCGACTACAGCCTCGAACGTGGAACGCTGGAAATCTCGAAGGCACTCGAAGACACTAAATACGACGTGCGCGTCAAGAGCACCAAGTCGGAGGAACCCCGCATTGTGAGCCTGCCGTCTTCCGTGATCGCAGTCCTCGAAGAGCACCGCAGAAAGCAAGAACACGACAAAGCCGTGATGGGGTCGTCGTACGACGATCAGGGTTATATTTTCTGTCCGCCGCAGGGCGGGTTCTATCGACCTTCCAATATCAGTACGCGTGTTTCTGCCTTTCTCCACAAGCAAGGCTTAGCGCTCAGCATGCACGGCCTGCGGCATGCGCACGCCTCCATCCTGCTCAGCCAGGGTGCGGATGTGCAGAGTGTGTCGGATCGTCTCGGACATGCCGATCCGTCGATCACGTTGTCCATTTACAGTCACGTGATTCCTTCCGATCGCGGGCGACTCGCGCTGCTGTGGGACGACGACCGGAAACCGAAGGTGGTCGAGATGCTAGCGCATGCTAGCTCAAGAGCCGAAAAATCTGCCTAAGTGATTGAGTAACTTGGTGCGGATGAGAGGACTTGAACCTCCACGCCGTTGCCGGCACTAGAACCTGAATCTAGCGCGTCTGCCAATTCCGCCACATCCGCAAGGTGGGCAAGACGCTCACTATTGTAATCCACGTCGTGCTACGATCACGCCCAGACGATGCTCAGAAAGTCACTCTTCTGCTGGTTACTGATACCGCTATGCTTTGGCGCGCGTTTCGTGTGCGCTGCTGAGCCGGTTCGACTGATCCTCGATACAGACATCGGGAACGACGTCGATGATGCATTGGCTCTGGCCATGATTCATTCGTTCGAGACCCGCGGACATGTGAAACTGCTCGCCGTCACCATCACTAAGGACAATCGCTATGCAGCTCCGTTCGTAAATCTGGTGAACACGTTTTATGGACGGCCGGATATTCCGGTTGGCGTGGTGCACGCAGGTAAAACCAAAGAGGACTCCACGATGCTCATGGGTCCCGTTGACGAACTCGATTCACATGGCCAACCCAGATACCCTCATCAGATCACCAAAGAAACCCAGGTTCAGGACGCGGTTGAGCTGCTTACCCGCGTGCTTTCTGGACAGCCCGACGAGTCGGTCACGATTGCCCAGATTGGATTCAGTACAAATCTCACGAGACTCTTGGATTCCCAAGGTGGCCGTGATCTGGTTAAGCGCAAAGTGAAGCTGCTTTGTCTGATGGCGGGTAATTTCGCCAAGCCCCAACCGGAATATAACGTGTACACGGATTCTCAATCGGCCAAGACTCTTTTTGAGAGTTGGCCCACACCTATGATCTTCAGCGGCTTCGAAATCGGATTACAAATCACCTTCCCCTTCGAAGCGATCCAAAACGATTTCTCGTATGTGCCGTACCATCCAATCGCAGAAGCATACCGTCTCTATGTGAAAAATCCCGAAGATCACCCGAACTGGGACTCAACAGCAGTGCTCGAGGCAATTCAACCGGATCGCGGCTACTTCGATCTCTCTGCTCCCGGACGAGTCACGCTGGGGCCGAATAATACGACTATTTTTACTCCCGATGCTGCGGCAAATAGCAGATATCTGATCATCAAGCCAGGTCAGGTAAGCCGGATTCGCCAGCTGATTACAGACCTTGTCACTGAACCTCCGCAGACCAACGCACCGGCGGGGGCTGCCCAGCGTGTTGCATTTTAAGGGCGCTTCGCCAACGGGCTCGCTAGAATTAAGGTGAATGCCGGCAACTTCCGTCAGCGCCAATACCGCTGCGCCCACGCGCTCCCCCTGGACTGCTATCTTTCTGGCCTGGCTTGTTCCCGGGTCCGGACATTTTCTGCTCGGGAGGCGAGGTCGTGCTGCGATCATCTTCGTGACAGTATTGATTCCCTTCATTCTGGGCCTCCTGATGCGCGGTCCGATGTTCCACCCGACGGGCGCGGGGGATGTCCTGTCGAGAGCCATTCAATGGGGAGGCTTGCTTGCCGACCTGGCCAACGGGCTGCCGTACTTTCTTGCGACCTGGTTCGGCTATGCTCCGCCCGATGTCGCCACACACACTTGTGACTATGGGTCGAAGCTCCTGGTCGCGGCCGGCTTGCTGAATATCTTGGCTATTGTGGATGCTTACGAAATCGCGACGGGACAAAAGGACTAACCACCTCCATGCACCTTAGCCTCAGCCATCTTCAAGTTTCTCTTCTCTTTGCACTTGTTGCTAGTATCATCCTCGGTTTGGTGACGAAGCGGACCGACCAGGCAAGAGTGCGCTACGGTCTGTACTGCTTTGGCTGCTTTCTTCTGGCGCTCTTTGGGATCAGCTGGTTCATGCGCCTGCTCCACGGCTGAAGCCTTTGAGCAGGTCCCATTCTTCCTTATGAAGACGTTTTACATTGAGACCTTCGGCTGCCAGATGAATGCGCACGATTCTGAGAAAGTTGTGGGCACACTGGTGCAGAAGGGCTACATCCAGGTGGACCAGCCTGAGCTGGCTGAACTCGTGCTGTACAACACATGCAGCATTCGCGATAAGGCGGAGCAAAAGGTTTTTAGCAGACTGCAGCAATTCAAGCGCGAATCAGGCAAGGGCAAACTGTTTGGTGTCATCGGATGCGTTGCCCAGCAGGAAGGGGAGCGCATTTTCGAGCGCGCGCCGCATGTCAATCTGGTTGCGGGCTCTGCCAGTTACACCAAACTGCCAGAGTTACTGGTCCAGCTCGAATCTGGCGATCGCCGTGTTACAGGCTTGAGCCTGGACACGGACAAAGCGTTCGATACGCCATTCACCCGCCGCGACAACCCGCACCGGGCATACATCACGATTATTGAGGGGTGTGACAAGGCCTGCGCCTATTGCGTTGTTCCGTTTACTCGAGGGCCGGAACGCAGCCGCACCAGCGAGAGTGTCATGCGAGAAGCAGAGTCGCTCGCTGGGCACGGATACACTGAAATCCAGCTGCTTGGGCAAAACGTGAATAGCTACCGCGATCCATCGCCAGCCGGGAGCGATTTTGCCCAATTGCTTGCACAAGTTGGTCGTGTCAGTGGTATCCGGCGTGTACGATTCACAACCTCCCATCCGCGTGACTTTGTGAAGGCGATTATCGACGCTATCGATGAAAGTCCAGTGCTCTGCAATCATGTGCACTTGCCCGTTCAATCCGGCTCGTCTTCCGTCCTGTCGCGTATGCAGAGACTCTACTCGAGAGACGACTACATGCGGCGTATCGACTGGATAAAGGGCGCCAGTCGTGATATCGCGATCACGACCGATATCATCGTCGGTTTTCCAGGCGAGACAGAAGCCGACTTTGACGAGACGCTTCGCCTGGCCGAACAGGTCGAATACGACTCAATGTTCATTTTTAAATACTCGAGGCGGCCGAACACACGAGCGCTCGAATATGAAGATCAAGTTCCGGAAGAGGAGAAGACGGTGCGTTTCACGGCACTTCAGGAGCGTCAGCGCGCCATTCAGATCCGCAGAAATGCTCGATATGTCGGCGGCAGCCAGGAAGTGCATGTAGAGGGCTTTAACCGGGCTACTGCACAATGGATCGGGCGCACTACGCAAAATAAGACCCTCAATTTCCAGGACGCTAGCTTCCCGGCTCCCATGGAGGACCAGAGCTTGGTGGGCCAATTCGTCGATGTTTTGGTGACCCGCGCCGGCCCGAACAGCCTGGCAGGGGAGCGACTGGCCTCACCGCTCACTCCTGTCGACTTGCAGTAGCGTGGTAGTAGAGGCGCACGATCCCTGGGCGGCGCCGACAGTTTCGGGATTGGAGACAAACGTGGAAGTAGAGATGAAAATTCGTGGTCTCATGATGGACCCGATGACCAACATGCCGATTGTGGTGTTAAAGGATCTCGGCGGGGATGCAGTTCTGCCGATTTGGGTTGGCATCTACGAGGCGAATGCAATCGCGCTGGAGATCGAAAAGGTCACTACGCCCCGGCCCATGACGCATGACCTGATCAAGGTCCTCCTTATGGGTTTGGATACGTCGATCAAAAAAGTTGTAGTTAGCGAGCTCAAAGATGATACCTTCTACGCCCTGATCTGGTTGGAGCGAGACGGCAGGCTAATCAGTGTCGATTCTCGCCCAAGCGACGCACTGGCGCTGGCTCTTCGCCATGACTGCCCGATTTATGTGGACGATCGAGTGCTTCAGTCCTCTAAGAACTCGAGTGCGGTCTCCGAAAAAGTGAACAACGAGGAACTGCGCAAATGGCTCGAAAACCTGAATGATGAGGATCTCGGCCGTTACAAAATGTGATCCCCGAAACAGAAAGCCCCACGATAACATCCGTGGGGCCCGCCTGATTCAGTCCGTGATCTAACGCCGTCGACGCGCCGTGCCATGCTTTGCAGGCGCCGTGAGTTGAACTCCGGGAATGGTCGGATCCTTGAATGTCAGCATAAAGGGATCTTTCGTGTAGCTGTCAGCCACGCCGGAAAAATCGACCTTCTGGCCAACTTTTATTTTGTCCAGCGCAGACGCAGGAAGCGGTTGCGAGAACGTTAGCGTAGCATCCGGCTTTGCTGGATCCTCTATCCCTAGCACCACCTTGGTGGGGCGGTCGGGAGGATCCGCCGAAATCACCGTCCCCGTAAATGTCTTTACTCCATCGGCCCCTCCGGGTATCTCGAAATCTTTCACGGTGTTGCCGAAAAATGCATCTGCGTTATCACCGGTCAAACCCTGCTTGATTGCGTACCACATCTTAAAAGCCGGGTCGGAGTTAATCCGTGCCTGGGTTTCAGCAGCTTCCTTGTTTGCGAGGTCAGCTTGGCTCGTTACGGCCAGGTTATCGGGCGGCAGGGCACTAGTCTTGGCTTGCGCGAGAATCTGGTCGGCCCCGTCCGCACTTCCGTGATAGTCCTTATAGGCTTTGTTGAAAAAATCTGTCAGTTGTTTGCGGGTGGCCTCCGGAAGCGCTGGTCCGGGGCCGGTGTACTCGGCAGCACGCGCGTACTCGAACAGGGCTGGGGGAAACTTCTTCTGGTCATAGAGCAGCTTCGCGTACTGTGCTGAGATGTTGCCCTGATCGGGATTCGCCTGCAGGCTTTCTTTATAGTGTTGCTCAGCTCCTGCCATGTCCTTCTTCGATACGGCTTCCCATGCCAGCGCGTTGTGCGCCACGGCAACGGTCTGCCCCTTCGCCTTGGTGAAATCAGCCTCGCTCACAGTCGCGGGCTTCTTGGAGGCATCAAACGCGGTGTCTATCCCACTGATGACACCCTGAGCCGCGGAATCGACCTGGCTCAACAGATCGGGCGATGGACTCGCGCCACCCACGGCTGGACCCCAGAGCGAAATCAGATACATTGCCCTGAAATTCTTCGGATCCGCTTTCAGCAGTTCATCGCACTTTCCCAATAACTGCTGACGCACGCTCGGATCGCTCGGAGCCAGTTGACCCAACGTGGCAACGAAGTATTCCAAACGCTCCTTCGAAAAGTCGGTTTGTGCGTACTTTTCCTCCCACTGTTTCAGAAGATCCAAGCGCGCTTTGGGATCTTGCGTTTGAGTGATCTTCGAATAGAGGTCGTATTCTGCCCGATCCTTATAGTTCTTTTGGGCCTGTTGGCCAGCAGCCGGCTGCTGCCCGGCTTCCTGCCCCACAGCGAATGGTGGTGCGATCATTCCGCTGAGCAGGGCAAATACTCCAGCCGCTAACATCGGCATACCTGCCTTCTTACGGAAACGCGCGCACCGAACCGCTGGGGCCATATCTCCCGGTACTGTGGCCGCCACAGCGACCTGTGGAATTGGAAACCAAAACTCCACGACAACCCTCCTTCAGAGGAATTCTATCTTCTAATTCTGGAAGCGGATCCTCCCGCACTTCAGAGAATGGCGGAAGGTTACTACAAGTAATGCAAACTGGCACTCAAGTTGCCTTGAATGCCGCAAAGCCGGAGTATAACGAAATGAGTTCGTGCCCGCAACCTTCCTATTCTCTTAGATGCGGCGCCTGAGAAACTTGTTCCCCGGGCGGTCCTTCAGGAATAAACCTTAACAGGACAATCCGCATGCTATCATCCACCTGTCCATGCGTGTAGCGGACCTCGCGGTAATCATCGCGTACCTGCTATTTATCACTTGGTTCGGCGCCCGGTTCAAGGAAACTCAGGCCACTCTCAAGGATTATTTTTTGGGAGGGCGCGGCGCGCCCTGGTGGGCCATCGCCTTCTCGATTGTTTCGGCTGAAACCAGTACATTGACCGTAATCGGCACGCCGGCACTGTCTTTTGCCGGCAATTTTACTTTCCTGCAGCTGATTTTGGGCTATCTGCTCGGTCGCGTCGTAATCTCGGTTTTGTTCCTGCCGCAATACTTTCGCGGCGAAATGTATACGGCCTATGAGCTGATGCAGCGCCGGTTCGGAGAAAGGGTACGCAAATTTACGGCCGGGACATTTCTGGTGCTGCGGGCGCTGGCGGAAGGCGTGCGGGTCTTTGCCATCTCTATCGTGATTTCCGTGGTTCTCGGTTGGGGAGAACTGCCTTCCATTGTTCTGATCGTGTGCCTTACACTCTTCTATACCTTTGAAGGCGGAATGACCGCCGTCATTTGGACAGATGTCGTTCAAATGGTTCTCTATATTGCAGGTGCGCTGGTAAGCTTTTTCTTGGTTCTGCACCTCACGCCCGGCGGGTGGAAGCACGCGGTCGCGCTCGGGAGCGCCGCTCATAAGTTCCAGATGTTCGACTTTCGAACCGAGGTTTCAGCGGCCTTCTTCCAGCGAAACTACAGCTTTTGGGCGGGGTTGATTGGGGGATGTTTTCTGACTACCGCCAGTCACGGCACCGAACAGCTTCTGGTGCAACGCCTTCTCGCCGCCCGGAATGAGCGGGAGAGCCGGACGGCCCTGTTTGCAAGCTGGGTAGTGGTGTTTTTTCAGTTTGCGCTGTTTCTCATGATCGGAGTTCTCCTTTACGCTTATTACAAGACGATTGGTACACCGGCGCCGCATGTGCCGGAACGGATTTACCCGGAATTCATCTGGCGTCACTTGCCGGTGGGTGTCGCGGGTCTGGTGATTGCGGCCATTCTCGCCGCAGCCATGTCAAATCTTAGTGCCGCTTTGAATGCCTTGGCTTCCACTACGATCATGGATTTTCTGAAACCCCTTCGGCCGCATCGTTCCGAAGCACAATATCTCCATCTGGCGCGCTGGGCCACAGTTCTCTGGGGCGGAATCCTATTTGCTGTCGGCCTCGCGGCCCGGCACTGGGGACGCGTACTCGAAGCGGGACTCTCCATTGCATCGGTCCTCTACGGAGCGCTTCTCGGAGTTTTCCTGCTCGGCGTGCTGACGAAGCGCGCCGGAGAATGGGCGGCGATCATCGGAATGAGCGCGGGCTTTCTTGTGACGATTCTCCTTCGCAGCCACGTTGCCTATACGTGGTACGTGCTGATTGGTTCCAGTACCACTTTCCTTATTGGCACGGCCGCCGGCGTGTTCCTTCCACAACCCAGCGAGCGGCCTTTGAACCCTCGGGTCACTGTTTAGAAGATTATGATGCCCCAGCACGGTCCTTCCGAAGTCGCCCCGATCTCCAGCACCGGCAATCGCCCTGGCCCCAGTTTGCAGCGGGTGCTGGGCCTGGGAAGTGCCGTCGCCATTGTAATTGGGACTGTAATCGGCAGTGGTGTATTTTTGGTGCCCTCCACCATGATCCGCTTCGTGGGGTCCGTCCAAGAGTTGTTCGCAGTTTGGGTTGTGGCTGGGTTGCTCACCCTTTTCGGTGCGCTGACCTATGCAGAACTTGCCGCAGCCATGCCGGAAGCCGGTGGTGAGTACGTCTATCTGAGCGCGGCATACGGGCCCTTTTGGGGATATCTGTATGGATGGACCCAACTTTGGGTGGCGAAGAGCGGTTCCATTGCAACCCTCGCTGCGGGCTTTTACACGTATCTGACCGCATTCTTTCCAGCGCTCGGAATTTCGATCCTGGTGCTCCCGTGGCACATCGGGCCGGGTGGCAGCTTGCTCGAGATTCACTATGGCCAGGTTGTCGCTATCGCCGTGATCCTCGTGCTGGCGGCAGTCAACTATGTAGGAGTACGGTCCGGCGGCAATGTTCAGGTGTTCGTCACTGTAGTGAAAATGGCTCTGATCGCCGGGATAATCGTCGCGGGCATTCTGTTCGGGAAAGGAGATCTTGCGCACTTCCACAGCAGTATCGCGGGAACGGGTGGCATGACAGGATTCTTCGCCGCCATGGTCAGCGCCCTCTGGGCTTACGACGGCTGGAACAACGTGAGTATGGTATCGTCCGAGATCCGCGATCCGCAACGAAATCTCCCGCGTTCCCTCATTTTTGGTACTGCCGCGGTGATCCTGACCTATCTTTTGATCAACATTGCCTACTTCTATGTTCTAAGCCCATCCCAGGTGGCCGCGAGCCATCGGGTTGCCGCTGATATGATGTCTTCGCTCTATGGACGAGCTGCTGCGGGCGCTGTTACCGTGGCCGTGCTCATTTCGATTTTTGCGGCGTTGAACGGCTCGATTCTGGCAGGTTCACGCGTTCCCTACGCCATGGCGCGAGACGGCCTGTTCTTCCGTATTGCCAGCGTCGTACATCCACGATTTAAAACGCCTGGGAATTCCATGATTATGCTGTGTGTGTGGTCTTCCGTTGTGGTTCTGAGCGGCTGGTACGACGACCTATACAATTTCGTGATTTTTGGAAGCTGGATTCTGTACTTAATGACTGCCGTTTCGCTCTTCGTCCTCCGTCGGAAGCAACCATTTTTAGAAAGGCCGTACCGGGTGACGGGCTATCCCGTTGTGCCAGTACTTTTCGTCTGCGTGGCTGGTTTGCTCCTCGTGACCACGCTGCAGACGCGTCCGCGCGAATCGCTTATGGGGCTTGGGCTGATGGCGCTCAGCGTACCTTTCTATTTCTATTGGAAGCGTCGCAACGCGTAGAACTATTCTGGAATAGGCGACGCGTTTCCGTTTATGGTGCGGGAAATGCGCTGGTACTACTAGAACTATTTGGCGTGTTCGGTGCCCAAGCCATGTTGAATTTACCCTGAAACACCCCTTAAACTTCCTTTAAATCTTAAAGATTCCGGATCGCGTAAGGCCGTCAACGGAATAAAGCGATCACGTGTTAATGCAGCGGGATGGTGTAGGAGGTTGGCAATTTTGGACGTCGACAAAATGCTCGCCGAGTTGAGACTCGAGCGGGAACAGATCGAAGAAGCGATACTTACGTTGGAGCGCTTGGCGCGTGGCCGCGGACGAAGACGAGGCAGACCGCCTTCCTGGTTGAAGGATGCCGCTGCTTCATTGGGCGAATCGGACGCCGGTGAGGATGCGGAGCCTCCCACCGAACACAAGCGTCGTGGCCGGCCGCCCGGCAGCAAAACAAAACAGAGCAGCCAAAGCGCCGAAGCCTGAGCCTTTGTGCGCTGACGGTTGGGCCATTGAGAATAGCCCGGGGGCTGCTCGCGATCAATACACCAGATACTGCTTCCTTCTGTGATCGAACTGAGCAGCCTCTTTCTGTGCCTCGGACCAGATTGCGCTCGCGTCTTCTCCCAATTCCAGCTTTTGAATGATTTTCCGGCTGCCGATCAAGAATTGGCACGCCCGAAAATCAATCTTGCCGGGATATAACTTCTGTAAAGCTGCTGCGAGCTCGAGTCCCAAACGGGTACTGTCGAATGCTTCGCGATCCGTCACAACGAACCGGACGCCGTGGATAACGTGACCGGCAAAATTGGAAGAATTAGGGCAGAACGTGGTTGGGTACACTCTGATGCCTGGAATAAATCTGGAATTCAGGTACCGCGCGAGAATTTCGCCCTGAATCCAATCGGCGCCAATCTGTTCGAAGGGGGCGTCCGTGCCGCGCCCGACCGAATAATTCTTCGAGGCTTCTAACATCGCGAGCCCAGGGTAGAGCAACGCCGAATTCAAACTGCGCATATTGGGCGATGGGTTGACCCAGTTCAGTCCCGTGGAGTCGAACCAGTCGCCGCGTTCCCAGTTTTCCAGCTTCACGACGTGCAGATCGGCGCCCCAATGCTGCTCGGTGTTTGCCATCGTGGCCAGTTCTCCGAAAGTCATTCCATGCCGGAGTGGAATGTCGTAGCATCCAACGAAAGAGTAGAGCTCGTTCTCCAACGTTGGTCCCTCTACATGAGTGCCCGTAATCGGGTTGGGGCGATCGAGCACATAGAACGGCTTCTTCGCCTTTCCCGCTTCCTCGAGCGCATACAGGAGAGTGCATGAATACGTGTAGAACCTGGCGCCAACGTCCTGTATGTCGTACACCAAGACATCTAGATCGCGCATCTGACCAGCAGTGAGGCGCCTCTCATTGGGCTGATACAGGCTGACGACCGGAAGGTGAGTGGCGGAGTCGATCCCATTTCCGACCGCGTTATCCTGAGTGCCCGCAATACCGTGCTCCGGCGAAAAGAGCCGGACAACTTGCATACTGGCCGCCAGCATCTGTTCGACATTGCGGCGGCCCTCCCTGTCAAGTCCCGTCTGGTTGGTAATGAGGCCGATACGCTTGCCGTGGAGTTCTCGAAACCGAGACTGCTCCATCACGTCGAGACCGGTGTAGGTTTCGGCGTTTCGGTCGATCTTGCGGTGAACGCCGGCCCCCGTTATCGTTTCGTTGTAGCCGGTAAGCGAGACTGTACCGGGAGTATCGACGCCGAAATCGGCTGCTACGGCAGTGGCCAGTCGCGAACGCAGTGAACTCAAGGATTTTCCGCGTTTGGGGTGCACTGAATTGGTCAGAAGAATGATGAACGAGTCCGTTGTCTGATCCATCCACATCGATGTGCCGGTAAAGCCGGTATGACCATATGACCCAATCGGGTAAAGTTCGCCGCGGTTGCTCGAAAATGGCGAATCGAGATCCCAGCCGAGGCCGCGTAAGATCGGCTGATCGGCAGGGCTGGCTGCTTCAGTAAATTTCTTGATCGTCATCGGACTAAATACCTGGAGGCCGTGATACTTGCCATTGCCCAGGAGCATTTCGGCATATTTCGACAAATCGTCCGCCGTAGTGAAAAGGCCCGCGTGTCCGGCGATTCCTCCCATATATCGTGCTGTTGGGTCGTGAACAACGCCGCGAAAGGGTATGCCGTTATCCGGATTGATCTCGGTGGGCGCAATCCGCCGACGCAGCGCCGAGGACGGTAGGAACCCAGTTTCGTTCATACCCAGCGGTGCGAAAACCTGGTCGTGGGCGAATTGTGCGAGGGTTTCTCCCGACAGGCGCCGCACGATCTCACCCATAAGAATGAAATTGATGTCGCTGTAAATAAATCGAGCGCCCGGCGGGGCGATCGGACTGGTTGAAAGAGCTCTTTCAATGCCGGTTTGATAGCCGCTCCAGCGCGGCTCCAGTTCGAGGTCTGGTGGCATACCGGAGAAATGCGTCATCAGTAACCGCACAGTGATGTCGCTCTTTCCGCCCTGAAACTCGGGCAGGTACTTTGTCACGGGATCATCTAGGCGCAGCCGGCCTTCTTCAAACAGCTTCAT
>Ga0126381_100003720_pt1 | contig 16541 bp, 12 predicted proteins | sample PanSoiMetPlot_28_FD_96465 | JGI IMG/M metagenome (GOLD analysis project Ga0126381, IMG submission 96465) | Tropical forest soil microbial communities from Panama - MetaG Plot_28 | ecosystem: Environmental > Terrestrial > Soil > Tropical forest > Bulk soil | place: Panama | collected 2016-02-17 | reverse complement strand
CGTTTGCCTTCGTAGTCGAGCGCGTGGAATTGGCGGATTTCGTCGAGGCGACGGATACCGTTCAGGGTGTCCAGGTAACGCGTATAACTGGCTGCTAGCTCGCCTGTCTCCAGGTAGCGAGCCCGCAAATTTGCATCGGTGTATGCGTCCGGAGACCTTGATTCGAACAGGTGAAATCGTAACCATCGTCGGTCCATTCGAGAGATGCGCTGCGTCTTGCGAAAGAAAGCCACAAACAATAGAAGCACGAGATACGTGTCGACCATGCCTTGCAGTTCCAGGTTTCGTGCGAAGTCTTCGCTATCGATCCGCCGCGAGCCGGCTTTGAACTGAAGCGCCGCGTGTAACGCATGATTAATCTCTTCCACGAACATGATAAGCGAAGCGATATTCTGGTTCGACAAACCGCGCCGCGGATCATGTCGTTCGAGCTGTTCAATCAGCCAGCTGGAATAATAGATTCCGACATAGAGCCGGTCGCCTGCAGTCCGTAAGAACGTTCTCGCTAGCTCGCTGAGCTCGCGCGCTGACGCGCCAGCGAGCCGTGTCAATTGCGAACAACGCGATCGATCGATCAAACAATCCTCCAGATTGATTCCGACCGAAGCGTAGGTCTTTTCAAACAAGCGTTGAACTTCGCTGAACAGTGTCTGGTTCATTCAAATGCAGGAACGAATCGATTGTCGCCTAGATCAACCAGCTCATCGGTTAACCGGTTCAAAGCGAGCCGGCATTGATGGAACTGGTCGGACAACTTCTGGAACAAACCGCCCAGCTCGTAACGCCGGGCAACTTCTAAGGTTGCAGCAACCTGAAAGCTGCATCGGCCGACGTCCTCGTAGAACTCGCAGCTGGGCGCACCGCGCTGTTGCCTGTGCTCGATGTTCTCGCGGAAAATACCGCTGAGGAAGAGTGAGTAGTTGCCAACATGCGCACGGATAAGGAACGTTTGATAAGGCGTCGCATCCTTGAGTGCCATTAGCATGTCGCTGATATAATGCACTTCAAGATGCTCGATTGGCGCACGGAGCTGTTTGGTTTGCGAGAATTTTTGGAGGATAGCCGCAACGTAATCCGCCAGCTCGCGATCATCGATTCCCGACCGTTTCAGCACCAACCTCGCCAAAACGTAAAAGTAGAATTGGGAAGAAATCGTTAGGTTGGTAGGGTTTTCCAATACCGCTCGTACCAAGGCCTCGTGATCGAGAATCTCGTCGCGTGCGTCGCTTTCTGTTAACAATTCGACCAAGCTGACCGCATTCGAACGATCTTTCGCGAGGGTGCGAACGATAAAATTAAAGTCTTCCCCGGTAAAACGTGCCCGACAGTTCGGTTGAATCATCGGGGTCATAGAAATAGCATAACTTGTGCCCGGTTTGAAACAAAAAACCTTAACCCGTATTTGTTCGCTGCTCCTGTTCCTGTTGGTTCTGAGCTGGGGAGCCTACTATGTCTACGAGAAAGGGTTCGGCCGGCGATGGAGAGGCGTGCTGGAAAAAGAGTTTGGGCGATTCGGCCTTCAGATCAGCGTGCGTCGCTTGACTCTCGACCCTTTTCGGGGGCTCGTGGCAAAGGATGTTGAGATCTACGGTAGCCGGCTTCGCCAGACTGTGCTCGCTGAAGTCAGCGATCTGTTACTCGATGTCAACTATTCCAATTTTTTCCAGCAAGAACCTGCTTTGAATGCTGTCGATCTTCGAGACGCCAAAATTTCGATTCCAATCGATCCTGGCGAACCGAAATCAAAGCGCATTTTGATTACCAGGCTCCACTCGCGCATTTATTTCTTCCCCGGCCGGATTGAGCTGCGTCAGATCACCGGCGATCTGGAACGAATTCAGTTCATTGCCTCAGGGACCTTGGTCAATCCCTCCTCTGCTCAGCTTTCGGTTCCGCCCGAACCAGAGACTGAGACGCGCGAAACCGCTACTGAACGATTACTGAACCGGGTCGTCGAAGAGATTAAGAGTGTCCAATATCCAGGCGAGCGGCCGCAACTGAGCTTCAGTTTTCAAGTTGATTTGGCAAATCCGAGTTCAGCCCGGATTGAAAGCGGGCACCTGGTTTCAAGCAGCTTCCTCCGTTTCGGTCATCTCTTCCGCAATTTGGATGCAGAGTTCTCGCTCGAGAACCAGCGACTGGAGCTGCATAAGCTGTTTCTGCGCGATGCTCGCGGCGAGTTTTTCGGTACGGGAACGTGGAACGTGGAAACAGGTAACAAACAATTCCAGCTCCGAAGTACTCTGAATCTGTCAGACCTCTTAGTAACCGATTTCACGTGGGCAAAGGACTGGAGATTCGATGCGCCACCTCAGATCGAGATGAGCGGCGTCTACCAGCCAGGGAACGACTGGCAGTTTATTGGCAGATTGAATTTTGATCAGTTCTCGGTTCAATCGGTGCCGTTCCAGAGCCTGAAGGCGGATTTTTCCAAGGTTGGCAATGCCTGGATGATCTCCAATGCTGAGCTTACCCATCGAACCGGAACCCTCTCGGGCGACCTTTTGAACCTTCCAGGCGATTTCCGGTTGCGAGTTAACTCCGGGCTTAATCCGAGTGATCTTTTGCCTCTCTTTCCAGCTCAAGTTCAAAGGCTGTTTAGCCGGTGGGATTTCCTGGCTCCTCCGGTTGTGCAAGCAACAATTAAGGGACGCGCGCCAGAGCTGGGAGCGGTCTCTGGATCGGGCAGGGTATGGCTTGGTCGAACCAGGCTCGGCGGAGCATTGATGAATTCAGCGTCAGCCGAGTTCCAGATCGATCATGAAACGGTCCAATGGAATCAAATCAATGCGACACGGGACGAAGGTTCTGCTACGGGATCGATCACTTACGATTTCAATGACGATCAAATTACGCTTCACGACCTGCAATCCAATCTGGATCCAATGTCGCTGACGACCTGGATTCATCCTGACTTAAGAAGGATTACTAAGGGGTTCCATTTTCAAGCTTTGCCCAACGTCCGCGTAAACGGAACTATCCGGCTCAGGTCGAACAGTTCTTCAGGCAGCGCCAGGAATCTCCGGATTCAAATCGATAGTCCGAAGCCGTTCATTTATCAGTTTATGGGCCTCGAAATACCGTGCGACAGCGGGAGCGGCGATCTTTCAATCAATTTCGGCCCTGAATTTGCCGCAAACGGAGTCATTAACTTGGCTGGCGCCGGCATCGGAAATCTCCCTTTGTTTGACGCGTTGATCCAACGGTTGAGTTCAGCCGGTTTTCGGCCGCCGGTCCCGACCACTTTCGGAGTGCAGCTGAGGTTTCAACTTGATCCCGGAACGTTCCAAGTTCGTGACTTAGACCTCACGAACGGACCGCACCTGATCCGATTGAATGGGGCCATCAGGAAACCGGGAGGCATGGTGGACCTGAACGCCAGCTTCGATAACGATCAACTCCGGCTTCATTGCACAGGCACAATCCTGGACCCAAACTGGCAGGTGATTCGACGGTGAGCGCTTTAGGTCGGCAGATGAGTGGAACGCCGAGATCGCCCGTCATCCCTCGGACAACTTCTCCTGATCAGAAAAACTTTGGAAAAGAGGTGATTCGAGTTAGTTCGTAACAATATTCGTCTTAATGCCCAGCGCGATGGCTTCCAAACAACCAAAGAAATCAAAGAGCTTAACAGCGGCTGTGCCTCTCCTGCTGGGGGCGCATATGTCGATTTCAGGCGGGCCTTACAAAGCGCTGGAACGCGGACATTCGATCGGCTGCACAGCCGTACAGGTCTTCGTGAAGAACAATATGCAGTGGTTCGCCAAACCGTTCTTGGAAACAGACCTGAACGCTTACCTCCTTTTTCCGGACCGGCCACAGATCGTGTTTGGGCACAGCAGTTATCTGATCAATCCAGGAGCGACAAATCCGGATTTCCTGGAGAAATCGATACGAGCGTTAGGCGAGGAACTGATTCGGGCGGATCAGCTCAAGCTTCCGTTTCTGGTGCTACACCCGGGGGCACACATGGGCGCCGGCGAAGCGACGGGACTCAAACGGGTTACGCGAAGCCTGGATCAAGTCTTCCAATCCACACCGAAAACAAAGTGCAAAATCGCACTGGAGATCACCGCCGGTCAGGGGACATGTCTCGGTTGCACCTTTGAACAGCTTGCCGCGATTCTGACACAATCAAAATTCCCCGAAAGGTTAGCGGTCTGCCTGGATACGGCGCATCTGTTTGAGAGCGGATTCGATATTTCTTCAGAAAAAGGATTCTGGAACGCCGTCAAATCATTCGATCAAATCGTTGGCCGCGAACGACTGGTGGCGTGGCATCTGAATGATTCGAAGACTCCGCTTGGTTCGAAGGTCGATCGCCATGAGCATATAGGGAAAGGGAAAATCGGCCTCGCGCCGTTCCGCGAGATCATGAACGCACCCGAGTTCGCTGCGATCCCCAAGGTGTTGGAAACTCCAAAGAAAGAAGATCTGAAAGAGGATGTAATGAATTTGGGAGTGCTTAAAGGACTGGTCCAGAGATAGGATGTCCAAGAACGCGCCATGAGCACCAGCGTTCGAGTTGGTCACGTTCATGCCCACAGCACGCTGGTTGTCAAATTCGCTTAGCGGCTTGCTTTTCTCACACTCACACCCACACTCACACTAGTAATGTCTTATCTTCAACAAGCCCAGCGTGTTCTACAGATCGAGATCGATGAGCTCCAACGGTTGAAAAGCCGGTTGGATGCGCGCTTCGATCAGGCAGTACAAGTGCTTCTCGATACAACGGAAGCCGGTGGAAAAATCATTGTGCTCGGGGTCGGTAAGTCTGGTCAAGTGGGTGAAAAGATCGCTGCAACGCTCACGAGTACTGGTTCACCGGCGTTTGTGCTGAGCCCGTTGAACGCGTTGCACGGCGATCTCGGGATCGTGGCGGATGGCGACGCGGTGATTGCCCTCAGCGCAAGCGGCGAGACAGCTGAACTGTTGAACATCTTACCGGCGCTGAAACGGTTCAGCGTTCGTTTAATTGCTTTCACCGGCACCATGGATTCAACGCTCGCAAAGCATAGCGAGGTCGCGCTCGATTGTTCGGTCGAACTGGAAGCTTGCCCATTGAACCTGGCGCCAACCTCGAGTACGACGGTCATGCTAGCCCTTGGTGACGCCTTGGCCATGGTGTTGTTGGAAGCCCGCGGATTCGATCAACAGGATTTTGCGAAGTTTCATCCGGGTGGCCGCCTCGGACGCGTCCTCCTGCAGAAAGTGTCCGATATCATGCGCGGCGCTGTGCGCATGCCAAAGGTTACGCCCGAAACAACCGTGCTCGGAGCTTTGCACTCGATGAATGAGCATCGGGCCGGAGTCGCAGTAGTGACAGATCCTGCCGGGAAGTTGGCTGGAATTTTTACTCATGGCGATTTCGTCCGCGCATTCGAAGAGCGGCCTGATATGGTCAATGATCCGGTCGCACATCACATGGTTCGGCACCCTGTCACTATTCTAGCGGATAGATTAGCTGTGGAGGTCCTTAACGTTCTGGATCAACACCGGATAGATGATTTGATCGTCGTGAACCAATCATACGAGCCGGTCGGCATCGTCGATTCTCAGGATTTGACGAAACTGAAGCTTCTGTAATCAGTACTGTCCGCCCCTATACTATAAGAAACCGGGCGACAGATTATTTACTCATGCCAGCAGCCAATGATCTTCGAAAAGGGATGGCCGTCCGTTACCATGGGGACGTAGCCGTCGTACTCGACGTCCAGCATCGAACCCCGGGGAACCTCCGTGCTTTTGTTCAAGCAACGCTTCGGAGTATCCGCACCGGTAAATCCAGTAATGTGCGATTCAGTTCTACCGAATCAATCGAACTAGTGGATGTGACCCGGCGAAAGCTGGAATACAGCTATAAGGATCAAGACGGGTTTGTTTTCATGGATCCTGAGAATTATGAGACCGAGACTCTGAGCGCAGATCTCGTCGGGGATGCCGCAGATTATCTGACAGAGAATCTGGCGGTCGAGTTGTTATACGCCGAGGGTAAACCGGTAGAATTGGAGCTCCCCTCCTCCGTCACCCTGAAAATCGTGGAGTCAGCTGAAGGTTTGCGAGGTGACAGCGCGACGAACGTACAAAAACCGGCCAAGCTTGAGACCGGTAAATCAGTCCAGGTCCCGCTCTTTATCAAAGAGGGCGAAACCATCCGGGTCGATACGCGGACCGGAAGTTATTTGGGAAGAGCGTAGGTAACGTTTGGCGTTTGGCGTTTCGCGTTTGGCGCGGGGCGCGAATCAAGGCGAGACTGAAGGATTTCGCCGCTAGGGTCGCGATTTATCGCGACCTCGTACGACTGCCACCTCCCATCCAGCCTGAGAATTTTCGGGCCAGCCCAGCCATTCTTTTGGTATACAATCCCTCGCCATGGCATCGGGCCGTTCTCGAAACACGAAGCTTAAAACTGCCTACGCTCGCCAAACGCCAAACGCCAAAGACTTGTCGCGCCGTAGCCTGAGCGGAGGCGGACGCCAAACCCGGAACGACTGTGAATGGGTAGTCTCGGCACGTTTGCTCAAACAAGTCATCGCGCTGTTTCTCCTGCCGGTCGCCTGGATATTGACTCGCGCATTCTTCAGCAGCTTTTCTACGGCTATCCATCACGCCTTTTGGCTTTCTGAAGAGTTCTGGTTCTTCTCACTCGGCGCACTGCTCTGGCTGATCGCTTTTTTCGGGCTACCCAGGCCAATGCTTCTTTACGTGTTCGGCCATGAGTTCACCCACATGCTCTGGGTATGGTTCATGGGCGGCCGGGTGAGCAAGTTCAAGATCGCCCGGGACGGCGGCTACGTCGTTACAAACAAGAGCAACTTCTGGATCGCGCTCGCCCCCTATTTCTTTCCGATTTACAGCATTCTCGCGTTGCTGATCTACGCCGGGATCAGCGTGTTCGCCGATGTCACGCCCTACCATCGCTGCCTTTTTGGCGTAGTCGGCTTTACCTGGGCGTTCCATATTACGTTCACCATCTGGATGCTTTGGAAAGGTCAATCGGACCTGAGTGAGCACGGCACCTTTTTCTCGATGATGATGATTTATCTGATCAATTTCACCATCTTGAGCCTGCTCTTGCTCGTAGCCTGCCGCGAAGTCACGCTCAGATCATTCGGAAAAGAATTGTTAGCCGGAGCGATGGATTTTTCGGACTGGTTGCTCCGGTTAGTACATTTGAAACTGTAGTTAGAAGAATACGGGAGAAAAATACTGGAGACAGGAGCCGTTTTCTACTCCCTGTTTTCCTTCCCCTGTATTCTGTCTCCTGTCTCCTGTATTCTTCCTATAAAGATGTCTATAGCCATCACTACAATTGCAGAACTAAAAGAATCCATCGGCCAGATTGGGGCAGCGTTGCATTGTCAGGTAGACTCCGTGCTGACCAAACAAACCCAGGAACAGAAACCGTTTCTCGAAATCGTTCTGCGGGATGCTACCAGCAGTTTTACGCTCCGGGTCTGGAGCGATCAGCCATCCTATGATTTTTGTATCCAGCTTCGCCCAAATAGTTTCATCGAGATTCAGGGCGATTTTGCGATGCATCCAAAATTTGGCCTGGAGGCGCGCAATTGGTCTGCGCGGTTTTTGTCGCAGGAGGAAGAATCTGCCCTTCTGGCCGGCCCTGAAGACGTTCGCAAGAAACAGGAAAATGATTTTAACGCCATCCAGTCTTTTATTAGCTCAATCCGCGATCCTCGTTTGAACGCGCTCTGCCGGATCTTTCTCGAAGAGTTAGGCGACCGGTTCAAACGATCGGCTGGAGCCCGTAACTATCATCATTCAAGACGAGGTGGACTGGTAGAACACGTTGCGCAGATGATGCGTTCTGCCGATGCTCTCGCGACGGTTTATCCTAACCTTAACCGTGATCTTCTGTTAGCTGGCATCCTATTTCATGACGCCGGAAAGCTCTGGGAAAACTGCTATGCAAAAGAGAGTTTTTTGATGCCCTACGATCTCTGGGGCGAATTACTCGGGCACATCCCGATCGGTGTAGAACTAGTGAACCGACTCTGGAATCGTTTGAAAGAAAAGCCCGAATTCACAAAATGGAATCTATTATCACCTGATTCGGATCTTGTGCGGAGCCATTTGATTCATCTGGTAGCCGCGCACCATGGCGAGAAAGAGTTCGGTTCGCCGGTTGAACCGAAAACGCCTGAAGCAATAGCTCTACACTATATCGATAACTTGGACGCCAAACTCGAGATGATGGCGAATGCATACCGGGCCGGAAAAAGGATCGGGCAAGATGTCATCGAGCGTGTACGACCTCTGCCGGCGAACCTGGTGGTGCCTTTAAAGCCGGTCGATGAGGATAGGCATTGATTCGCGGATAACAGCAAAACAATCAACCACAGAGAGCACAGAGATCACAAAGATTGAATTCGAATTGGGCGAATTGTGATCGCTATCTTTTGTGCTCTTTGTACTCCTTTGTGGCTTAAGTCCCAGCAGCTACGCCATCGCCGGCTCCAACTCTTTTGCTTGCGGCTCGGCCGGGCCTTCGCCTCTGCGTTGCCGATCCTTTGTGTGATCTTTGGCAACCAGCATGTACACCGAAGGCACAACAAACAGCGTGAACGTCGTTCCGATAAACATCCCACTGACCAGCATGATACCGATGCTATTTCGCGCCGCTGCACCCGGGCCATGTGCGAGGACCAATGGCGTGTGACCGGCAATTGTCGCGACCGAAGTCATCAGAATCGGACGAAGCCGCGTCGTTGCCGATTGAATGATCGCCTCAAATTTCTGGACGCCAGATTCTTGAAGCTTGTTGGCAAACTCGACGATTAGAATCCCGTTCTTACAAACCAATCCCACCAGTGTCACCATTCCGACCTGGCTATACACATTCAATGTCGTGAAGCCCAGGAAGCTGAATATCAGGGCGCCAGTGATTCCGAGTGGAACCGAGCCTAGCAAAATAATGAACGGATCACGGAAGCTCTCGAACTGAGCGGCTAGCACTAGATAAATCAGCAGGAATGCCAGCAATAGGGTCGTCGTAAAAGCGTTACCCTCTTTCCTGAGCTGACGAGACTCTCCGGTATAGTCAATAGAATATCCCTTAGGCAGAATCTTGGCGGCCTCTTGCTCAAGCACTTTTAGAGCGTCATCCACTGTACCCTGTTTTGGAAACCCGCTGATCGTCGCAGAATTCAACTGGTTGAACCGGTTTAGTGACCGCGGCTGAGTCGAATTTTCAATTTTCGCAATCGTAGAGAGCTGAATTGGCTGACCATTTGGTCCAGTTACATACAACCTTTTGAGGTCGTCGGTCGTAAGTCTATAGACTCGTTTAACCTCTGGAATCACCTGATAGCTTCGACCCTGGATACTGAAGTAGTTAGTGTAACCACCGCCGAGCAAGGTCGCTAAATCGCCGCCAACCTGTGCCAAATTCAGACCCATCGACGCTACCTTGTCGCGATCGAATGTAATCGTTCCCTGCGGCAAATCATATTTCATGTCGCTATCGGCAAACATGAACTTGCCGCTCTTCATCGCCGCTTGCACCAGCTGTTGCGAAAGCTCATTGATCTCGCGGGGTTCAGCAACTGATGAGATAACGAAGCCAACTGAACCGGACTCGGAGCCACCAGGTAAGGGTGAAGGTGTCACCGCAAAAATCTGTACGCCCGGCAGTTGGGATAGCTTCTTGTTAACCTCCCCGAGTATCTGCTGGGTCGTGCGGGTTCGCTCGCTCCACGGTTTTGTAACCATGCCCGAAAACCCCTGTGTCGCGAGTGTTACTTGAAACGTTTGGTCTGTTTCCGGGAAACTCTTGTAAATGTCGTTCATCTGAAGGGAAAAAAGCATGTTCTGCTCCAGCGTCGCATTCGCCGGCGTTTGAACGATGCCAAAGATCACCCCTTGATCTTCCTCGGGTGCCGCTTCGCTTTCGGAAAACATCCATAGAGGAACCATCAGAAGCATGAAGAGAGCTGCCCCGATGCAGATGACCTTCCAATATCCAAGGGACCAAGTTAAAACTCTGCGATAGGTCTCTCGAATCCCATCAAAGACGCGAGCGATCAGCCGCGGCAAGCCGTGCTCTGTAGCACCAGGTTTTAACAGCTTAGATGACATCATCGGCGAAAGCGTAAGCGCAACTACTCCGGAGATAGCTACTGCTCCAGCCAAGGTAAATGCGAACTCGCGGAACAATGAACCTGTCAATCCACCCTGGAGGCCGATCGGCGCGTAGACGGTCGCCAGACTGATCGTCATCGCGATGATCGGCGTGAACAACTCGCGAGCGCCTTTGATAGCCGCATCAAATGGTTTCATCCCCTCTTGGATATGGCGCTCCACGTTCTCGACCACAACGATGGCGTCATCAACCACCAGACCGACTGCCAGCACGATCGCTAACAGCGTCAAAAGGTTCAGGGTGAACCCGAAGATCAGCATTAGGAAAAACGCACCGACCAACGACAGAGGAATCGCGACAATCGGAATCAACACCGACCGGAATGAGCCGAGGAAGAAGAAAATGACGACGATAACAATCAGGATCGTGTCAATTAAGGTCCCGACTACATCGTTAATGGCGCTTTGAATATATTTAGTAGCGTCATAAGGGATCGCCATGTGCATCCCGGTGGGTAACTCCTTCTCAATGTCCGGCAGGGCAGCTCGAACCCGTTTGATTACGTCCAAAGAGTTAGCGGTTGGCAGTACGAAAATCCCCATGAACGTCGCAACGTTCCCGGAAAACCGGACATCCGAGTCGTAGCTTTGTGCGCCGAGCTCGACATCCGCGATATCGCGGAGCCGAACTACGACGTTGTCTTTCTGTTTAACTACCAGTTGCCTGAATTCTTCGGCGGACTGCAGATTGGTATTGGTAACCAGGTTAACTGTAACCATTGAACCCTTGGTCTGGCCGACGCCGGCAAGGTAATTATTATTCTGGAGCGCATTCTGGACGTCGGTCGGAGAAACGTTCAGCGCTGTCATCCGAGCCGGTTTCATCCAGATCCGCATCGCGAACAATCGCGCGCCCAAAATCTCAGCCTGTTGAACGCCGCTGATCGCTGAAATTTTAGGTTGTACAACCCGGGTCAGGTAGTCGGTGATCTGGTTCCGGTCGAGGTCCTTGGTAAAGAAGCTAAGGTACATCGACGCGAACTGAGTATCGACAGACGTAATCTGCAGAACGGGTAGCTGCGATTGAGGGGGCAGCTGGTTCCGAACCTGGTTTGCTTTCGTCTGAACCTGCGCCAAAGCCGCGTTGGGGTCGTAATTCAATTTCAGGTGAACGCTTATCGTACTCGTTCCCTGCGTGCTCTGGGATTCCATGTAGTCGATCCCATCGGCGCTCGCGATTGATTGTTCCAGTGGAGTCGTGATGAACCCACGCACTAAGTCAGCGTCTGCACCATAATAAGTCGTGGTTACGGTGATTACCGAGAAATCGCTTCGCGGATATTGACGCACACTCAGCGACCTGATCGCCTGGTAGCCGGCAATCAGGATAATAAAATTCACGACCATCGCGAGAACTGGTCGCTTAATAAATAGATCGGTGAATTTCATCGATGCGCTCTAGCTGTCCGAGGGCGTTGGCCGGAGCTCAGCCTCCGGTTTCGTCTGGTTGTTCACCACGACCGGAGCGGAGTTCCGCAAACGAAATACGCCTGAAGTCGCTACCTCCTCCCCTGGTTTCAGCCCTGACTCGATCGCTACGAGATCGCCCCGGGTCTGACCAACCTTTACAAACTGTTCCCGCACACCTTTGTAAGGCTTGCCGCTCTGAGGGTCCTTCATCTCAGTCACAATGAAAATTGAATCTCCATAGGGAGCGTAGTGAATCGCCGTCGCCGGAATAGCGACTACCGACTTGGATTCGTTCATCAGGACACTCACCCTAACAAACATACCTGGCCGCAGTTTGGCATCCGGATTCGATAGCGTCGCCTGGATCTGGACGTTGCGCGTTGCCTGATCAACCAGAGAATTGATTGCGTTGATCTTGCCGGTGAACGCTTCTTTTTCGAATGCATCCGCATGCAGCTCAACTGTTTGGCCGACCGCAAGTTTGCTCAGGTCTTGTTGCGGCAACGAAAAGTTGACGTAGATCGGGTCAAAGGATTGAAGTGTAACCACCGGGTCCCCGGTGTTCAGATATTGGCCGAGGTTAGCTTGCCGGATCCCGACGATCCCGTCGAATGCGGCCCTCAGCGTTTTTCGTGCAATCAGAGCGCGATACTGATCGACCGTTGCCTGCATCTGGCGAAACGTCGCTTCCGAATTGTCATAGTCGGATTGCGAGATTGTCCTCGAAGCGAGCAAGCCTGTGTTCCGTTTCAGATTGACCTGGGCAAGATCCCGCTGCGCTTCTGCCTGATGCAATTGCGCTTCTTCCTGGCTTGTGTCGAGATGCACCAAGAGGTCTCCTGCGTGCACTTTGGCACCAGATTCGAATGCGATCTGGCTGACGATACCGGCCAAATCCGTACTGACTGTCACCCCGTTTATTGCGACAACACTGCCGATTGTATCCAAGGTCGGTTGCCACGAAGTCTGTTTGGCGATCTCTGTGCTGACGGCGGTCGGGGGCGGCGCAAAAGCGCCCGATTTGGCTAAGGCAATGAACCCTTGGATCTGACTTACCTTAAAAAAGCCGAGACCAAAAACAAGAAGGCACAACCCGGCAAGAAGAACGAGAAAGGCGAGCCAGAATTTCCAACGCGCTTTGCGTTTAGTGCCTGACGCAGAATTCACATAGTGTTCGGGGGACTTGGGCTCAGTACGTTGGACCATAGGTTGTTACGCGATTTTGGCTTGTGGATATGGCTCTGAGTCCGGCACTTCGATTCGCACCTTTTCCAATAATGACACAAGGCGTCGTCTTTCCTCTTCGGAGAGAGGACCGACGATGTCGGTTAGCCATTGGGCATAGGTGGGAGTTATTTTCTCCAGAAACTCTCGTCCTGCGTAGGTCAGGTTGACCCGAATGAGTCGCCGATCTGATGGATCAGCCTGGCGCTGGATCAAGCCATCTTTTTCGAGTCCATCTAAAAGTCCGGTGATGGTCGCGCGGCTGACACCTTTCCATTCGGCCAATGCCGCCGGGTTAGAGGCCCCTTCCGGGCAATGCATCAGCACCATCAACAGGTGAAACCGGCCTGGGCTTGTTCCCCAAGGAGCAAGAAACTCTTCCTCCCGCGAAAGCAATTCGTCGCCGAAATGCAGAAGACGTAAGAATGTATAAACAGCGGATGGATCAATCGCGAGACGACTAGACAATCCCTCTCGGAAAACTTCGTAGCGAGGGAGACCCTTAAGGAGTGTGCGATACGCAGGCATGCAATTCGGGTTACTAATTATTAGGAACCTAACTACTGTCAAGTGGTTATTCCCGTGCACACACGGATCTTTCTCGCAACGCGATGCCCGAACACAGGCCTCCAGACCTGTTCCAATCCTTCGCCCAAGCAGGACCGAGACGAGAGCTTTCCTTGCGCTCATTAATCGAATGACGTTTGAAATGTCCTTTCCAGGACACATCAAGCGCAGGTTTTGTTTCAGCGATCGTTGAAAAATCGTCCGCGTGCTCGACGACGCAGCGCTTGTCGGGGGAAGAAAAATAGGAAACCGATTGGCTGCGGGAAGCGATACCTATTGCCCTTCGTAGGCCCTTCGTATCGACTCGAGATCGATTTTTATCATATTGAACATAGCCTGCATCGCTCTCCTCGATTTATCCCGATCTGAGCTTGTAACCATTTCAAGGAGCCCTCTCGGAATGATCTGCCAGGAGAGCCCGTACTTGTCTTTCACCCAGCCGCATGCTTGTTCTTGTCCCCCGCCAGTTGTCAGTTTTTCCCACAGTTGATCGACCTCCTCCTGATCCTCGCACTCCACCATCAACGAGATCGCTTCAGTAAACTTGAACTCTGGCCCTCCATTGAGTGCGATGAACTCCTGACCCTCAAGTTCAAATACTACAGTCATTACTGACCCGGGTTTGCCGGGACCAGGTTCGTTGTATCGAGCGACATTGGTAATCTTCGAATTCTTGAAGAGCGAAGTGTAAAATTTCGCGGCTTCTTCAGCTTGGTCGTCGCACCACAGGAAGGTAGTGATTTTTTGCTTTATCATAATCTGGAATGGTTAGCAGATACCACGAGTGGCACCCTGTTTTTCAGGACATCGATTCGCTGCCACCGGGCCAGAGAGCATCGCACGCGCTGCGAACTTGCCCTTTCAAAGAAGAATTCTGTCTAGATTTAGCGTTCTTCGCGATCTTCTGTTCAAATTCGTCTTCGGGTCCCTATCCTTTTTCCAGATGGATAGCTAAAAGCGCAATATCGGCAGGCGTGATGCCGCTGATTCGTCCGGCCTGACCCAAAGTCGCCGGGCGGATTGTGGTGAATTTCTGCCGTGCCTCCATTCGGAGTCCATGCACCGACGCATAGTCTATGGTAGGTGGAATTTGCTTGGTTTCCGCGCGTCGTGCCCGGGCGATCGAATCTTCCTGGCGCCGGATATAACCTTCGTACTTCAGGTCGATTTCGACCTGCCGCCAGATATCGCTATCGAATAACGACCGTAAAGAATCGGGAAGTTGCTCCGCGCCATAGTCCGGTCTTCTTAAGAGCTGTTCCGCTCGAAACTGATCGACCCGGCTATTTGCCGCAAGTTCTCGGGCCTCGGCAATCCGGTCGATTTTGTGTTTCGTCATCTCCCACTGCTCTTTCGACACCAAGCCGATCTTCTCTGCTTTCGGGGTTAACCGGATATCGGCATTATCCTGACGCAACAAGAGGCGATATTCGGCCCGGCTGGTGAACATTCGATACGGCTCCTGTGTGCCGCGGGTCACGAGATCATCGATCAACACCCCAATATAGGATTCGGACCGGCTCAGCACGAATGATCCCTTCCCCAATATCTTGAGGCCGGCATTCGCCCCAGCTACTAGTCCTTGGGCTGCGGCTTCCTCGTATCCGGATGTGCCATTGATCTGGCCCGCGAAGAAAAGACCCGCGATCCGTTTTGTTTCGAGAGTGGGATGCAACTGGATCGGAGGGCAGAAATCGTATTCGACGGCGTAGCCGGGTCGGATAATTTCGGCGTTTTCCAACGCGGGAATCGACCGCACAAAAGCATGCTGGACCTCAAACGGCAGACTGGTGGAGAGACCGTTTACATAATACTCGCTGGTGTGCCGGCCTTCCGGTTCGAGGAACAGCTGGTGTCGATCTTTATCGGCGAACTTGACCACCTTGTCTTCGATTGAGGGGCAATAGCGGGGACCTATGCCCTCGATTCTGCCCGAATACATAGGGGATTTATCCAGGTTGGCCCGAATAATGGCGTGGGTTTGAGCAGTCGTATAGGTGATCCAACACGGTATTTGTTCCACGTGGAACACGCCATCCCGGTACTCGTTGAGCGTGAACAGGTCGTTCTCTCCCTTGGTCAGTTCCCTGCTTCGAAATGAAAACCGGGGAGGCGGTTGGTCTCCGTCTTGACGTTCGCACCGAGAAAAATCGATCGAACGTGCGTTCAAACGACAGGGTGTACCGGTCTTGAACCGACCAATCTCAAACCCCAGTTCCCGCAAACTGTCACTTAAAGTGGAGACGCCGTCACCCATGCGTCCCCCACTCTGGTTCTGCAAACCGACATGCAACAGACCGCGCATGAAGGTCCCGGTAGTAATGACGACGGCCGATGCCTCAATTCGCAGACCGAGGCTCGTCTCAATCCCGCATACGCGACCCTCCTCCGTTAAGATGCGGTGAACGTTCCCCTGGAACAGGTCGATGTTTGGTTGCTGTTCGAGGTAGGCCTTCATCCGAAACTGATACGCCTTTTTGTCGCATTGTGCTCTGGGTGCCTGAACACTTGGACCTTTATTCGAGTTCAACATCCGGAATTGTATCCCGGTCGCATCGGTGTTGACCCCCATCACGCCTCCCAGAGCGTCGACCTCTCTCACCATATGTCCTTTTGCCAAGCCACCCACCGCCGGGTTGCACGACATCTGGCCGATTGTGTCGAGGTTCTGGGTTAAAACCAGGGTTTCACATCCAAGACGCGCCGCGGCGGCTGCCGCCTCGATTCCTGCGTGTCCCGCGCCCACCACTAGGACGTCGTATCGTTTTGGATAGAGAAACATCCGCCTATTCTCCTATTGTTGCCCGGCAAAATCAATGGTTCCGGACCGCCGAAATTCGGCGGCCCGCTTGAAAGAGACGGTCAACTCGACCTACCCTGGAGGGCGGTGCGCCCGCCTTCGTCAAGACTTCGGCGCGCCCCGCCTCTCACCTCCCTCGACGTTTACTTCGCCCGCTTGAGCGTTCTCGGCGGCGATCCGGCCGCCGCCGGGGCCCGCTCGAGCGGGAAGGCTCCCGGACTGCGGCAACGGACGCCTGACCATCACAACAATGTTCCATGTGGAACATTTGTGAAAAACAACACGCTCCCACACTCGGGAAACTCGGAACCTACTCCTCCTTTCTGATCCGGAACCCTTGCGCCTTTTGCGTGACAAATGCGCTCCATCCTGGCACATTGTG
>Ga0126381_100003718_pt1 | contig 16542 bp, 17 predicted proteins | sample PanSoiMetPlot_28_FD_96465 | JGI IMG/M metagenome (GOLD analysis project Ga0126381, IMG submission 96465) | Tropical forest soil microbial communities from Panama - MetaG Plot_28 | ecosystem: Environmental > Terrestrial > Soil > Tropical forest > Bulk soil | place: Panama | collected 2016-02-17 | reverse complement strand
GCGTTAGAGCTGTCCATGGTGGACACAGCAACCGCGCCGAGCTTGTCATCTGGCAGGCCCGCAGCTTGCGTAGCGAAGCCATAAATGGCGCCACCATGCTCAACGACGCGATGTCCATCGAGTTGAGAAACATAGAAACCCAGGCCGAAGCCGGACTTTCCCCCCGGCTTGGCAAACTGAGGAGTCCACATCTTTTCGAGCGTGCCCGCTTGCAGCACGCGCCCGGCTGAGCCTTGGCCTTGGTTGAAAAGCACGCTGAGGAAACGGCCGAGATCGAGCACGGTGGAATACATACATCCAGCGGGAGCCATGCCGAGCTCAAACGTGGGTGCCTGGAACTGCAGACCGTCATACGACCACATGTAAGCCTTTGCGAGGCGCGCCATCAACTGCGGTTCGGGCTGGAATGCGCTGCTGCGAAGTCCCATCGGCTCCAAAACCGCATGTTTGAGGTAGCTTGCGAAGGGCTGGCCGCTGTGTTTTTCAAGAACGTAGCCGACGGTCGCTACGCCAGCGTTGGAATATTTCGTGTGCGATTCAGGCGGATAGACAAGCGTGGTTTCGTTTAGGCTATGAACCATTGCCGCCAAAGAGAGTTCCGTAGGATCGAAATAATTCCCAACCGGAGGTTCACGAAGCAAACCGGCGCGATGCGACATCAATTGGCGGAGCGTAATATCTTTGTGAAACGGGTTATGCGGCCGGAACTCCGGCAGGAATGTTTGTATCGGTGCATCCAGGTCAAGTTCACCGCGCTCCACGAGCTGCATAACGCCGATATCGGTGAAGAGCTTTGAAACCGAGCCAATGCGGTACACTGTTTCCGGACTAGCGGGGATTTTCTTGTCGGGGTCCGCATACCCAAATCCTTGCGCCCAAACCACCTGCTGGTCATCGATCAAAGCAATCGAAACTGCCGGAAGTTTTTTGTCCTCCATCTCGTGCTGAACGAATTTCGTTAAGGCCTGAGCAACCGGAGCATAGTTTGCTGAGGGGCCAACAGTTTGCGAGCCCGCCGGAGCGGCTGGATTGAGAAGCGCGGTGTGAAAACTGAACACCGCAACGGCCGCCAAAAGTAGCCCCGCCGTGATTCGAGCCAGTCTTGATGCCATCTGATTCCCTCTCGAGGAGACTCATCTCCCTACTTTCTTGTCGCGGTGAAGGCCCCGTTCGGTTGAGTAACCGGAGCAGCAGCTTTCTTCTGGGCCGCCGCGAACGTCGTACAGAGCGCGACAACCGAGAGTCCTAGCAGCATTTTTCCGAATGGAATTTGGCTTCTCCAGTGTTGGACTTGAGTCAGAAATTCCTTAGGCAGCCTTAGCCAGTAACGGGAACGCTGGGATTGACTGCACGCAGCGTTTCGCACCGAGTTGTAAGTTGCTCGATTCGTTTTGTGCGGACGGTATAGCCGATACCCGGCGCAGTTGGCACGTGAATCGTTCCGTTGGGAGTTACTTCCACTTCCGGCTCAATGACGTCTTCATCCCAGTAGCGCTGGCTGGCGGATACGTCTCCCGGCAGCACAAATCCCGGCAAAGTGGACATCGCGATGTTGTGCGCGCGCCCAATGCCGGTTTCGAGCATCCCGCCGCACCACACAGGTACGTTTCGCGATCCGCAAAACTCCTCAATCTGTTTTGCACGAGCGTGGCCGCCGACACGACCCAGTTTGATGTTGATAATCCGGCAGGCGCCCATGTTGACGGCCGCCTCCGCGTGGTCTGGATTGTGAATGCATTCATCCAGGCAAATCGGAGTTTTCAACATGGGCTGCAACGTCGAATGGTGGTAGATGTCGTCCCATTCGAGAGGCTGCTCGATCATCATCAGGTCAAAATCATCAAATTTCTGCAGGAACGCCGTATCCGCGAGGCGATACGCGGAATTCGCATCGGCCATCAGCTTGGTCTTGGGAAAATGCTTGCGCACCGCCGCAACAAACTCCAGGTCCTTCCCCGGCTTAATCTTCATTTTGATGCGCTGGTAGCCGGCCTTCAGTTCGTTTCCCACTGCAGCAATCAGGTCCTGCGGATCCCGCCGTATCCCGAGCGAAACTCCGCAGGCGATCTCCGGTCGCGTGCCGCCGAGTAATTTCCATAATGGAAGCCCGGTCTGCTGCGCTTGCACGTCCCAGAGAGCCGTTTCGAGTGCCGCCTTCGCCATTTCGTGGCCTCGCACAGGTTCGAGCAGGCCCATCACTTCGGAAGCCGTCGCTATGGTTTTGCCGAGAACTGACGGTGCGAGAAAATTGCAAAGCACGGTCCACGCGGTGTCGGTTGATTCCGAATTGTAGAATGGCCCCTCCGCTGCGGTCACTTCCCCCCACCCGCTTACGCCGTCGCAGCGCACTTCCAGCAGGGCAATCCGGCGCCCCGAAATCGTGGCAAAGCTGGTTTCGAAGGGCCCCTTGAGCCGCATATCTATTTCGCGAAGAATGATTTCGTCGATTTTCATAGCGTCTTGTGCCCAGTCAGTTTTCTGACCCGTTTGCCCGAGACACATTCCGAATCCAAGCGAAGGAGGATAATTCAGAAGTCAGCGCCCACCGATGCTTCTTCCCGTCCTCCGCGAGATCAGGGCAAGAACTGTCCGCTGTACTGGCTTCCTTGCAGGATCTTTGTAGCATCCCGCATTTCAACTATTTCTCGGATCGCTCTCTTCTTGTCTTTTGCTCTCTTGTAGTACGCCTCGCAAATCCTCCGTCCAATGTAATATCCAAGATCTGCCGGAACACCCGGAGGGACTTTATCGCCCTGGTACAGCCAGTGACTCAGGTCGGTGCCGTTCATCTCTTGAGAAAAACTTCGCCACAGCTCTGCCTCATGCGAGCCACCGTAGTTGCGAATGCCGTCGTTTATTGATTTGCCGGAAATCATAGCACCCATGAAATCCGCTGCGCCTTCTGTGAGGGCTGAAGCCAAAAGGCGGTTGTCCCCGGAAGCGACCTGCTCAAAATGAATAATCTCATGCGCCACTACGCCCGACACGGAAGACGACTCTCTGACCGCTGCTCGTTCCCACGGTCCGAGTTCGTCCAGGGAAGTGCTAGCGCTCACGGAAATCATTTCACTTCCAAGGAGCAGCCCGGCAGAGGTTGAGGTTCCACCCGAGGTAAGTTCGCCGACGACGAAATAGATATCCAGGAATATCGCCTGCGGATAGAGACTCTTCAAATGTCGAAAGCTTTGCTTGATTTCGGGAAGGTTCCCGGCCAACCCAAGAGTGCCATCGCGAATTCCGGCATAGAACTTTGGCCGCCGTTGCAGGGCTTGCACAAAATCTGCTTCACTGCGCATTTTGGTGACAAAATAGTCTTCCAGCCCGCGCGACCTCTTGTTGAAATACTCCTCCCTGAAAACGTCTAGCCACTCTGCCGCCGGACGGGCAACTGCGAGATCGTAAGCATGCCAAAAGTTTTCGATGTCTAAGGTTGAAATGTGTACGTTGTCGGGATCGCTGTGAGCTGTCCGGTAGGCCTTCTCCATGCTCTCGTGCCGCCGAGTGAGCTCCTTCCAGGACGGCTGGGCCTGAAGTGGCCGCAGATCTGCGTCGCCACTAAGGTCACCGTGAAAACCAAGGTCAATGGCCGTGCTCAGGTATTTGAAAGCAGACTGGAGATCCCCGGCCCGCGCATAAGCCTGGGCAGCAAGGTAGGCGATGTCGGAACACTGAATGCCCGTCTCCATCGCGGCCACATATGCGTGGGCGCTGTCGACAAAGCGCTTTTCGTCAAACGCTTTCTCTCCCTCCAGGACCGAGTTTCGCGCGGCGTCGAGATCGACAGCTGCGAAGGAGCTTGCTGAAAACGATCCACATACCGCGAGGGCCACAGCGGCTATTAGGCGACACGCATGGACGGGGATTGACATTTTGAAGGCCAAGCAGGCGGGAGTGTACCACGATCGGATTCCAAACGACTGGTCCGTGTTGACTAGTGCTGTTCATCCGATGTTGTCGTAGGACTAATCGCTACCTGGATTCCCGCACAACGCGCATAAGAGGATTTCGTCGCGAATCTTGCTCGAACCTTGGGCTCACGGCTTCTGAGAGGATGTAAGGATATTGTAAAATTTCGGTTGTCGTTTTTTTCGAAACAGATTGCGCATGCACATAGACGCCAAGAGGGTTTTATGCTCGTGCCTGACCCGGGGCGGCTGCGCGCGATCGTACCGATCGGCCCGGTCTGATGGAGACCTTGCCTCGGCGCGGGTTATCAGGCTAGCGTGGTGTGGCTTTACAAGGATTTACAAGACGCGGGGAATGCCACACACCGCTCAAGTCACAGAACACCACTCGCTTTGTTGATCGGAGTGTGGGTTTGGAAATCCTCCGCTTGGAGTGCTCCAAAGCACGCTGCCTTGAGTAGCTGGCAATCTACGCCAAAGAACTGAGCCCAACGCTACAGCGTTCATAGCCCCCAGGACGTGCGCCAGCTCGGCGGCGTATCGAAGCCGGCGAGCGAGGCATAGATGCTCCATTGACCGTGATGGATCGCCTCATGTTGCACGAACTCCCATGTGAAGAGGGAAAAGGTGAATGGGGTTCCGTCCCAGTCGATCAAGGCGTCGATATCGAAGGATTCCAGTACAGCGAGCAGACGTTGCTGCTGGTCGTCAAGCGCCGCGAGGAGCGCCGTACGAGTCAACGGGCCGCGATAGTGATCGTGCTTTCGTGTCCAATCTACTTTTCTTCTCGCCAGCGCGGCATTGTAGACACCCCGTACGCACACAACGTGACGCAGTTGCTTGAAAAATGGCGCGAAGCCGGAGCCAATTCGATGCGGTGCCGCTAGGCGACCAGATTTTCCAGGTGGGTCGGGCGTAAAGTCCCACTTATCCTCGGGTACCGCGCGCACAAAATCGCTTGTCAAGCGGTGCAGCACTTTGCTGTACCGTATAAACTCATCGATCAACATCGCGTGATTCTAGCCAATCTGTTCGGCGGAAACAAACCCGCAGTTCGCAGCAAAGGCGCTTCGAGTCCGACCTCAATAGAACTACTGCCAGGCAACGCTTCAATTCGCAGACGCCAATGAAACCTGGGATGGCTACGGACTTCTCTGGACCGTCACGCTCGAGGACGGTGGCGAAGTGCCCTTCCACCAATCGGCCGACCGAAGCATCGAACCGACGGGACGGCCTGACGGTTCTTATCAACCTAATGGCCATTTTTTCAAACCAGGCGAGATAGTGAACGCAGGGAGCAGCGGGGCGGGGTTCGACGAGACGGATCGCAATGGAAAAACACTTCAGGTCACTGATGTTCGGGTCGAAGTTGAGTTTGTGATTAGACGAACGGAACTGTGTGGGGCGACAGGAAATCGCCTGTCCTGAAGAACACACTCGAGCAACGCAAGCAGGCCAAAGAAGAGACACCGCAAAAAGGCTGTTCGCAGTAACAGTTCTGCCATTCCCATGGTTGTCCGACCACAGAATCAACAACATTCCGGTCGATCATCTCTGCGGTAGGGCAGCCCTCGACAAAACACGTAACATTTGCTACTTCGGCCGGAACCACCCCTTCCCAGAATCAGACGGAGTTCTAGGTAGGCACAACAGGTTGGAAGAGAGCCTTGGCAGGCATCTGCCGATGTAGTCGTAGGAATCTAACCTGGAAAATGCGTGAGCAGTTTCGCAGACTCCCCCAGCCGATGTGCAATCATAAGAATGATTGGGAGGCTCAGTTGAGGAGAAGCCGAATCTTGATCGCGGTTGTGTCACTGGCAGGAACAATGCTGGTAGGCGCCGCGCACGCACAGGAACCCGAGCGAGACGAAACAAGAGTGACGCTCCCCCTGACAACCTTAAACCTGAGCACGACGGTTGCTCTCTCCACGGCTGCGGACCAGGGGCCCAAGCAAACGAAGTCGCCCAACGCGGACAAGCTACCGCCCGGTGATGCGCCCAAACCGCAGAGGCTTGACTGGACCGTTGACTTCGCGAGCCTCCCGGATGCGCCGCGGCCGCAAGCTATCACTTACCTTGAAAACCGTGACTCTCGACAGTCGGACGCTGCGAGCTTATCGGGAACGGTGGTTGATAAAAACGGAAACGTGCTGCAGGGTGCGCAGGTGACCCTAACGGACCCAGCAGGTTCTACTGTGCGGACTGTGGAATCTGGCAGCAACGGGCAGTTCGAATTCAGAGGCTTAACGCCTGACATTTATAAGCTCACGGTGAACGCAGCGGGAATGAGCACATTCACCTCGCCCCAAATTCCATTGGATGCAGGCGAGTTCCGCATTCTGCCACCGATAATCCTGTCGGTTTCCCCCGTTACCACCACCGTAGTCGTGAATGCCGGAGACAGGGAGCAATTGTCTGAGGAGCAGCTACATGTAGCGGTGCAGCAGCGCATCGCGGGCATCATCCCGAATTTTTACAGCTCGTATGACTGGAATGCGCCGCCTATGTTAGCGAAACAGAAATTTCAGCTAAGCATTCGTTCCATTATCGATCCGGTTTCATTCTTGAGCGTTGCGGGAATCGCAGGTGCGGAGCAATACGAGAACGTCTTTCCAGCTTATGGTGGCGGGATCGAAGGATATGGCAAGCGATACGGCGCTGCATTCGCGAATCACGTATCTGCCACCCTGCTAGGCAGGGCCGTTTACCCTTCGATCTTCCATCAGGATCCACGCTACTTCTATAGAGGTAAGGGAACTATCGGATCGCGCGCGCTCTATGCCATTTCGGCCGCACTCATCGCAAGGGGCGACGATGGGCGTTGGAAGCCGAATTACTCGCGTGTGCTCGGCCACTTTTCATCCGCAGCCATTTCGAATCTTTACTATCCGTCATCCGACCGCGGGGGCTCGCTGGTCGTCTTTAATGGCTTGGCGGGCATCGGAGGAGATGCGGTTGCAAATCTCGTCCGCGAATTCATTCTGAAACGTTTCACGTCGCATGTTCCCAAAGCGGCCAACGGCCAGGAATAGGAGAGGCGAACCCGGTATTGGTAATCCGTTAAATTAAGTCAGTAAACTCGGATACCGGTCAGAGCAGTCAACAATTGAGATGAATCCCAGGAAGGCACGGTGATTTATTTTCGGCGCATGATTTCGCTGTTTCTAACCTACTTGAGTGAACGATGGGCGATCGGCTCCCGCATTCAAAGCTTGTCGGGCTGAGAAGATGCCTTTGTCATTTACTCCAGCCGGTGTGGTGAGAAGCTTGGGGATCAAGGTTGCGAAAGATTAATCGGCAGTTTGCGTCGAGAGCCTCTCGATTGTTTCCTTGTTCTGAACGAAGCCTTCGGATTGTGGCGCGAGAATGGGCAGCTCAAAGTAAGGAAAGTACTGACGTGGTTTGTCTCGATATCTGACTATCGGGGCTTCATGTCGTGGATGCGAATCGCTCGCCCTTACCAGGCTAGCACGCTTAGGTTGCATTTTGTGGGTTGAGTTGCGGGTTGACAATTTCGGCCTTGAAGGGCAGCTAATCGTTAGCGGGCGGCCGCAGGGAATTGGTCAGCATTACCTTGCCCAAGGACCGCAGTTTCGATGTTTTCAGCCGCCGGTTTGAACTCGAACATTATTCGATGCTGATGGATCTCTGCGGCGAGCCGCTCATCCGTGAGCTTTAGGGCTATCTAGGGCAAAATCACCGCATTGCATCGAACGAGTTTTTGACCTTACGGGATCTCCCTAAGAAACGAAACATGGCGAACAATCATACCAGAACGCTGGTGGAGACGACGGCCGCTATGTCATTGATTCCAAAGACGGATGGAGATTTGGCGAAGCAGCGGATTCTCCTTGCACGAGGAGCCGTCTTACTTGGATGCGTCGCAGACACGTAAATTGAGAGCAAACACGCAGATTGAGATGCGATTTCGTGCGTATCCAAGCCACATGCGCAGGTGTCAAACAAACTGAGGTTTCATGAGCTCTGCACTACCCGTTGACCCAGCCGCGCAGCTATCCAGTTTCCCTTCGCTATCGGCCACCGGCAAGAAGTTAGTGCCGTGGTTGGTGGCGGTTGCGTTTTTCATGGAGCAACTGGACACGACGATTTTGAACACAGCGGTTCCGGCGGTTGCTCATGCGTTGAGTGTGTCGGTTCTGAGCATGAAAGCAGTGCTGGCGAGCTACACATTGGCGCTGGCACTGTTTATCCCGATCAGCGGATGGATGGCGGACCGGTTTGGCACGCGCCAGGTGTTTGCGTCGGCCATTGGGATGTTCACACTAGGTTCGCTGCTATGCGGGCTTTGCACGAACCTTCATCTGCTGGTGATTTGCCGGGTGCTGCAGGGCTTCGGTGGCGCCATGATGGTTCCCGTGGGGCGCCTGACGCTGGTGCGGGCATTCGACAGGTCGGAACTGATTCGGACCATGAGCTTTGTCACGATTCCCGCCCTCGTGGGCCCGATGCTGGGGCCCGTTGCCGGAGGAGCGATCATACGTTATCTGCATTGGCGCTACATTTTCTTCATCAACATACCGATTGGCATTGCGGGGTTAATTCTGGTCCATCTGCACTTGCCGGATTACCGAGAAGAGAGGAGGCGCCCGCTCGATCTCATTGGCCTGATCTTGTTCGGATCGGGGATCGCGCTGCTTTCTTACGTGCTGGAAGTCTTCGGCGAGCACACGTTAAGCCCGCTGGAAATCGGCGGGCTATTTGCAATATCGGTCGCGCTGATTGCCGCGTATGGAATGCACGGCGCGCGGGAGGAGTTTCCGCTGCTGAATTTGAAGCTGTTTCGCATACGCACGTTCCGGGCGGCGGCAGCGGGAAGTTTTGTCACACGGCTCGGAATTGGCGGCGTGCCGTTTTTGCTCCCGCTGTTGTACCAGGTTGGACTTGGGTACACGCCGGTGGAATCGGGTCTGTTGATCATGCCCCAGGCCTTTGCATCGATCAGCATGAAGCTGATTATGAGCTGGCTGCTGAACCGGATCGGATATCGGGGCGTGTTGATTTCCAACACGATCATTGTCGGCGGTCTTCTGGGCCTCTTTGCGAGTATCGGGCTGGGCACTCCGCCATGGGAGATTGTGCTGCTCGCGTTCTGCTATGGAGGATTCACGTCCTTGCAGTACACGAGCATGAACACGCTGGTTTATGCCGATATCGCGGATGACCAAGCGAGCCACGCGAATTCGATCGCAAGCACGATCCAGCAAATGTCTATAACCTTCGGCGTGGCGATAGCGGGCCTGGCTACGGCTTTCTTTCTGCCCGATAACGCGACGTCGAACCCGCCGGTATTCATTCGTGGCATTCACAAGGCGTTTGTCGCGCTGGGTGCATTTACGGCGCTCTCGTCGTTGACATTCAGCCGACTCAGGCGTGGCGACGGTGGGAGCGTGAGCCACCACAAAACGCTGCACGCGGGGTAACGATAGGCTGGAAGACTCCAGCCTGGCCATGGCAGCCCTCAGCATTCGCAGAGCGGTTATTGGCCTCAGCGATTTGGACGGGCTTGTCGAGCTCGAAGGTGAGTGTCTTGTGCAGCCAGTTCATCTATTCCCAAAGACGAAGCGCCGGTGGTCCTGCTCGGGAGGAAGGCGCAGCGAGAACGATGTAGGACGGGCCGCGGAGCAAATTGGCCAGGAACTTGATCACTGCTGTTTTGAGTCCTCCAGCGGAAACGGGGAGAACGGTCTACCTCAATACCATCTTGTAGGCGCGAAAATCGGCTCTCAGTCTATCCTTGCAGCTCACGGCTTTCGTGAGTAGCTTTAGCTATGTCTTTTGAACGTTCAGCAACGATGCGGCGCGCCCGGTCCCGAGGAAGTCCGCCCATCCCTGAATGGTCGCAAGGGGGTCGGAATCCTTTGATGTCGCTCGTCATCAACTTGATCCTTATTAAGTGGACATGCAGGCCTTACGGTTCGTGGGGATCGCCTCCAGCTTCTTACCGTTCGGGCTGGTCCAGTCGATGAGCCAACTCAGCCTTGCGTCAGTTATCATTCTGTTTGGGGACGAAAAAAAATAGTCCGCGGAATAGGGTACGCGCAATTCCTGGCCTACATGCGCCGCGTCGCACGATGCGGGCGCCTTCCCTCCTTTGGTATGGAGGCGCTGGATGGATGTAACCCGCGCGAGCACGCCGTCGCCCGCACGGCTCTTGACCGTGAGCAACAGCCACGGAATGGAATTCGCGTCCGATGACAACACGCCGTCGACAATCGTTCCTGTGACGCGGCTGCCATCTTTCGCTTCCCAGGAGGGACCCGCGAAGTGTCTTCCGAAAGGCTTCCCCTCTTCATCAAACAGTTGCGCGTCGGGGGCTTTCAGTTCCCACAGATAGCCGGCAACATCGCTTTTGCAGGAGTAAATCTGATCTCCCTTACCGTGCACCAGCAGAAGCAGTGCCTGGCTGGCCGGCGGCTGCAGCTGCGCGGGCACTTTTTCGGTGTCGGCAGATAGCCTAAAGCACCCTCCAGCGATCGAGGTCAGCGCCATAAATGCAAATGCGTGAACGGCTTTCGTCATGAGCAAATTCCTCCCCACTGCTCTGATGCTCATGCGCAACCGAAGGACGCAGTCGGGCGTCACTTCTGATTTCATACACCGTCGACCACGCGCTCCATCCCAGTGAGGACGAAGGAACGTCCTGCAAGAAAGTGCATCCAGGCGCACTTAAGGTCACGGAGAGGTTTTTTGACCTCTCACGGGGCGTCTTCTTCCTTTTGGCGATGAAGTTGGCAAACGGGAGGCGGAGAACGTCCCGATTACGTTTGTATCGCCGGCCCGTAAAGTTGGCAAATAGTTGGCAAAATGGCTTTTTCAGCGAGGGTCCGCTAAGCTGAAAGAGTGCAAATCGCCGCCTAAACACTGTAAAGAATGGTGGGCCTGGGTGGACTTGACCACCGACCTCGCCCTTATCAGGGTAGCACGGTTAGGTTTCACAAGAACTAACAAGACCGCGGGGACTGCCAAAATACCTGCAAGTCGCACAAGACATCACATTTTGTGGGTTGGATTGTGGGTTGGAAATTTCGTTCCCAGCGCTTACCAAAGGCCGACGTTTGCGGTCTTATCGCCCGCCAGTGTCATTTCCCAGTCTACCGGCGTTCGTTCCGCAGTTGGCAGAGGATTTCACGGCGTACCTTTCGTGAATAAAACCTGTTGAGCATGAAGAGATAGCCCGAAATCAACTTGCGGCAGTCATTTCGCAGGTGGGAAACTCCGTCAGGCCGCCCCTTTAGCTCGTGTTTGTCCCTGTTGTGGTGGTTCCTCTTGGTGTGGTTTCTGCTCCTGCTCCTTGCTTCGAGCCGAATCGATACTCTCAGGCTCTTCTAGAAAGAGGTGATGAGGCTTGAATGACTCGGGAAGTTCTAACTCCGACCTCAGCACATCATCGGGTTTATAGGCATACCTTTTTCTGCACTGATCGCATTGGACTGTGAAGTGTTTAGGGAGACGAGGGAGAGGAGTCACAGCATCGGTCTCGGCCAGCGGGATTCTATGTCGGGTCAAAAAACTCTGCCGCATATGAAACCAGTGGTTCTTGCAAAGCACGATCCAGCAATAATCGGGGTTTTCCCACATATGCTTTTACGACCTCCGTCCGCAGGGGGGGGGCTGATGAGCGAGGATCCCGGAATCATAGCAAAAGGAGCGAAGAAGTTGCTTGTAAATTTTTCGTAAGCCAGCGTGGGTGGAGTTGGAAACCGGCTTTGGGGTCACGCACAGAACTGCGTGCCGCACCAGAGTCTCGTTCCTCATTCGTAACGCAGTGCTTCGATAGGATCGAGCAAGGAAGCTTTGCGCGCTGGGTAATACCCGAAAAACACGCCGACCGCGGCCGAGAAAAGAGCCGCTACGACCACGGCTTCGATGGACATCTCCATAGGCCATTGCAGCGTTTTTCCCACAAGATACGAACCGACAATTCCGAAGAGGACTCCTGCGCCTCCACCTACGAGACTCAACATCACTGACTCGCCGAGAAACTGCAGTTGAATCGCTTCTTCAGTTGCACCGACGGCGACCCGGACTCCGATTTCACGCGTGCGCTCGGTTACGGAAACAAGCATTACGTTCATGATTCCGATTCCGCCGACAATCAACGAAATCGATGCAATGGCAATCAGCAGAACCGTCAGCGTCTTACTAGCTTCCAGCTGCGCTTGAATGATGTCTTCGGGATTGCGGATGTTGAAGTCGTCTTCTTCTTCCGGACGCAAATGATGGCGGTCGCGCAGAATCGCTGCTGCTTCCTGGCCGGCAGGTTTGACGGACGCCTGCGAGACAGCTGAGCAAAGAATGTCATCCAGCCAGGTGATCCCGCTGATTTTCTTCATGGCCGTGGAATAGGGCATGATGATAATGTCGTCCTGATCCTGCCCAGACATCGACAGCCCTTTGGGAATCATCGTCCCTATTATTTTGCACGGCAGGTCTTTGACGCGCATCACTTTCCCAACAGGATCATTGACGCCAAAGAGCTGGTCGCGCACCGTTCGGCCAATAACGCAAACGTCGGCGGCGCGGTCGACATCATCCTGTGAAAACGCCGCGCCTTGGTCAATGTACCAGCGGGCGATATCAAAATATTCCGGGGAAACACCTCGGTAGCGCGTGTACCAATTCTGATTGGCATAGATAATCTGAATGTTGCCATCGACGTTCGGCGACACCCTTTTGATCAGCGACACCTGATTCTTAATGGCCACCGCATCGGCGTACACCAGGGATTTTGTGCCATGCGTTCCTGTGCGAACACCGTTCACCGCTCGGCCACCCGCTTCGACCCACACAAAATTGTCGCCAAGATTATTGAGTTGCTGCTCGACGCGCGCCTGCCCGGCTTTGCCAATGGCCACTACGCAAATCACCGCGGCGATGCCGATGGTGATACCCAGCACCGTGAGCACACTTCGCAGTTTATTCCGCAATAGCGCGACGAGCGCCGAGCGCAGCAGCCCCGTGTAATTCACTTTTCCTCCCGAAAACTCGCACAGAAACAGATCCGGATTATTTGCACCACACGGGTCTTAATTTCACCTGATCATGAGACGCCCCCTATTTTTGCCGGGTTACATGCCTGCGGTACTGCGCTGTTCGTCGTTACCCAGTGCGCAAGCATTCTCATTTTCGTTCTGCAAAGCTAAACGGAAGATAAAAGCCTTCATATGTCGGGCTTCCCAATCGGTGTCCGGAACGATTCTCAATCCTTCGGGTGCGGCAATCCCTGGAGCGAAGGTGACGCTCACAAAACGGAAGGTAGGAGCATTGCGGAGCGGCCCCATGTGTTGAGCGGCCTAGAACATAGGTAACAGCTTGTACCGGACACATGGGTAACACTTTCTCCCTCCGAGGAGGGAGAGAGTATGCCTTGGAAGGAGTGTTCGGTCATGGATGAAAGGCTGCAGTTTGTGGCTCGCCGGCTCGCCGGCGAGACCATGTCGGAGCTCTGCAGGGAGTTTGGCATCTCCCGCAAAACCGGCTACAAGATCTTCGATCGCTACCGGACCGTAGGTTTGGTGGACGAGATGGGATTCGAACCCACAACCTCCTCATTGCGAACGAGGAAAAGTCTAAGATAAGGTGGCGGGGACAGCCGATTTCTGTGCTACGGACATTGCACCTCATGTTATACATCTTACACACACAGAGCAAGCAGCGCACTGCCATCCAAATTCAACTGGCTCAATCAGAATAGAGTTTTGGGTAGGGACAACCCCAACTCGGCAGAGTAGCTGTGTTCTAGACATTCTGCCGGCGAGTCTCAATGCGTGAGTTTGTCGTAGAGCGATAGCAAGAGCAGGCCAGTGGTGAGGGCGCGAAAAAGAAGCGAGTACCCGCGCAATAACAAAGGTTCTTCGTCTTTCGTTTCTTCGTTCTTCTTTTTGTCGTGTTCGCTTTCTTCGTTCTTCGGTAACAGCTTTCTCCCATCTGCTGCAGAGTGGCGAGAGAGGCTTTTGTCAAGGCCGTTCTTGAGCAGAATTGGGATGAGCCAAACGAAGACGTAAATCAGCCAAACGATCGTTAGCCAAAGGGCAGGGTTAGGGACCTTAGGCAAGTCCTTGGTTATGAGGGCCGTCAAAATGACGGCCCATAAACCAAGACCGACTTTCCACTCGACGTCGCGTCGTTCCTGATAGCTGTTTGCCCAGTAATTGGCAAGCTGCAAGCAGGCGTCGAACTTATCCTTGTCAGACATCTTGCCATCGTCGCTCACGCAATATCCCCCAGATGGACGACGGATACCCATCTGCGCCAGCATGCGTCGGCTGTAAATTTAACGCTCTAGCCATTCTGAATTCAAGACCAGGACTTCAACTCGGCCAGCACAGATTGATGGTACCACCGAGTACCACAGCATTTGGGACTCGCGTGGCCAGCTGAATTTCTTTGCAACCATCGATAAGATGCCGCATCTAAGTTTAGCGTGTGGTACCCAGTGGTACCATCAACAAAGAAAGAGTGGCGATCACACTCTCCTTAGGATTGAACGACACCAGACTTGAATCGAAAGGATAACCCGATGCAAGAAACACAAGAAACGGCAGTGCTTCCCGCAGCGTCGGCAGCGCAATCACAATCCAGGGGCGGCTTAGGCCCGCCCAGCATAGCTATACCTAAGACCACTGAAGTCATCGTCATTCAGACCTCCCAAGCAGGGCGTAACTCCACAACAAATCATGGCGGTTGTACCGGAAGAGATTCGGGCAACCGTGAAGCTCTACCTCAACGGGAAAATCCGCCAGTGGTATTCGCGCGGCGATGGTAAAGGCGTCGTCTTCGTGGTCGATGCAAAGACCAAGGACGAAGCACGAGCCATTATGGAAACGCTGCCGCTCGCGAAGGAACACTTGCTGGATGAGCAGTACATTCCCGTCGGCCCCTTGATGCCGTTGAGGGCATTGAACCCAGCAGCGCTGCAGTGACTCTCCTCGCGACAGCGATGCCGCAGGAAGGGAACCCTTAGAAGGAGACGATCATGATCAAGCCAAGGATCCTCGTCACGGGCGCGACCGGGAAGACGGATAGCGTCGTCGGTACTGAACTGCTGAAGGCCGCCGATCCCGCCCAAAACAGGAGAACTGATATGCCTGATCTTTTGGGGGCAGTTGCCGGCACGGTCGCGGACGGGGGCCAGACCTCGTCTGCCCAAGCATGGTTCGCAGGTGGTGAACGCGTCGGCTACGACTCGAATGCGCGCGCCATTGTTCCAGAGCAGCGTACCCCTTTCAGTGTGTTCTTGAGGCGGGAAGGAGACCTCGCTCAAGCCGTCTCCTTCCTGCCGGGATTTCCCGATGGGTCATTTGGGTGGGCCAAGGTTCTGCCGCATCTACCGAACGCGTCCCAAATGTCAAAGCTCTTCGTCGAGTACGTCGGCATGGGCGACAGCGACAAGCCGAAGAACCACGCATATTCCACAGGCGAGCGTACTGATCTTCTCGAGGCGATCTGGCGCCATTTCGGTGTCCAATCAACAACGCTGGTCGCATTCGACTTTTCCTCGCTTGTCGTTCTCGAGCACTTGCGACGCCGGCTTGAGCGCGCTGAGCGGCGCGAACCCGCAGGCGGGCCGGACATTCGCGGCGTCTTCATCTTCAATGGCGGACTCTTTACGGACGGTCACACCCACCCGTGGTATACGACGCCGATGTTGCGGCGCCTCCCCAGCCGGGCCCGCCGGCGGCTGGGCCGCCCCTTCGCATTGTTCAAGTGGATGCCGGGAGTAAGGAAGATGTGGTCCAAGGGCTATCACGTAACGGACGCGGAGATCCGCGAGTTGCATAGCGCGCTGGACCGCCACGATGGCCTGTTCTACCTCGCCGCGGGAGCGGGCTTTCAGGCCGATCACAAAGCGCAAGGCGATCGGCTCGACTTCGGTCACCTCTTCAAGGCTTATCGCGATCAGTTCCCATTCGTGGTGGGCGGCAGCGACGAAGATCCGTTTGAACACCGGCAGGTCGACCTCGCGCAGGAACGACTGGGCACACTCGGCCTCAAGATCGAGCGGTTGCCGGGCGGTCACCTCACCACGAATGAACAGCCGGGAGCCCTGGCGGCTTTGATCGCGAAGTTCGAGCAAGGACTCGTAACAAAACCAGAGCGAGCAGGAGGCGCGTCGGCACCGCCAAACACATAGCGCCGGACCGCGATAAGACGAGCAATGCTTTTTACCAGGCCAATCACGCCAGACCACTGGCGGGGCAGTTGGGAGCCGCATTCTTTCTTCCAACTGTAGTAGTGCCGCTGCTGCTGATTGACGCACGGACTCGCTTTCCGAATTCTCCTGCAACATCAGCCTGAACCCTGGTTGGGGCCGTGAGGCTGGCAATCGCTGGCTTACCTTTCTTCGTAATCACCGGGAAGCCATCGCCGCCATGGATTTCTTTACCGTTCCAACGGTCACGTTCGGGGTGCTCTACTGCTTCTTTGTCATCGGCCATGATCGTCGACGCATTCTGCACTTCAACGTCGCCAGGCATCTGACGAGTGCCTGGACCATCTATGCGATCAGGAAGGTTTGCTGGTTCGATTCGCGTGTAGTATGCAAATCATTGCAACGGGGAATCAAGCAATCAAGCCATTTTTCGGCGCGGACGAGATTTTGGCGAAGGACAGGGTT
>Ga0126381_100003716_pt1 | contig 16547 bp, 15 predicted proteins | sample PanSoiMetPlot_28_FD_96465 | JGI IMG/M metagenome (GOLD analysis project Ga0126381, IMG submission 96465) | Tropical forest soil microbial communities from Panama - MetaG Plot_28 | ecosystem: Environmental > Terrestrial > Soil > Tropical forest > Bulk soil | place: Panama | collected 2016-02-17 | reverse complement strand
TCCATTCGTGGAGCTCAATTGGAGAGCTCTGCGTGAGCAGTGCAAGCACTCCGCGGACCTGGCGGATCCCCACTCTCCGGCGGTCCAAAAACTTGTATCCTCGCTTCGTACCCTCAACCTCGAGTTGGCGGACGTGTTTCCGCCGCTCCTCCGAATTTCAGAATCGCCCGTTGTGGCAAAGGAGCTGCTGGTACAATTGCGGCTCCTCCAGTCTACCATCCAGGTCAAATTGGAACAGTTTGACCGGGGACGCGGGCGGTACGGCAACCAGCAGGGGCGGGTTCGCTAGGAGGCGGTTATGAGCGACTACACTCTTTCTCTCGATCCAACCAAGCGCAGTTCGGATACGATCGATTTCCAGTCGGCGCTGCGAGCGAAGATTGTCGGCCAGGAAGAGGCGGTACTGGCGCTCGTTGATCTGTACCAAGTGTTCCGCGCCGGCCTGAATTCCCCGGGCCGCCCGGTGGGCAATCTGCTTTTTCTGGGGCCGACCGGATCCGGCAAAACGCGTATCGTGGAAGCGGCCGCGGAGATTCTGTTTGGAGACGCGCGGGCAGTCATTAAGGTGGATTGCGCGGAGTTTCAGCATTCGCACGAGATCGCGAAGCTCATTGGCTCGCCTCCGGGCTATTTGGGACACCGGGAAACGCATCCGCTAATCACGCAAGAAACGCTGGCGGCTTGCCACACCGACAAGCTGAAACTGAGCTTCCTGCTTTTCGATGAAATTGAGAAAGCTAGCGATGCCTTGTGGCAGTTGCTGCTGGGGATGCTGGACAAAGCCACGCTGACGCTTGGCGACAATCGCAAAGTCGATTTGTCCAAAACGGTCATTTTTCTTACCTCCAACTTGGGCGGAGGCGAAATCTCCGAGCTGATGGAGGGGGGCATGGGCTTTATCCAGCCGACTGACAAGCCGGCAACCGGCCTGGACGAAAAGGTTGAGCGGACAGCCGTAGAAGCGGCGCGGCGGAAATTCTCTCCAGAATTCATGAACCGCCTGGACAAAGTGGTGGTCTTCCATCCCCTTAAGAAGGAACAGTTGCAGGAAGTTCTCGACATCGAATTGGGTCAGGTACAGCAGCGCGTTCTGGATACCGCCAAGGGGCAGTTCCTTTTCCGCGTGACTCCTTCGGGGCGCGATTTCCTGCTGCAAGAAGGCACGGACCAGCGTTATGGCGCGCGCCACTTGAAGCGGGCCATCGAGCGCCACGTCGTCTATCCACTCGCAAATCTCCTCGCGACCGATCAAGTGAACTTGGGCGATTTGGTATGCATCGATTGGGACAAGATAAACAACCGCCTCACCTTCGTGCGCGAGGGCGAGGGAGCGCTGGTGGAATCGGCTGCCAAAAAAGCTGGGGCGGCTGCCGCCGGCGCCGAAGCCACCGATGGCAAATCTGCGAGCGCACCGGAGGAAACCGTCGCTGAAGAGAAGAAGTCGCGCGCGGCGCAACCGGGCGGGGGACCTGCCGCCGCACCGCAAAGCCGGAAGAAGCAGGATCGTTCCAATTCTTAAGTGGCTCAGGGCAGAACGCTCCTAAAGTAAAGCTTTAACCAGCACCGGGGGGCGCATGAAGCCGCGCCCCTTTTTGTCGCCCGTGGGCTGACACAAAGTGTTCTGCCGCCTCACCTCATTCTCTCATTCTTGACGCAAATGGAACTCCGTCTCAACCCGTGAGACAGGATATGGAATTTGAAACCTCGTATGTCATTGAAATCAGTGTGTTTCCTCTCCAGCAACAGCGTGAAAAGGATTGGCACCCTCCATGCACTATCTTAGTCTTCGCGCGATCGTTTGAGACGCGCGCCGCGTTTGGGGGGGAACTGGACGCGGAGAAGGGTCAAAGCGATGAAAGCCGCCGTCCGCCACCAACTGGACCCAAGCATCCGCAGCAATGACACTCGAGATTTTCACGCCTCCCTGCGCTCCAAGATTGTCGGCCAGGAAGAAGGTGTGCAGTCGCTGGTGGACATGTTCCAGGTTTTCTGTGCTGGATTGAACTCCCCCGGCCGCCCGGTGGGCAACCTACTCTTTCTCGGCCCTACTGGTTCAGGTAAAACCCGCATCGTGGAAGCGGCCGCGGAGATCCTCTTTGGAGACTCCCGCGCCGTGATCAAGGTTGATTGTGCAGAGTTCCAGCACTCACACGAAATCGCCAAGCTGATTGGCTCTCCCCCAGGCTACCTGGGTCACCGGGAGACTCATCCGTTGATTACCCAGGAAGCCTTGGCGGCCTGCCACACGGACAAGCTGAAGCTCAGCTTCCTGCTTTTTGACGAAATTGAAAAAGCCAGCGACGCGCTCTGGCAGCTGCTGCTGGGCATGCTGGATAAGGCCACGCTGACGCTGGGGGACAATCGCCGCGTAGACCTTTCTCAGACAGTCATTTTTTTGACGTCGAACCTTGGCGGCGGCGAAATCACGGAACTGATGCAGGGCGGAATGGGTTTCGTTCAGCCGACGGACAAGCCCGCCGCCGGTTTGGATCAAAAAGTCGAGCGTACCGCCGTGGAAGCGGCGCGCCGCAAGTTCTCTCCGGAATTCATGAACCGCCTGGACAAAGTGGTGGTCTTCCATCCGCTGCGCCGCCAACAATTGGAGCAAGTCCTCGAAATTGAGTTGGGCCAGGTGCAGCACCGCGTTCTGGAGACCGCCAAGGGCCAGTTCCTGTTCCGTGTGACGCCGCAGGGCCGCGAATTTCTTCTGCACGAAGGCACCGACCAGCGCTACGGCGCACGGCATTTGAAGAGGGCCATCGAGCGCCACGTCGTCTATCCCTTGGCCAACCTGCTTGCCACCGAGCAAGTTCACCTCGGCGACTTGATTTGCATTGATTGGAATAAGGAACAGAACGGTTTGACGTTTGTCCGCGAAGGCGAAAACCTGGCCATGCCGGCTCGCAAGCCGGAGCCTCCGCCAGCAGCGCGAGCGGTGCCCGCGCGAAGCGGCAAGGCGGCGGATGCGCCGAACGCTACGCCCGCTCCCGAGCCGTCGCCGCGTCTAGCTCGATAAATTGAATTTTCGGCCCTGCTCTACCCCCACGCCCGGGTGCCCAGCCACCCGGGCTTTTCTTTTGGACTCCGCCAAGTGCTAAAGTAATTCCGGAGCGAGAAATTTCCTCATGAGCTGGGTTCGAACCATTGCGGAGGCCGGAGTGAACGCTTTGCGTGGGAAAGAGAATCCGTCCCGAGGGCGGACCGTCAAAGCGAGGCGGCTGGTGCCGCACGCAGCCTCGGTGTGTTGCGGCCTCCTGTGCTTGTCCTTAGGCCTCACGCCGGTGGCTTCGGCTCAACGCACGGCGCTGAAGCCCGGATGGAACATGTTCAGTCCTCAGCAGGATATTGAGTTGGGGAAGCGAGCGGCGACGGACGCTGCAAAACAGTTGCCTCTTTGCAACGCGCCCAAAGTCGACGCGTATCTAACGCAACTGGGAATGCGGCTGGTCGCCAAGCTGCCGGCCAATGGAGTGCAGTATCCGTTCGAATTTCATTGTGTGAATGACAAAGCCATCAACGCGTTCGCCCTGCCTGGGGGATACGTTTTTATCAATCGCGGAGCCATTGAGGCGGCCGACAACGAAGCGCAGCTTGCGGGCGTCATGGCGCATGAGCTTTCTCATGTGGCGCTGCGGCACGGGACGAATCAGGCCACTAAGGCAGAGGCCGCCGAGGGTTTTCTCGGCATTGCGGGGGGAATCTTTGGCGGGTCAACCGGCGGAGCGTTGCTGACCAAGCTAGGCGCGTTTGCCGCGGGAGGAGTTTTGCTCCGTTATTCACGAACTGCGGAATCGCAGGCGGACGTGATGGGCACGCAGGTGCTTTACGACAGCGGTTACGATCCGCGCGCGATGGCGCAATTCTTCGAGAAGCTCGAAGCGGAGACGAAAGGGAAGAATCCGCCGGAGTTTTTCTCCGATCATCCCAATCCCGAGCACCGCGTCGAGCGCGTGGACGAAGAGATTGATAAGCTGGGTAGCGTTCCGCCGAACCCCAGGCGGGATTCTCCGGAGTTCGAAGCGATCAAGCGCGAAGTGCTGGCTCTGCCCGTAGCAAAGAAGCTGACGCCCGCGGCGGCCGCAGCTGGAAAGCCTCCGGTTCCGCCTTCGGGAAACTTCGCTGCCTATAAAGCGAACGGTTATTCGCTGAAGTATCCCGACAATTGGAAGAAGTATCCCGACAACAATGGGAATGGCGCTTCGTTTGCGCCTGATGGCGGCGTAGTGGACGACGGCACCGGGCACGCTGCCTTGGCGTACGGCTTAATCATTAGTATGACGCAGGCCAGCGGCAATTCGAACGATTGGGATGCGTTAAACAATGCCACGCAGCAGATGATTCAAGAGCTTCAGAAATCGAATCCAAACATGAAGATTACCAGGCAGCCTGAACACGTGCGCTTGAACGGCCAGCCGGGGCTCGCCACGTACCTCACCAACGATTCTCCGGTGGGCGGCCAGGAGACCGATTGGATCATTACCACGCTTCGCCCCGAAGGGCTGGTCTCTTTTGTTTGCGTGGCTCCGCAACCGGCGTATGAAAAATACGACAAAACGTTCAACGTCATCCTCGACAGCGTGCGGTTCGCGAAAAAGTAACGTCGGTCACTTAACGGAATAGGGCTGTAATAGAAGGGGCGCTCCCGCTCGGGAACGCCCTTTTTACTTTCGTCTTAATTGGATCGAGCTATTGCTGGTTTCCGCCGAAGAGAGTCGGCAGCACGGGCGTCCCTTCCAGCCTAACAGCATCCAGGGCGTTGGGATCCAGGCCCAGGATTTTCAGGATCGTGGGAGCGACTTGAGCGGTTTCCACGAAGCTGTTGACGGTTCGGGGTTGCATGCTGGGGTTGGATACCAACAGCATTACGTTGGTATCATCCCAGGCGAAGCCGCCATGCTCGGATTGCTTCTTCAGGTTTCCGGTATAGACCACGCCGACGTTTGGAATCACCACGATGTCGGGACTCCGCGGGTCGCCTCCTGGGCGAAGCTGGCAGCAGGGGCCGGGCTGGTCGGGAACTCCAGGTGCGTTAAACATCACGTCCAATGAGCCGCCATAGTAGATCTGGCCCAGTCCTATCGCCGTCGCGGCACTCTCGAGAGCCATTACTGCGTTCCCGGTTTGGTTCGAATCTGCCAGCCAGATCTGGGAAATGTCGTCTTCGGCCAGTCCGAGGCCGTTATTGGGGTCATTGTAAATCGCCGGGAGGAGATTTCCGACGATCCCAGACGGCGGAGTGCCGTTGGTGCCGGAATGGCCGGGAATGGGGAAGAAGCGGTTCGGGTCGATCGGCGACTGGCCGTGTTTCGCGGTGATAATGATGGTAGTCGAATCCAGAAGGCCCTGGTGCTTGAGGGCAGAGACCATCTGTCCGATCGCCGCATCCACGAACTGAATTTCCGCCAGCATTTTTGGCCTGGGCGTGCCCTGCGCATCCTCATAACCGCCAGAGTTTAGGTCCGTTCTAATGGCGGATTTGGGCGAAATCAGCTTTTGTCCAACACTGACGGCCTGGAAGTTCATTCCGAAAATCGCCGGGACTGGGGCGTTGGCCGCACCAAGATGCGTCCTACCGTTGATCTGGTGGACTACCGCGTTGACCTTTAACTGGTCATAGCATTTGATGGCGTTGAAATCGGTGGTCCAGTCATCGCCATTGGGAACGAGCGTGCTGCAGTCGAAACTCGCTTGGGGAGTGAGGCCTGCCGTCTTAATTCCGGGCAGCGTGATCTGAAGAGAGTTGACCTCGGGGGAATAGTAATCATCCACGTTGCTGGGTTGATTGGTCCCCGTGGGCCCGGAAACTGAGGCGTAACCAGCGTGTTTATCGGACCAGGCGGTGTAGCCGCCCGCGGCGTGGATCACGCCAAAGATGGTATTTGTGCGAACGAAGTTCCAGGAGTAGACGGGTTGGCAATTGTTGAAGGGATCGCGGATCAGCTTTTTGGGATCGATTGATTTGACGCCGCCGTCCGTGGTGGAGTATCCGGCAAACCCGCCATTGAGCTGGTTCTGGTCGATTTCGTTGCCTTCCTCATATTCGGTCTGGGTTCCGGTTGACCCGTCCGAGTTTCGGTGGATCTGACCTGGGACACAATCCCCGGCCGGCAGCCCGTTGCCCGTAGCAATCGTCGGTGGTGCTAGAACGCGGTCATAAGCCACGTCGTAGAAAGCGCCTACCGTTCGGGGGCTCCCGCCAGTCACGAGTGCCATCAGGCCGGGAAACGAGTCCGACGGCCTCGCTGTGCTCGTGCGTGTGTAGTGCACTCCAGTCCTGCCGAGAGCAGCCAGATTGGGACAAGTGTTTGATGCCACGCAATTTTCATAGTCAACCGCATGCATGCCATCGATGCTGATGAGCAGAACGTGCTTGATGTTAGGCCCGTTGAAGTTTTGTGCGGAGGCCGGGACAGTGGCTCCGATGAGGCCGAAAGACAGAACAGCAGCAACAATTTTTTCTTTCAATTCAATCTCCTTTAATTGGGAAGAAAAATAGAAACGATCGTCCCGTCGAAAACAGTAGGTGTGCGTTGTTACAGAAGAGAAAACGGAGCGTGTCGGCTCCGTGAATCACCACAGCGGCTGGGTACTGAAACTCTTAGGAATAGAAAACAGATGGTCGAGGCGGATTTATATTCCGAGTGGCTGGGCGTCAATTCTTCCGCATTCTTGTTTGCGTTATGCTTGCGGCACAAAAATTTGTGGTCAACTCAGAGCAGCGCTGGCGTCTGTGGGAGCCGGGCCAGGAAAAGGGATTTCGCCAAGCAGCCTAATCCGCGGCAGTGCTTCGAGGTGCTGCGGGTTTCCAGCGTAGCACGGGCTTGCGCGCCGCGCCCACTTCATCCAGCCGGCGGACGCGCGTCGTGTGCGGTGCGGTCTTCACAATGTCCGGCTTCGTTGCGGCTTCTTCCGCAATGGATTTCATGGCATCGATGAATAGATCGCACTCTTCCCGCGATTCCGATTCCGTCGGCTCGATCATCAGCGCTCCGGGAACAATCAGCGGAAACGCCGTCGTGTAAGGATGAAAGCCGTAGTCGATCAGCCGCTTCGCGATGTCCACGGTATTCACGCCGTTTTTCTTTTGAATGGCGTCGCTAAAGACCACTTCGTGCATCGATGGCAGGGAATAGGGCAGATCGTAAACGCCTTCAAGGTGCTTTCGAATGTAATTCGCATTCAGGACGGCGTCTTCGGTCGCCTGCTGCACCCCGGGGCCATACGCGAGAATGTACGCCAGCGCGCGTACCAGCACACCAAAGTTGCTGCTGAACGCCTTCACCCGGCCAATCGAATCCGGCCGCACCGGCTCCAACGCCAACCTTCCTCCTTCTTTCTCCACAAGGATCGGCACCGGCCGGAACGGTTCGAGAATCTTCTTCATCGCTACGGGACCCGCACCCGGCCCGCCTCCGCCATGCGGCGTCGAGAACGTCTTGTGCAAATTCAGGTGCATCACATCAACGCCAAGATCGCCCGGCCGCGTAATTCCCGCAAGCGCATTCATGTTGGCGCCGTCCATATAAAGCAGCGCGCCCTTGGCATGCAAAATTTCCGCAATTTCCGGCAGGCGCTGCTCGAAAATCCCCAGCGTCGAAGGATTAGTGATCATTAACGCCGCAACGTCTTCCGTCACCAACTTGCACAAGCCGTCGACGTCGACTTGCCCGTGCGCCTCAGACTTGATGTTCTCCACTTCGTAACCGGCAATCACGGCGGTAGCCGGATTCGTCCCGTGCGCGGAATCCGGAATCAACACTTTTTTGCGAGGATTGCCACGCTTTTGCAGGTACGAGCGAATTAGCAGCAGTCCGGTCAGCTCTCCCTGTGCGCCTGCGGCCGGCTGCAAAGTGATGGCGTCCATACCCGTGATTTCCACCAGGCATTTTTCCAATAAACGCAGAATTTTCAGACAGCCCTGCGAAAGGTCTTGAGGCTGATACGGATGCTCCGTCGCAATTCCTTCCAGCCGGGCTACAAACTCATTTACGCGTGGGTTGTACTTCATGGTGCAGGAACCAAGCGGATACATGCCGAGATCGATGGCGTGGTTCCAGGTTGAAAGCCGCGTGAAGTGGCGAATGACTTCGATCTCGCTGACTTCCGGAAAGCTTTCCACGCCGTCCCGCCGATGATGCGCTCCCAGGGCTTTCGCCGGTTCCGAGGCGGGCACATCCAGAGGCGGCAATTCGAAAGCGCGCTTTCCGGGCGATGATTTCTCGAAGATCAGTCCCTCGTTCTGATTCACGTGCCGCGATGCTTTTTTTGTTTTTTTGTTCATCTTCTTCTAAACCGGTTGTTCGAGCGCCCGCTTCAACGCGCCCGCAAATCGCTCAATCTCCGCGCGCGGCGTCGTTTCCGTGATGCACACGAGCGCGTGCTTGGTCAGGTCCGGATAGGGCGTGCCTAGCGCCAATGGCCCGACAATTTTTTCACGCAGCAGATGCGAGTTCACGACTTTCACGGAGCGCGGCAGCTCGACCGTAAATTCATTGAAAAACGGAGCATCAAACGTCCGCCGCACTCCAGGGATTTTTAGCAATTCGCCCAACGCGAACTGTGCTTTCGCAAGATTCTGTTCCGCCATCTCGCGCAAGCCTTCTTTGCCGAGAAGCGTCAGGTGGACCGCGGCCGCCAGCGCGCAAAGCGCCTGATTCGTGCAAATGTTCGAAGTGGCTTTCTCGCGGCGAATGTGCTGCTCACGCGTTGCAAGCGTCAGCACAAATCCGCGATGCCCTTCCGAGTCCGTTGTTTGTCCGGCGAGTCTCCCCGGCATCTGGCGCACATACTTTTCGCGCGCAGCAATGACGCCCGCAAAGGGTCCGCCATAACTCGGCGGTAAGCCGAAGCTCTGCGCTTCCATTGCCACGATATCCGCTTCCACGGGCGGCCGAAGCAGCCCAAGCGAAACACCTTCCGCAATCGCCACGACGAACATCGCGCCAACGGCGTGCGCCGCTTCGGCCAGCGGTGCGTACGTTTCGATGACCCCCAAAAAATTCGGCGATTGCGCTACGACGGCAGCTACGTCATCTTTTATCGCGCTCCGCAGCGTTTTTGCATCGACCGTTCCGCTAGTCGTAAACGGAATCCCTTCAATGCGCAACCCGGAATTCTTCGCATAAGTCTTCAGCACTTCGCGATATTCCGGATGCACCGACCGCGCCACCAGCACGCGGCGACGCCCCGTCAATCGTTCCGCCATCAACACTGCTTCCGTGGTCGCCGTCGATCCGTCGTACATCGAAGCGTTCGCCACGTCCTGGCCGGTAAGCTGGCACATCAACGTTTGAAACTCGAAGATCGCTTGCAGCGTGCCCTGTGAAATTTCTGCCTGATACGGCGTATACGAAGTGAGGAACTCCCCGCGCTGAATGATGGTGTCAGTCACCACCGAACGCAGATGGTTGTAAACGCCCGCGCCGAGAAAGCTCGTGTAACCCGCCGCGTTTTCCGCCGCGCGCTCCTTGAAATACTGGATGACTTCTGCTTCCGAATAGGGCCCCGGAATCTTCAACGCTTCGCGCAGCCGGTACTTTTCCGGAATGCTCGAAAACAATTCATCAATGGATTTTTTGCCGATGGCGGCTAGCATTTCCTGCCGCTCGACGGGGCTTTTCGGGAGGTAGCGCATTAGGCGGAGGTTTCCTTGCCCTTCTCCGCGATGTACGCTTCGTAGGCGGCCGCGTCCATCAAGTCGCTGATCCCGGCAGCGTTCGTCAGGCGTATTTTGATCAGCCACGCGGCTCCGTGCGGGTCGCTGTTGATGGTTTCTGGTTTGTTCTGAAGTTCGCCATTCACTTCAATCACTTCGCCGCTCGTTGGCGCGTAAATTTCGCTGACGGCTTTCACCGATTCCACAGTGCCGAAGGATTTGCCCGCTTCAATCTTGGCGCCGGGCTTGGGCAGTTCCACGAACACCACGTCGCCCAACTCATGCTGCGCGTGATCGGTGATGCCGATCGTCACAATATCTCCCTTTACTTCGACCCATTCGTGCTCTTTGGTGTAGCGAAACGATTTCGGATACGCCATCCGACCACTCCTTGTCTGGTGTCCTCACCCTAAGTTTCAAACCACCTGCGGGGCCGCTGCTTTTTTCTGCCGTTTGTAAAACGGAGTCGCCACCACTTGAGCCTTATACTTCTGCCCGCGAATTTCCACGTAAACCACGGTGCCAATCGCTGAAAATGCCGGCGACACGTACGCGAGCGCAATATTCTTGCCCAAGGTTGGAGAAGGTGAGCCGCTCGTCACCACGCCGATGCGTTCACCCGCTTCGCTGCAGCAACGGTATTCGTCGCGCGCAATTCCGCGGTCGATCATTTCAATGCCCACCAGCGTGCGCGTCACTCCCGCGGCCTTGGCACGTTCCAGCGCAGCGCGGCCGATGAAGTCACTCTTCTCCATTTTGCAGTAACGGTCCAGCCCCGCTTCCCACACGTTGATCTTTTCGCTGATCTCGTGCCCGTAAAGCGCCATCTTCGATTCCAGGCGCAAGGTGTTGCGCGCGCCGAGGCCGCAGGGAACGATTCCAAATCCGCGCCCAGCTTCCATCACTTGATCCCACACACGTTCGCTGGTCGTAACATCGGATGCCACGTAGATCTCGAATCCGTCTTCACCCGTATAACCGGTGCGCGCAATCAAGGTGTTTGTCAACCCGCACACCGTGCCATGAGTGAACCAATAATTCTTGATCGCACCTAAATCCGCGTCCGTGAGTCTCTGCACGACCTCCGCGGATCGCGGCCCCTGAATCGCCAATTGCGTGTACACGTCGCTCAAATCTTCGACCACGCAATCGAATCCCTTGGTGTTCTCGTGCACCCAGGTGATGTCTTTCTCTCGCGTCCCCGCGTTAATCACCAGCAAATAGTGGTTTTCTCCCAGACGGTGAACGATCACGTCGTCCACAAATGTGCCTTCCGGATAGAGCATGGCGGAGTATTGCGCTTGCCCGATGGCGAGCTTGGAGGCGTCATTTATCGTGAGGTGCTGGACCGCCGCCAGCGCCCCGCCAGGCTTCTCTCCGCTGCGGATGCGAATGTCTCCCATGTGGCTGACGTCAAAAACTCCGACATTTCCGCGCACCGCTTTGTGTTCTGCGATCAAGCCGCCGCTGGGAGGGTATTCGACAGGCATATCCCACCCGCCAAAGTTGACCATTTTCGCGCCAAGGCGGCGGTGCAATGCATTCAACGACGTTTTGCGAAGCTCGTTCACAGGAGAAATTGTGGAGGAATCCATCCCTATCGCTCGGGCAGAGACCGATACTAACATGCAGCCGAAAACGCGTCAAAAAATGAGGCTATACCAATACCAGGCTGCAAAAACACGAAACAGAAATGAATGAGCACCCTGAGGAGCTGTACCAAGAATTGACCACGATCTCACGTTCGCCTTGCCGCGCGCGGCTTGCCTCAGGTAAAGTTTTTCTAGAGAGAGGGCACCATGCAAGGTCCTACTGTCTGTGTGCAGTGCGACATGCCGGAATCACGTTGCACGTGCGAGAAGTACTGCACCATTTGCAAAGGCCAGACCAATGTCCGCCTTTGTGCCGACGGCCTCTATTACTGTCCGGATTGCCGGGAAGCCTGCGACGTTGCACTAGCTACGAGCCGTGGCCACTGAACCCAAGAATCTACACATGTACATTGACGCCGATGCTCGGTTGGCGGCGGCGGCGGGTGGCGTAGCCCGTTTTCTGGCAGACGCCGCGGGTCTCGAAAGCGACGCGGTCGCCCGGCTGCAATCCGCGGTCATCGAGGCGTGCCTCGAAGCGTTCAAACATTTGGCCGACATGCATCCTCATTTGGAAATTGATTTTGCGCGTTTCTCCGATCGGCTCGAAGTTTCCCTCTCCCACGAAGACGCTGGCCCGGCTGTTGACATGCACACGATCACGGGCTTTGCGGCGAACCAACTGGAAGACTCTGCAAGCTCGGCAGCCCCGGCTGGCGTGGATCGCGTGCAACACGAAACACACGGCAAGGAAATCGTGACCCGCCTGACCAAATACCTCCCACAGGTTGCCCCTAGCCTTTAGGCCAAGGCCCCGCTGCTTGCCCGGACAGCCTCGCCGTTCAAGCCGGCCACTCGTTCCGTGAAGATTCCACAACTGCAAGATTGGCAAGCACAATAGGAGGAATTGGAAGAGGCCTCGGAGTATAACCGTCGAGCCTCCGGAAGAATTACATCTTCAGCGCGAACGTATTCTTCCGAATGAGTGAAGTCATCTGGTCGTCGCTCAGCGACATGCGCAGCGTCACGCGGTCACCGGCGGGTACGATCTTGGCTTGGTCCAGTAGATCCGCCAACTCCGGATTTTCTTTCTGCGCCTGATAGCGCTTGTAGAGAAATCCTGCCTGCAGCAGTTGGCCGAGCGTGTTGGCGTCTTCCACGGACCCGCAAACCGCCTGGAACTTTCCATCAATTCCGCTGCTCGCGTCCACGTTGATGATCAGATTTTGCATGCGCGAGACCAGTTTCGCCGCCTCGGGAAACTGCTCGACTTCCGGCGCAAGCTGCTGCATGGCCAGCCGGGTGTACGCGGGATTCAGCACCGCCCAGACCACGCCGTTGCCATTGGCTTCATTGATCAGTGGGAAGAGCCGGTCGTTCGTCAGCAGCCCTTCTTCCGCCCCAAAACGTACTTCCACCATTTTTTCGAGCACCTCACGGTGTCCAAACGCCGCGGTATTCGAATCAATGAACAGGAAAAATAAGTCGTTCGCCCCAGTGCCGCTGCCGAAAGAATAGAGCGTGTAACTCCGCGCCTTGAAGGTTGGCAGCTTCTGCTGCTTGAAATATGCTTCGGTCGAGTTGGGGTTGAATGTGCCCAGCGCAACACCGACGACCTCTTCGCCCGTGGGGACTGCCGACGAGCCTGTGCCTTCGGTCTTCGAAGTCAGCCCTTCCGCCACCAGCCCCCAGGCTAGTTCCTCTACCTGCGAATTGGGATCCACGCCAGCCGAAGCAAGGAACTTCTCGAATTGCTTGAACTTTTCCGGAATCATCTGGTCTTGCAACTGTGGAAACCATTTCTGCGACCGCGCTTTCTTCAGGTCCGCATAGGCAAATTCGCCGATATTTTTCGGGAACAGCGCGATCACGTCGGTGCTAAGCCGGCCTGCGTGCGCGGGCTTCGGCGCCGCCAGCAGAATCGCCGTCACAATTGCCGCGGCTCCGGCCTTGCCGATCGCCGTCATCACTCTCATGAAATGCTCCTTTCGAAAAAGGGCCGAGGGAATCTTTGTTCTACACGCCCTCTACTTTTTGCGCCCTCTATTTTATGCGCTTGTGGCGCGGGGCGCAGCGCTCAATCGCTGGCGCAGCGCCGCGGCCTTCGCCCGCATGGATGCCACGTAAGCCGCATCCCTCAGTCCGTCGAGGTTGATCGCGACGTTGGCCAATGCTCCGCGGGCCCCTGCATCGGCCATCATTCGTGCTACATGCAAGTCTGAACGCATGGATGCGGCGACGATACCTTCCAGTTGTCCCAGGCGTTCACAAAGCGCAACCGCCCGCTCGGCCACTTGCAGGGGAACTTCCGCGGCGCCCTTGGTCGCTCTTTGAATCGCGGCCTCACGCTGCGCGGTTTCCTCCGCGTTTCCCTGTGGCAATTTGAATGCCGCCATCACCGCATCTTAAGACTCCGCATCGCGATCAATCGCCTCGGCAAGCTCATCGGCGACTTTCCGCATTTCATCCAGTGCCATCGAGAGCTGATCCGCATACGCCGCTTGCGATTTCTTTTTCCGCGAAAGTCCCGCCACCATCTGCCCGAGCGATGCCGCGAGCGCTACCGCAAACGCGGACGCGCTTCCGCCGCCCGGGGTTGCGCTCGGCGCGGCCACTGCATTCAAAAACGGCCGCGCCAGTCCCGCCAGCTTTCCGTCTTTTGAAGCCAACGGCGCACCGCTCAGCGCATCGGCCAGCCTGTTTTCCAGCACCTGCGCGGGAGAAAAATTCTCGAGTTGCAAGAAAAAGTCGGCCGCCATTTCCAGCGCTTTTTTCGGCACAAGCCCGACGATCTCGCTTCCCAGCGGCATCACTCCGTAGCGCTCCGCTTCGCGCTTCACCATTTCATACACTCGATGCATCGGCGTTTGTTCAAAGTCCGTCAAGTTGATGGACACCTGCGCCACGTTGCGCCCTTTCAGTTCCACGCCCATGGACTTCACGTAGCGCAGCCCACCGGAAGAAAACCGTATGGCCTTGGCAATCTTGTTGGCGATGCTCACGTCCGAGGTGTTCAGGTTCACGTTGTACGCGATCAAAAACTTCCGCGCGCCCACAACCGTCACGCCGGCCGTTGGATGCACTTTCGGCTCACCCACATCCGGCTGCCGCTCGAGATTTTTCTTCATCTCCTCGCGCAGCCCTTCAAATTGACCCCGCCGCACGTTTTCCAGGTTCACGCGATCCGGGCGCGTCGCCGCCCCTTCGTAAAAGAAAACCGGAATGCGGTAGCGGTTCCAGATTTCACTGCCTACGCGCCGTGCCAGGGCCACGCAATCTTCAATCGCCACGCCGTCAATGGGAATGAACGGCACGACATCGGTCGCGCCCACGCGCGGATGCGCGCCCGTGTGTTTCGTGAGGTCGATTAATTCCATCGCCTTGCCCACGCCAAGCAGGGCCGCCTCAGCCACGGAATCTGGGTCGCCCGCCAACGTAATCACCGAGCGGTTATGGTCCGGGTCCATTTCGCGGTCCAGCACGTAAACGCCCGGCACGCTGCTCAGGGCCGCGACGATGGCATCCACTTTTGCCGGATCCCGCCCTTCTGAAAAATTCGGCACACACTCAATCAGTCTTTTCATCGCTTTGGTTTTTTGTGGTCCCTCTTCTTCTCCTTTTCCTTCTTTTTATTCAGATCGACCCAATTGTTCGGCAGTTTCGGCTTGCGGTCCGGCAGCGTGGGGCGCTCGTAAACGAAAACCTTTTTCTCATTCGAATTTGTCTGTGATGTTTGAATGGGCGCTCCCGCGGGCGGCCGAATCGCTTGCGGCTGTGCTGCCGCTGTTTGTTGTTGCTTTGGCAATTTGGGCCACGAACGCTGCGCTCCCAGCTTCACCGGCCATTGCGGTCCGATCATGGGTTTCATGTTGGGTGGAAGCGGCAAAGGTCCTTTTGGCGTTTCGGCTCGCGCTTGCGGCTCTGACCCGGGGGTTTTCCCATTCCGGACTTTCGATTTCTCCGCAAAATACTCCTTTAATTGATGCGCACTCCAAAGAATTGCGGTCACCCACGCGCCGATAACTACCGCATTGTAAGCGCTGAATCCTCCCGCCTTCCCTAGAATGGTTACCGCAAGAAAAACGAACGCCAGCAGTGCATAAAGATACTCTTCGAAGAAGTTCTTCGTCTTCGTGGGCCCGATTTTCGGAAGTTTCAATCTCCGGACGGGCTTGCCGGTATAACTAGTTCCTGGAGCTTTGAACGGCATGGATCACGCGACCGCGCTTGATCGTCATCCAGCAGTGGTTCACTCCAAAATAATAAGGAATTTCGCGGTAGTCGGCCACTTCGAATACCGCGATGTCCGCTTGTTTGCCAACCTCCAGGGAGCCAATCTGCTTCTCACGCCGCAGCGCGAAGGCAGCATTAATGGTTGCCGCGGTGATCGCTTCCGCGGGGGTCAAGCGCAGTTGCGTGCAAGCCAGCGAAAGAATCATCGGCATGCTCAGCGTGGGACTCGTCCCGGGATTGTAGTCCGTGGCCAGCGCGATGATCGCGCCGGCGTTGATCAATTCTCGGCCCGGCGCGTATTTCTTCAATCCAAGCTGAAAGTCGCAGCCGGGAAGCAACGTCGCCACAGTCTCGGATTTTCCCAGCGCGCGAATGTCACTCTTATTCACATACTCCAGATGATCGCAGCTCGCCGCACGCAACAAAATCGCCAGCCGCGTTGCTCCACTCCGTGAAAGCTGCTCCGCATGCATGCGGGGAGCCAGTCCCCATTGCCGCCCCACTTGCAGGACCCGCTTGGACTCCTCCACGGTGAAGGCGCCGCGATCGCAAAACACATCGCAAAACTCCGCCAGCTTGCGCTCCGCGATTTCCGGTAAAAGATTTTCCTCAATTAACTGGATGTACTTTTGTGCACCGCTCGCCTTCTTGCGAAACTCCTCGGGCACCACGTGCGCACCAAGAAATGTCGACCGAATCTCCAGCGGCTGCTCCGCGGCCAATTCCTTGTGTAGCTTAAGGATTTTCAGTTCGCTCGCGACGTCGAGTCCGTACCCGCTCTTGGCCTCAAGCGTCGTCGTTCCGTGCGCCGCAAATTGTTGCAGGGCCTTCAGCGCACGCTTTTTCAACTCGTCGGCGGCTGCTGCCCGCAACTTTTTCACCGAATTGAGAATCCCCCCGCCCTTGCGCGCAATCTCTTCGTAGCTCGCACCCTGAATCTTCAGCTCGTATTCTTCCGCGCGGCTCGCCGCGTGGACCAGGTGCGTATGCGAGTCAACAAAGCCCGGCAAAGCCACGCGCCCGCCCAAATCAAGTTTCTCCGCCGCGCGGGCTTCCGGGAACGCCTCCAC
>Ga0126381_100003715_pt1 | contig 16549 bp, 16 predicted proteins | sample PanSoiMetPlot_28_FD_96465 | JGI IMG/M metagenome (GOLD analysis project Ga0126381, IMG submission 96465) | Tropical forest soil microbial communities from Panama - MetaG Plot_28 | ecosystem: Environmental > Terrestrial > Soil > Tropical forest > Bulk soil | place: Panama | collected 2016-02-17 | reverse complement strand
TGCGAACCAGATTGCCCAGATTCATGGGCTTGGAGATGCCGTCCACGCCTACCCCGAAATATCCCCGCAAAGTTCTTTTCCCCAAGATGCGTATGCGCGGCTTGAAGTTTGAGGCTACCGGATCACGATTGCCATTTGAACCAATTAAGCGTGGACATCAGCGCGACGCTGGGGCATAGGCGGCAACCTCCGAGATGAGGCAGCGCTGCGCCGGGCGTCCGGCCTGGGCCGGCACCAGCACATAATCATTGCGGCTGAGGCAGGACACGCCCAAGCCGCTATAGCTCTTGAAGCTCAACGCCTGATGCCATTTGAGGTCGAAGCAGCCCGTTCTGAGCGACACTTTGAAAGCCTTCTGCACCTTGTCGGTGACGATCAGGGTTTTGTCGTCCACGACCGTCCATCCCCAAACCATGTCCGGGCGCAAACAGATACTCGTCCGCTTTGCCGGCGCCTCGCCCTGGGGCTGCGCCGGCGCGGCAAGCGGGATCAAAAAAAATAAAAAGACAAAGGAAGCGGTCCTCACCGAGAACCTTCCGCGAGAAGATGCATTCCCATGATAGGCTTTGACCGGGCTTCCGGCTGCTGAAACTTTTACTCCATCCATCCCCTAGGCCAATGACCGCCGCGAAACGCAGAACCAACCTGATCCGGCGGCTCTCGCGCATCGCCGTTCTCAATCAATTGGGTCCGGGCCTGATCACCGGCGCGGCCGACGACGATCCCTCCGGAATCGCCACATACAGTCAGGGGGGCGCGCAATCGGGCCTCAACCTGCTGTGGACCATGGTCCTCTGCTTTCCCTTGATGGTGGCGATCCAGATGGTGAGCGCTTTGATCGGCCGCGTCTCCGGCCATGGCCTGGCCCGTAACATGGGCGAAGTGATGCCCAAACGGTTGGTGACGGGGCTGGTTGCCCTGCTCTTCATCGCCAATACCATCAATCTAGGCGCGGATTTGGCCGGGATGGGCGAGGCCGCCAGGCTGGTGGTTGGCTTCGGCCAACATGAATTCACCATCGCCTTCGCCATCCTATCCCTGATGCTCCAACTTTTCGTCACCTACCGCCGGTATGCGCGCTTTCTCACCGTGCTTACGCTTTCGCTGTTTGCTTATGTGGCGGTGCTTTTCTTCGTCCATCTGGACTGGTCCAGGATCGGGCTGAGCCTGATCGGGATTCATGCCGAGGTTTCCCGCGGCGCGGCCACCACGATCGTGGCCTTATTCGGCACGACCATTAGCCCCTATCTCTTCTTCTGGCAGAGCGCGCAGGAAGTAGAGGAAGTGGATCAGCGCCGCTGGACAAAACCTCTTCTGGAAGCTCCAAAACAGGCAAGGCGGGCTTTGCACCGCATCCAGGTGGATACGGTCGTGGGCATGTTCTTCTCGAACGCAATCTCGATTTCCATCATGATCTCGACAGCGGCCACCTTGCATCAAGCAGGGGTCACCAACATCCAGACTGCCGCGGACGCGGCCAAGGCCCTGGCGCCCCTGGCCGGACGCTTCGCCTCGCTTTTGTTCGCCCTGGGGATTGTCGGCACGGGGCTGCTGGCAATTCCGGTGCTGGCGGGATCGGCGGCCTACGCGGTGGGAGAATCGCGCGGCTGGAAGATCGGGCTCGACAACATGCCCTGGCAAGCCAAGGGATTCTACGCAGTGATCGGCGCGGCCATGCTACTGGGCTTAGCGATAGACTATTCAGGGCTCGATCCCATCAAGGCTCTTTATTGGAGTGCGGTGATCAACGGCGTGATCGCGGTGCCGATGATGGCGGCGATGATGTATGTGGCCGGCCATCGCGGCAAGATGGGCGCCTTTCGCATCGGTCCCCTGCTGGGTGCGCTGGGCTGGACCTCCACGGCGGTGATGGCCGCCGCGACGATCGCCATGTTATACGTAAACCTTGGCTGACTTTCGGATTTTGAAACCATGTATGTTTTGAGCTGGATTGTTTTCGGCGCCTTCACCGGCTGGATCGCCAGCCTGATCGTCAACAGAAGTGGCCAGGGCTGCATCGTCAACACCGCCCTTGGACTGGCGGGCGCTCTGGTGGGCGGCTGGCTGTTCCGCCAGCTCACCGGCTTCCATTATGAAGAGCACGGCTTCTTCATTTCGGCGCTCGTGGCCGTGATTGGTGCTGTTATCGTGCTGTTCGCGTATTACGCCATCACCGGCAGCCGCACGCTTCGTTGATCGTCGCAAATTCTCTCACTCTGCGACTTGCTTTCATTCGCAGAGATTGCGGATGAAACCAGCCCTGGGCCGCGCTATCAGAGAATCGCGGAAGGGATGGCATGATGCGCACACTCGGCATGGCGGGACTGTTGTTGCTTGCTTCGTCGGGCGGTGCGATGGCCGTCACGGATGAGATCCAAGTCTATACCGGCGACATTGAAGCCCAGGGCGTGTTCGGTATTACCTGGCACAATAACTATACGCCTGACGGACTGAAGACGCCGGATTTTCCGGGCGGCCTGGTGGACAATCACGCCTATAGCAGCGTCACCGAATGGGCCTACGGGGTCATGCCCTGGTTCGAAGCAGGGCTGTATGTGCCGCTCTATTCCAATTCCACCAATCAAGGCTGGACCTATAACGGCTTCAAGCTGCGGGCTTTGTTCGTGCAGCCCGATAATGACCAGAAGGATTTCTATTACGGCGTGAATTTCGAGTTCAGCTGGAACCAGAAACAGTGGGATACGCAGGTCAATACCGGCGAGATCCGCCCCATCATCGGCTGGCGCTTCGGCGACGGGTTCAGTCTCACTTTGAACCCCATCGTGGACAATTCCTACAAGGGATTCTCGCGGCTGGAGTTCGTGCCCGCCTCGCGACTCGACTACAAGATCGATTCACGCTGGACCGTGGCCGCCGAGGAATATGACGATTTCGGCGAGTTGCGCCAATTTCTCCCTGCATCGGAACAGTGGCACCAACTTTGGGCAGTTGCCGACTACACCGGCGATCCGATTTCGGTCGAGACCGGCGTGGGTTTCGGGCTGACTCCGGGAACGGACAGGTTCGCGATCAAGCTGATGCTTTCCAGCGATCTTAACGGGCCCCACGGGCTCTTCACCGAGCGGCCCTGAATTTCTCTACACAAATGTCATAGCCCGCGATGCGTGGGCCGCTCCTCACAGCTTCCGATACATCACCAGCGCATCCACCAGGCCCAATTTTGGATGCTGGAATGCGTCCGGTATCCGGCCGACTTCGTGAAAGCCCATGCGCTGCCAAAGCCGGACCGCACCGGTGTTGCTGGACACCACAAAATTGAACTGCATCGCGGAAAAACCCTGCACGGTCGCGGCGGCCAGCGCATGCTCGCACAGCGCCTGGCCGACACCATTACCGGCCGCTTTGCCCAGCACCATGAAGCCGGCATTGGCGACATGGCCGCCGGGACCAGGACGGTTGGCGCGCAGATAATAAGTGCCGAGGACCTCGCCGTATCCGCCATCCGCCACAAAAACGCTGCGATCGTGCGCGAACCAGTGCGCCAGTGCCTCTTCGCGACCCATGTCGCGCGGCAGGGAATAGGTTTCGCCGGCGCGGATGACGGGCTCCATGAGGCGCCAAACCGCCTCGCGATCGTCCGCCCTGGCAGGACGAATGGAAAGGGACATCACCGTTCGCCGCGCTCGTAGAGCGCCAGGTTTTCTGGCTTCGCTTCGCTCATCAAGAAAAACTTAGGCCTCAGCTGCGGGCTTATGGAGATAAATCTCGCCACCGCTTTGCTTGAACTCCTCCGCTTTCTTCGCCATGGCAGCGCGGATCTCGGCGGTGGAGAGCGTGTCGTTCTTTCCCTTGGCCGCGTCGCGAACCTCCTGGCTGATTTTCATGGAGCAGAATTTTGGTCCGCACATAGAGCAGAAATGCGCCACCTTGGCGCCTTCGGCAGGCAAAGTCTCGTCATGGAAAAGCTGCGCCGTCTCGGGATCGAGCGCCAGCGCGAACTGATCGCGCCAACGGAATTCGAACCGCGCCTTGCTCATGGCGTCGTCCCAGATGCGCGCAGCCGGATGGCCCTTGGCGAGATCGGCGGCATGGGCAGCGATCCGGTAAGCGATCACGCCCGCCTTCACATCGTCACGGTCGGGCAGCCCCAGATGCTCCTTGGGCGTGACATAACAGAGCATGGCGGTGCCAAACCAGCCGATCATGGCCGCGCCGATGGCAGAAGTAATGTGGTCATAGCCCGGCGCCACATCGGTGGTGAGCGGGCCCAGCGTATAGAAAGGCGCCTCATCACAAGCCGCCAATTGCCTGTCCATATTCTCTTTGATCTTGTGCATGGGCACATGGCCGGGGCCTTCGATCATCACCTGGACATCGTGGCGTTGGGCGATGCGGTTCAGCTCGCCCAGTGTATCCAGCTCGGCGAATTGGGCGGCGTCGTTGGCGTCAGCGGTCGAGCCGGGGCGTAGCCCGTCGCCCAGGCTGAAAGAAACGTCATATTGCTTGAGGAGTTCGCAGATTTCCTCGAAATGCGTGTAGAGGAAATTCTCCTTGTGATGAGCCAGGCACCATTTGGCGAGGATAGAGCCGCCGCGGCTGACAATGCCGGTAACGCGATCCGCCGTCAGTGGGATATGCGCCAGCCGGACCCCGGCATGAACGGTGAAATAATCCACGCCTTGCTCGCATTGCTCGATCAGCGTGTCGCGGTAAAGCTCGAAGGTGAGCTCTTCAGCCACGCCCCCCACCTTTTCCAGCGCCTGGTAGATCGGAACCGTGCCGATCGGCACGGGAGAATTACGGATGATCCATTCGCGGATGGTGTGGATGTGCCGGCCGGTCGACAGATCCATAACCGTATCGGCGCCCCAGCGGATCGCCCAGACCAGCTTCTCCACTTCTTCGGCCGCGCTGGAAGTCACCGCGCTGTTGCCGATATTGGCATTCACTTTGGTCAGAAAATTCCGGCCGATGATCATCGGCTCGGTCTCGGGATGATTGATGTTTGCGGGAATGATGGCCCGGCCCTTCGCGACCTCATCGCGCACGAATTCCGGCGTGATCTGATCTGGGATGTTCGCGCCAAAGCTGTTGCCATCGGCCAAAGCACTGCGTCCCAGATTTTCTCGCGCCGCGATGAATTTCATCTCCTCGGTGACGATCCCATGGCGGGCATAATGAAGCTGGGTGACATTCTTCCCCGTTTTGGCGCGAACTGGCTTTAAGCCAGCGCGGTCGAATTGGGGCACCGACAGAAGCTCGCCGCGCTTCAACCCGTCATCCTCCGGCCTGCGGTTGCGGCCGTCATATTCTTCCGCATCGCCGCGCGCCAAAATCCAGTCGCGGCGAAGGCTCTCGAGGCCCCTGCCAATGTCGATGGCTGCGCTTTCGTTCGTATACGGACCAGACGTGTCGTACAACCTGACCGGCGCCTCGCCGCCCGAAAGCGCCACTTCGCGGAACGGCACGCCATTGACCGTCAGTTTTTTGGAGCCTGGCAAAGGCCCGCGGGTGACGGAAACGGATTGGGGATTGAGAACGGGTTTGTTCATTGGACCTCTCCCTACGCCCGTGCGAACGGGATCAGGTTCTAAGGGATTCGCGGGATTGCGATCTCAGTCCCCTTCGCGCAGAGCGCTTCGGAGGACACCCCTGGGAAGGCGACAATTTAGGCCCGCTGGCCTTCTCAAGCAATCGTGACCGAAAGTGGTTCCAAGCCAGCCACTTCGGCTAAAAGCCGGTCGCCGCGTTTGACTGCGCCCACACCTTCCGGCGTGCCGGTAAAGATCACATCGCCCGCCGAAAGCGCCACCTGCTGGGAAAGCCGGGAGACGATTTCGGCTTCGTTCCACAACATCAGGCCGGTATCGGAATCCTGTTTGACCTCACCATTCACCGAAAGACGAATGCGGGCGGAAAGCAGCGGCCCCGATGACGGAGTAAGCGAACCTATGGGGGCGCTTTGTTCAAAGCTTTTGCCGATTTCCCAGGGCCGGCCCTTTTCCTGCATCTGCTTTTGAAGGTCGCGCCTGGTCATATCGAGGCCGACGGCATGGCCGAAGATCAGTTTTGGCGCATCTACGACTGAAACATTCTCGCCGCCGTCCTTCAGCGCTACGACCAATTCGCATTCATAGTGATAATTGGAGGTGAGCCCGGGATAGCGGATCACGCCGCCATTCTTATCGCTTGCCGAGACGGGCACCAGCATGTCGGGCTGCTTCGAGAAGAAGAATGGGGGGTCTTTCGCGTCATTGCCCAGTTCGCGGGCATGGGCGGCATAATTGCGTCCCACGCACCAGACCCGGCGCACGGGAAAGCGCTTGCTGCTTCCCAGGATGGCGATGAAAGGCTGGGGGAGGGAAAAAATAAATTCGCTGGTCACGCCGCCTCGAATTGCTGAAATTCAGAAATCACTGCCTTCACCGCCGCCTCGACGATGCGCCTGCCCGCCTCGATGTTCGCCTGGGACGGATCTGAGCCCATGCGGCCATCGGGAAACCGGCGGCGGAAATCCTCGGCATCTCGGATTGGGCCGGTGGGCGCGATCCGGGGCGACATGGCCACGCTTTTGACTGCTTCGGGATAGGCGAAATAGGTTAGGGAGATTTCAGACGGAGTGGCGTGGCTGCCCTCGCCCACCGGGAAAAGCTCACGGCAAAGGTCGGACACGCCCGGCAATTCCCACCAGTTGCGCAAATGACAGCGAAGGGGCGGCCGATTGGCGCCAGTGCCGGCGAATGTCACGCCGTGATAAATCTCCGAGAAGGCGGCAGTGATCGTGGCGATATTGCCGCCATGACCATTCAACCAATAGATTCGTTCAAAGCCGTGGCGTGCAAGGCTTTGGGCCCAATCCACCATCGAGGCGATCATGGTCGAGGGCTTTAGCGTTATCGTGCCGGGAAACGCCATATGATGTTGGGCCTGGCCCACGTTGAAAGTGGGACCTACAAGGATGCCGCCCTCGTCGCCGGCGCGCCGGCCGATGATCTCCGGGCAAAGTGCATCGGTGCCCAGAAGCCCGTTGGGACCATGCTGCTCGGTCGAACCGATGGGTATGAGGATCGCCCGCGAGCGAGCCAGATAGGCCTCAATCTCCGGCCACGAGGAAAGCTGCAATTGCATCAGACTATTGTTTCCAATGTCTTCTGGAGCCGGGCTGTCGCTTTCTTCCACAAAGCGCGTTCTTTTTCCACTATGGCCTCATTTGCCGCCAGCAAGCTATTGATTCCCGGCGGGTCGGTTTCGAGCTTCGCCAAGAAGCCGATATCGGTATGATGGGGAAGGCCGAAAAACGCAACAACAGACGGCCCAGTGAAAGCGGCCGCAAAAGAGGGAACACAAGAGGGAACAACATATGAGCGATTCGGTCATCCCGGTCCCTGAAGAGTGGAAGAAGCGCAGCTTCATCCATGCGCGAGACTATGCCGCGCTCTATGCCGAGTCGATCAAGGATCCCGATGCTTTCTGGAAGAAACAGGCAGAGCGGATCGACTGGATCAAGCCCTTCACGAAAGTAAGCGATGTTTCCTGGAAGGCAGAGGATTTGCATGTACGCTGGTTCGAGGATGGCGTGCTCAACGTTTCTGCCAACTGCATCGACCGGCATGTCACCCAGCGCGGCAATCAGATCGCGATCATTTGGGAGGGCGACGACCCCAAAGACAGCAAACACATTTCCTACCGCCAACTCCACGAAGAAGTCTGCCGCTTTGCCAACGTGCTGAAGGCCCGCGGCGCCAAGAAGGGCGACCGGATCACCATCTATCTTCCGATGATCCCCGAGGCGGCCTATGCGATGCTCGCCTGCGCCCGCATCGGCGCCATTCATTCGGTGGTGTTTGGCGGCTTCTCGCCCGACAGTTTGGCCGGGCGGATCAATGATTGCGACAGCAGGCTGGTAATCACGGCCGACGAGGGATTGCGCGGGGGCAAGCCCGTGCCGCTTAAGGCCAATACAGACGAGGCGCTCAAGAAAGCGCCCGGGGTCACCGACGTGATCGTGGTGCGCCGCACGGGCAACCCGGTAACGATTCAGTCCGGGCGCGACCGCTGGTATCACGAGGAGGCGGCCAAGGTTTCTGCCAATTGCCCGCCAGAACCGATGCGCGCGGAAGATCCCCTCTTTATCCTTTATACTTCCGGCTCCACGGGAAAGCCCAAGGGCGTGCTGCACACTTCGGGAGGCTATCTTCTTTATGCCGCCCTGACCCATCGCGACGTGTTCGATTATCACGACGGCGATACCTATTGGTGCACCGCCGATGTCGGCTGGGTAACGGGCCATTCCTACATCGTCTACGGACCGCTCGCCAACGGCGCGACCACTTTGATGTTCGAGGGCGTACCCAATCACCCCACCACTTCCCGCTTTTGGGAGGTGATCGACAAGCACAAGGTGAACATCTTCTATACCGCGCCCACCGCCATCCGTGCCTTGATGCGCGAAGGCGATGGGCCGGTGCTAAAGACCAGCCGCACCTCGCTGCGCCTGTTGGGAACCGTAGGCGAACCGATCAATCCCGAGGCCTGGCTTTGGTACCACCGGGTGGTGGGCGGCGGCCATTGTCCCATCGTGGACACTTGGTGGCAGACCGAGACGGGCGGCATCTTGATCTCGCCACTCCCCGGCGCTACCGACCTGAAGCCTGGCTCGGCCACCAAACCCTTATTCGGCATCGTCCCGGTCCTGGTGGACGGAGACGGAACGGTGCTGGATGGGCCGGCCAGCGGCAATCTCTGTCTGGCTCGCAGCTGGCCGGGACAAATGCGCACCGTCTATGGCGATCACCAGCGCTTTATCGACACCTATTTCAAAACCTATCCGGGAAAATATTTCACCGGCGACGGTTGCCGCCGCGACGAGGACGGCTACTACTGGATCACCGGGCGGGTGGACGATGTGATCAACGTCGCGGGCCACAGGTTGGGCACTGCGGAAGTGGAAAGCGCGCTGGTGGGTCACGCCCGTGTGGCGGAAGCCGCCGTCGTTGGCTATCCGCACGATATCAAGGGCCAGGGAATCTATGCCTATGTGACTTTGAAATCGGGCGTGCCAGCCGGTGACGCACTGGCCGAGGAATTGAAGAAATTCGTGGGCCAAGAAATCAGCCCGATCGCCAAGCCCGACGTAATTCAGTTCGCGCCGGGCCTGCCCAAGACCCGCTCAGGCAAAATCATGCGGCGCATTTTGCGCAAGATAGCCGAGGGCGACACCCATAACCTGGGTGACACCTCTACCCTCGCCGATCCATCAGTGGTTGATGATCTCGTCAGGAATGCCAGGAAATAATGTTCGTCTTCTTCTGGATACTCGCGTCGATGGGCGTGGCCTATGCCGCCAAACTCACCATGCGCCATGCCTTCTGGTGGTTCATGGTCTCGGTGATCCTCTCGCCGCTGGTGGGAGGCGTGCTGCTGTGGGCGGTGAACAGATGGAATATCAGGTTGATCCGCCCGACATGAGGGCGGCATAGCCATCCATGGCGGTAGCAAGCTCGACGTCCTTGTCGGTCACGCCGCCCTCGTCATGGGTGGCCAGCGTCACTTCCACTTTGTTGTAGACGTTGAACCATTCGGGATGATGGTCCATCTCTGCCGCCTTCAGTGCCACGCGGGTCATGAAGGCGAAGGCGGCGTCGAAATCCACAAACTGGAATTTGCGGGTGATGGCTTCGCGTTTATCAGCCAGCCGCCAGTCCGGAAGACGCTTGAGCGCGGTCTTGAGCTCGTCAATCGGCAATTTGGTCATGCTGGGTCTCCATATCGGACGCTAGCGGATAGTCGCGCTCGACCGCATAAACACTGCCATCGCTGGTAAGGCGGCTGGAATAAAGCTGGAACGCGTCCACGCGAAAGCCCGGACTGGTAAAAAGCGCGTTGTGGGTAAGCCATTCAATCACTTTGCCCTGTTCGGGATTGCGCAAGCGCCCTACCGTGACATGCGGCGTGAATTTGTGCGCATCCTGCGCCTGGCCCACGCGGCGGATGGCATTGTCCACCTTGCGCTGGAGATGAGAGAGCGCTTCACTGGCGCGCGCCGCCGCCCAGAGCGTGTGCGGTTGCTTGTTTCCAAATTGGCCCACGCCGTGAAGCTGAAGCTCGAAGCCGGGCGCTTCGATGTTGGAGAGTGCGTCATCCAGCATCGCCGCATCACGTCCGTCCACTTCGCCGATAAAGCGCAGAGTAATATGCAATTGTTCGCGGGTCTGCCAGCGCGCGCCGGGCACACCGCCCTGAATAAGCATGATGGATTGCGCCACGGGCGCCGGGATCGCCAGGGCCACGAACAATCTCATTGCGCCAACCGCCCGAGCGGTAAACGATTGCGGAATGCCAGCACCACCGCGCCGTAGAAGAGACCGGCGCAGACGATCGCGGCCAGCAGCCCCGCCAGATCCGCAAAATGCCCCTGCACGACCAGCGATGCGGCGCGCGCGCCCAGCCAGGCGCCCGCGCCGGTAGCCACGGCCGCCAGAAGCACCGGCGGCAGCGCCCGCACAAAGGCGGCTTCGATGGCGAGCAACGCCTGGCTTTTGCCCGACCAGGTGAGGATCGCGACATTGATCCAGGCGCCCAGAGCCGTACCCAGCGCCACGCCTGCCACGCCCAAATGCACACCCCAGACGAAAAACACTTTGAGCAGAATATTGGCGATGATGGCGGTGACGGTGGCGCGCGCCGGCGTCATAGTGTCGTGACGGGCGTAGAAGGTGGATGCCACGATGCGCACCAGCGCCATGGCTGGAAGCCCTGCACCGTAAGCCGCCAGCGCCAGCGCGGAAAGCGACGCCGCTCGCGCGTCGAAGGCACCATGGGCGAACACGGCCCGCATGATGGTGCCTGGGATAGCCAGGAAGGTGACAGCAAAAGGCAATGTGAGCAGCAGGGTAAGCGCCGCTGAACGGTTCTGCGCCGCGTCCGATCCCGCACGGTCGCCCTTGGCCAGTCGCGTGGACATCTCCGGCAGAAGCACGGTGCCGAGCGCGATGCCCAAGACGCCCAAGGGCAATTGGTTGATGCGGTCGGCATAGTACAGCGCGGTGCGGCTGCCGGTGGGCAGATAAGACGCAATGAAGAAATCGATCAGGGGGGCAACCACCACGCTGGCAGCGCCGAAAGTGACGATGCCGAAGGCCTTGAAGAATTCCTTGACCTCCGGCGTCCAGGTGAGACCCACGAGCTTTAGACGCAACCCTTCACGCCGCCCTGCCCAGAGCATGAAGACCAGTTGCGACACACCGCCCAAGGCCACGCCCCAAGCGGCCGCGTAACCCGCATTGGGAAACCAGCGCGCCAAAAGCAGACCCGCGATCATCGCCAGATTGAGCAGATTGGACCAAGCCGCCGCCGCCCAGAATTTCTCGATCGCGTTCAACATTGCGGAAAGCTGTATCGCCACCACGGTAAGGATCAGGTAGGGAAAGGTGATGCGCCCAAGGCTGGCGGTCAGCGCGCGTTGTGGCGCGGTGTAGCCGGGCACGAAAGCCTGGACCAGAAGCGGCATGGCGATCATCGCCACCACCAAGATGACCGCCTGCGCCGCCATCTGCCACGAGAAAATTCGATTTGCGAAAAGGCTGGCCGCTTCATGCTCGCCCTTTGCGTGAAGCGCGGCGTAGCGGGGCAGAAAAGCGGGATTGAGCGTGCCCTCGCCGAAAATGGCGCGAAAATAATTGGGAAAAAGAAAGGCGAACAGGAATGCATCGGATAGCAAGCCATTACCCAGGATCGCCGCCATCAGCACGTCACGGATGAAGCCAGTGATGCGCGAAAGCAGCGTGAAGCCGCCTACCGAAAGAAGCCGGCGCAACATCAGTGATCCTTCGCGCTGGCTTCGGCCACCAGCTTCTTCACGTCGGGCAATATGCGGGCCACGATCACTTTCACGCCGGCAGGATTGGGATGAAGCCCATCGGACTGATTTAGCTTGGGATTGAGCGCCACCCCGTCGAGGATGAAGGGATAGAAAATTACAGGATATTGCTTGGCGAGTTTCGGATAGATAGCGTCGAACTGCGCCACATAATCAGTGCCCAGATTGCGCTGGGCATGCATGCCGGTGAACAGCACCGGGATATGTTCTTTCTGAAACGTGGCGAGCATGGCGCGAAGATTTTTTTCCGTTTCGCTGGGCGCAATGCCGCGGAGCATGTCGTTGGAACCCATTTCCAGGATGGCCGCGTCGGGATGGTCGGCCAACGACCAGGAGAGCCGCGACAGGCCATCGGCGCTGGTGTCGCCCGAAACACCCGCATTGACCACCTCCGCATCGATCCCCTGCGCTTTCAGCGCCAGCTGCAGTTGGGTCGTGAATTCAGTTCCGGGCGGGAGGCCATAGCCTTGGGTGAGGCTGGTCCCCAGGGCCAGGATCTTGAGCGGGCGGGCCCAAGCGGGATTGACGGCCGAAATGGCAAAGAGGGCCAGCCAAATCGTCAGTCCTATGCTAATGAACTTGAATCGGCGGGTTTTCATTGCCACCTGCCACCTTATCCTATCCGGGCCCGACATGCAGATGCAGCCTTCCCGTTTCCCCGACAATTTGCCAGCAATCTCGCTGAACAAGGTGGCGCTGACGCTGTCGAGCGCGGCGGGTCCCGTCAACATCCTGCATGACATTTCGCTTACGGTTTCCGCCGGGGAAACTGTCGCCCTGACCGGCCCGTCCGGCTCCGGCAAATCTTCGCTTCTGATGGTTGCGGCGGGACTGGAGCGGCCCAGTGGCGGACGCGTGACCGTGGCAGGCACCGACATCACCGGGATGGGCGAGGACGCCGCCGCCCGCTTCCGGCGGGGCCGGGTGGGAATAGTGTTTCAATCTTTTCATCTCATTCCCACCATGACAGCGCTCGAGAATGTCGCCGTGCCGCTTGAATTGATGGGCGTAAAGAATGCTTGGGACCGCGCCGCGCTGGAATTGAAAGCGGTGGGCCTCGGCGAGCGCGGCGAACATTATCCGGGCCAATTGTCGGGCGGCGAGCAGCAGCGCGTGGCGCTTGCGCGCGCCATGGCGCCAAGGCCCCAGATCCTTTTCGCAGACGAGCCCACCGGCAATCTCGACAGCGCCAACGGCGAAGCCATCGCCGATCTCCTTTTCGCGCTTAATGCCGAACGAAACGCCACCCTGTTCCTGGTTACGCATGAGGAAAGCCTGGCCCGACGCTGCGCGCGAGTCGTGCGGCTGGAAAGCGGCCATATCGTGGCCGACGAAAGGGTCCGACCCATGATCCCCGCATGACAGAGATCGCGCTCGCATGGAAAATGGCGCGGCGCGAGCTGCGCGGCGGTCTCAAGGGTTTCCGCATCTTCTTTCTTTGCCTGCTCTTGGGCACCGCAGCCATCGCCGCCGTAGAATCGCTGAGCGATGCGTTCCTCAACGGTTTGCGCGATTCCGGCCAGGTCTTGCTGGGCGGGGACGTGGCGGTCAATCTGGTGCACCGCCCGGCGACACCACAAGAACGCGCTTTTTTCGGCCGCTATGGCAAAGTGGCCGAGACCACTTCTATGCGCGCCATGGCTTATGCTCTGCGCGACGGAAGAGAGACTGAGCGGGAACTGGTCGAACTGAAATCGGTGGACGATCACTGGCCCTTGTTCGGCCGGCCAATTTTCTCGCCCGCCGCCAGCGTGGCGGACGCAATCCATTGCGAAGATGACGGCATCTGCGGCGCGGCCGCCGAACAAACATTGCTGGATCGATTGCATGTGAAGCGCGGCGATCTGGTCAAGGTCGGCGACGCCACGTTTCGCATCATCGCCGCCCTGGACAAGGAGCCCGACCGCATTTCCGCTGGCTTCTCGCTGGGGCCGCATCTGTTGATCTCATCGCACGGTCTTCCTGCAACCGGCTTGGTCCAGCCCGGAAGCCTGATTGACTATTCCTATCGCATCGCTTTCAGGCCCGGCGTCACAATTGCAGGCTTCAAGGCCGATGCGGCTAGAGCATTTCCGGACGCGGGCTGGCAGATCCATGATCGCAACGACGCCGCGCCCGGCATCCGCCGCTTTGTCGAACAAGTCTCGATGTTTCTGACATTGGTGGGGTTGACGGTATTAGGGGTTGGCGGCGTGGGCGCGAGCGAAGCGGTGGCCGCATTCCTGGATCGCAAGCGCTACGATATCGCCATCCTCAAATCCTTGGGCGCGGATGGTCCGCTCGTGTTCCTGATCTTCTTCCTGCAGGTGATGGCGATCGCGGTGGGCGCGCTGATATTGGGTGCAAGCCTCGGTGCCACCGCGCCGTTCCTGCTTGCGCATTTTTACGGCTCGGTGCTGCCGCTGCCGCCGGAGCTCGGGATTTATCCCGGCCCGCTTTTGCTCGCTGCCGGCTTCGGTCTTCTTTCGGCTATCGCATTTTCCGTGCCGCCGTTGGGCCGGGCGAGGGAGATTCCGTCCGCCAGCCTGCTGCGGGAGACAGTGGCGCCGGCGCGCGCCCGTCCGCGCATGGGCTATATCGTTGCGGCTTCTCTATCAGGCTTGGGCATTGCAGGCTTGATGCTGGGGCTGGCGCCCTCGCCGCTATATGCCGGCGAATTTCTGGGCGGCGCGATCATCTTGCTCGTACTGTTGCGTTTGGTGGCGGAAGGATTGACGCGGGCTTTACGCAAACTGCCCAGGCCGCGTTCTCCCCTGGCGCGCCTTGCGGTGGGCGACCTCACCCGTCCTGGTGCTGCTACCCAAGGCGTAATCACTGCGCTGGGGCTGGGCCTCACTTTGCTTGCGACCGTGATCCTGATCGATCGCACCATGGGGCAGGAAGTCGATGACTCTCTTCCCAGCCGCGCGCCCAGTTTTTTCTTCGTCGATATCCAGCCCGATGAGGTGCAGGCCTTCGATCACACCATCCAATCCTTCAAGACTGCCGAGGATTACAAGCGCACACCGATGATCCGGGGCCGCATCACCTCGCTCAATGGCGTGCCGTCGGCCCAGGCGAAGGTTGCCAGCGAGGTGAAGTGGGCGCTGTCGGGCGACCGCGGTATCACCTATGCATCGACCCCGCCGAAAGGCACGGTCATTACAAATGGGAAGTGGTGGCCTGCCACTTATGATGGACCCACGCTTATCTCGCTGGACCAGGAAGTGGCCAAGGGCACGGGCCTGAAGATCGGCGATCCCATGACGTTGAACGTGCTGGGGCGCGAAATCGACGGCCGCATCGCCAATCTTCGCAAAGTTGATTTTTCGACCGGCGGACAGAATTTCGTGCTGGTGCTCTCGCCCGGACTGATCGACAAGGCGCCCCATTCGTTCCTTGCCACCGTAAAGATCAGCGGTCCCGATGAGAACCGGATGTATATGGCGGTGACCGACAAATTCCCCAACATCTCCACGGTGCGCGTGAAGGACGCCATCGCCCAAGTGGACACGCTGCTCCAGCAATTGGCGCAAGGCATCCGCATCGCCAGCCTTGTCACCATCCTGGCCGGGCTTCTTGTCCTGGCAGGAACCATCGCGGCGGGCGCGCGCACCCGACTTTACGATGCCACCGTGCTGAAAGTGGTAGGCGCCACGCGGTTCCAGATCGCCCTGGTTTATGTGTTGGAGTATGGCCTTCTAGGCCTTGCCACCGGTATCATCGCGCTGTTCGCGGGAACGCTGGCGGCGCGGGTGATCGCGGGGCAGATTTTAGAAGCTCCCTTCGTCTTCGATGCCCGTGCCATATTGTGGACCGTACTGGGCGGGGGAGCGGCCACGCTTTTGTTCGGGTTATTGGGCGCCATCGCCGCTCTCAATGCCCGACCCGCCAACCGGCTCCGGAACGCCTGATGGCAAAGCTTCATTAACCGTTCGAAATCCGGCCCTTACGGCCGCGTCTTTTTTGGAACCGGCCTTGATACCCCCAGCCCAAATCACGATATAATGGGAGCCTAAAGGGAGTTCTTCATGGCGGACTATGACAATCGGCTGACGCGCACTGCGACTGTCGGCGTAGCGGCGGTCGATGCCGGCCTGCGCGCTTACATGCTTCGGGTTTACAATTACATGCTGGTGGGCCTGAGCCTGACTGGCGTGGTGGCGTGGCTGACGGCCGAAACGCCCCTGTCCCAGGTTTTCTATAATCAAGTCCAGACCGTGAATGGCGTGATGCTACAGCCTAACATCCTTGGCTGGATAGCAATCTTTGCGCCGCTGGCGATGGTGTTCTTCTTCTCCTTCCGCATCCAGAAGATGAGCTTCGCCGCCGCCCAGGCCACCTTCTGGGCCTATGCCGCGCTGATGGGCGTGTCGCTGGCGACCATCCTGTTCGTCTATACCGGCGCTTCCATCGCAATGACCTTCTTCGTCACCGCCGCCACGTTCGGCGCCATGAGCCTGTGGGGCTATACCACCGGCCGCGATCTCACCGGTTTCGGCTCATTCCTGTTCATGGGATTGATCGGAGTGGTGCTGGCGTCGCTGGCGAACATGTTCTTCCGCTCCACCCAACTGCAATTCGTGGTCTCGGTGATCGGTGTGCTGGTCTTCACCGGGCTCACCGCCTACGACACCCAGAGCATCAAGAACATGTATTATGTGGGCGATGACGGCGAAGTGACGGGCAAGAAGGCGGTGATGGGGGCGCTGCGCCTCTATCTCGACTTCA
>Ga0126381_100003714_pt1 | contig 16550 bp, 15 predicted proteins | sample PanSoiMetPlot_28_FD_96465 | JGI IMG/M metagenome (GOLD analysis project Ga0126381, IMG submission 96465) | Tropical forest soil microbial communities from Panama - MetaG Plot_28 | ecosystem: Environmental > Terrestrial > Soil > Tropical forest > Bulk soil | place: Panama | collected 2016-02-17 | reverse complement strand
GACTTCCAATAGACAGACACCCTCAACTAGCACCGGACGGTTCGCGAGGGCATTGGAAAGTTCCGGATACTTCAGGAACTCAACGAAGCCTGCCCGACCCGATAGTAGGAAGTCGTCGAGGTGAACGCATCTCATTCCAAGCGTAGCCGCGATTTCCGTGGCCAGGGCCGATTTGCCTGCACCCTGAAAGCCATCAATCGCAACCAGCGCGTCGGGAAGCGCAGCTATGAGGCTCGCAAGTTCGCGAGATGATCTGGTTTGAACCGTCATCCTCCCAGACCTTATCTTGCTGGGAGCCCACCGGGGTCAGGAACACCTTGCTCGACCGGTTGTCAAGTTCCACTCACGGTCCGAAGTGCACTAGGGGAATATCAGCCGACAACTGTTGTAACCCGCGCCGCGGGACCCAAACCACGCCATGATACTCGCCGATCTCGACCTCGAACTCGACAGCTTGCAGCCCGGGATTCCAGCGAGCGTCCTCGGGAGAGATGAAGAACATAGTGGCTGCGGTCCCTCCTGTCTTAGTGATGTTCACTATACGTTCGAGGGGGTGAATTGCAATGGCCATCGCCGGTTGCCTTTGCTTGCTGATTGTGGCTGGTGGGCTCACTGGAATCGGGCCCTTCCGAGGGAAGTGATGAACTGGCAGAGACGGCTCGCCGCGCTCTTCGCCGTCTTGGCCCTCACCGGATGCGTCCAGGGGATCACGGGTCGGACAGGAGCCCAATATGCCCCCTACTCATCGGAGGACAACGAGATCAGGCCCGAGCACGGCGGAGGGGACGGCGGCGGTGGCAGCGGCATGTAGCAGGCAAGGAGACGGCGATCCGCCCAAGACCCATCCGGTCATCTGGAGGCTGGGGTCCCCGCCAGTTTCAAGGTACAATTGATTAAGGCACCTTCCCCCGAGGCAAGACATGGCCGCCGTCCGTCGCCTCACCGCGATCCTCGCCGCCGACGTGGCGGGGTATTCGCGTTTGCTGGGGACGGAGGAGGAGGGACGCACGAACGGCTCCAAGGGCACCTCCGGGAATTGGTCGATTTATGCGTATGGTTGTGCCCTTGTGAGGATGGTCGAAAAGCCGATCCTCGCGTCAGCCAACCCGGCTCTGGGCGGCCGGCTCCCAGGTGATGAGGATTTCACGACCAGGTGTGATAAAGCGCGGAACGAAACCCTCGGGGCTCGCGGCGAAGAGTTCATCGAACCGGGTTTCCAGTACAGAACGCAGCCGGCGTTCGAGGTCGGGCTCCAGCGGCCAGAACGTCCATTGGTCACCGCCAAAGCCTGCGACCCTCGCAGCGATGGCAGCCTCACGTGTTGGGGCTGGGATAATGGGTCTGGCGGCGTGGAGCGGCAGCACCCGGACATCCGGGAGAATGCCTAGTTCCCAAAGCACACCCACCAATTCCACGTGTCCGGGCACGACCTCCTCCGCCTCGCCATGCACAAAATGGAAAAGAACCCGCTGCCATGATGGCGGGGGTGGGCTATTGACGGTGACGATAACCCGCCGACTGCCGGCCCGCTCCAGCCGTTCGATAAACGGCACGATCTCTCGGGTGAGATACGTGACGTGGTTCACTAGTGCGACCGTCCCGGCAGGTGGGTCGACTGTGAGCCAATCGCCTTCTACCAGGCGCGCGTTACTGATCCCCGCCTGGTCGGCATTGGCCCTAAAACCAGCGCCCATCGCGATCGAGGGCTCGACGTTGACGACCTCGCGGCAACGCAGGGCGAGCGGTAGCGAAATTCGGCCGGCGCCGCCGCCGACATCGATGATGACATCATCCGGTTTGATATACGATGCAATGATCTCGAGGTTTGGGTCCAGAGGTCGACGCGGATCGGCCTTCATGAGCGGATGATCGCTTGGTAGCCCCGCGAAGAGATCTCCCGGAGGCTGCGGACCTCGCAGGCGTGTGCGCTGCGCGAGCACGGCATCGACCCGAGCAGCATACCGGTCGGCCGCGTTGTCGCCATCGGTCGTCATCACGGCACCTTTCGCTTTTTTATCAGTGGAGCCTCCCTTGATCGATTGCGTGACGTTGACACCGGTCCCGGAGAGCCGGAGGCAAATCATTACAAACCTGATACAGCTTTATAAATACGATTTCTCGGAATTTGCGGAGGTCGGATCGCCCTACGGCGAAGTTGGCCCCGATGGCCGGTTCACCTACGAGGGGCTCGATAATTACTGGCGAGAGGACGGCTGGGTTCCGCTGACGGTGGAAGCCGACGGTCGGCTTGCGGGTTTTGTCTTGGTGAACCGATGGTCGGCGCTCAATCGATTGCTCGACCACTCGGTCGCCGAGTTTTTTGTTCTTCGAAAATACCGTCGGATCGGCGTCGGATCGCGTGCCGCAAGGGTCTTATTCGAGCGCTGGCCCGGGCGCTGGGAGGTAGCTGTGGCCCGGTACAACAAGCCGGCTCTATCTTTTTGGAGAAGGGCAATTCGTGCATCCGTCGACGGCACTGTGGAGGAATACGCAGGGGATTTCGAGCGCCAGGTAGGAACGGTGCTGTGCTTCGACAGTCGAACGCGTAAACTTGATTTATGACAGGTTATATCGCGTTAAACGCTTTCCGCGTGGCCCGATGAGGCTCGCTTTCCAGATATCCCTGCTGGCGATCGGGTTTGCCTCAGTGCTCGGCGCCGGCGCCGCCTCGTCCGGGTCGCTCGCCGAGTTCTCCAACCTGCCGGGGCGGGAGCCGGCGCACCTGATCGGCTATCTCGCGCGGCCCGATGCCGGTTTGTCCGCGCTCGCCAGCAGCCAGCGCGGTGACAACGCGCCCTATCCGGCGGTGGTTGTGCTGCATGGCTGCAGCGGTATCTCCAGCCACTCGGCGGCGATCGCCGATCGGCTCGGTGGCTGGGGCTATGTCGCGCTGACCGTCGACACCCTGGGCCCGCGCGGCATCGTCGGCCTCTGCTATGCCAACACATACATCGACCAGGCCTTCGATGCCTACGCGGCGTTGCGCTACCTGTCTCGGTTGGAATTCGTCGATCCGGCGCGGATCGCCGTCCTCGGCCAATCGATGGGTGGCAATGCCGCGCTTTACGCGATTGCTCGCGACCTGGCGGCGCAATACGTTGCCGAGCGGTTCCGCGCCGCCATCGCTTATTATCCCAACTGCACCATCGCCGCTGCGTCCGCTATGACGACGCCGGTCTTGGTGCTAAAGGGCGAGATGGACGAGTGGAGCCCGGCGGAACGTTGCCGCGAGCTGGCCGCCGGTCGACCTCCGGACAGCGCGCCGATCGCGCTCAGCGTCTATCCCGGCGTGCATCACGCCTTTGATGTCGCGCAACTGAGCCCTGGAATTCGCGCGTGGGGCGGCTGGGTGGAATACAACGAGCCGGCGGCGCGCGATGCGGAAGCGAAGGTGCGGGCATTTCTCGCCACGCATTTGGCGACTGCGGCAGCGGACGAGCCGACCGTAAAGTGAGGGCGGCCCGAGATGCGCCAAACGTCTCCTGATCGCGGTCTCGGCCGGATGCTCATGACCCAGGTCAAGAAATGGGCCGGAATCACCATTAAGGCGATCTGTCCTCAATCGTCTTTCAACACGGCAGGCTCATCTCGGCTCATTACGCCAGTGACTGGCAGGCATCCGAAGACCCTTAACAATCACGCCGTGGCCGTGGGCAGAACCGAGCGCTCGCGTACGGGTCGACATGGGCGGTTGCGCAAGGCCCGGATCAGATCCCGTCGGGCTCGACACCCAGCCGTCCGGCGAAAACCGTTCCGCCTCCAGCGTTGCCGGAGCCAATTGCCGCGGATTAAGGGGCGCTGGTCAGTTATCATGGCCGCGGATAAGAGCAAGCGTTCGCGCGTCCGGCCGACCGTTGCACCACCGATCAAGCGCGCGCTGAAACGGGTTTTCTGGCTCCCCCGACGTGAGCGCGAACAGCGTTGCGGATGATCGAAACTTCATATCGTCGGGCGAGCCGAAAATCGCATTAAGCAATGGCGCGTCGATGTCGATTAACGTCTGAGTGCAAAGATCAAGTCGTAACCCAAGCACCGGGTGCGCCATATAGGCGCGCGCCTCAGCGAGAGAGCTGATGCCGTAATATTCGGCCATTGAGGAACGGCCGAGGCCGCGCAACTGGGGAAAGATGAACCACATCCAGTGGGTCCGCTTCCGGCCGGCCCGCAGCTCGTTTAGCGCGGTATCGAAAACCGGCTCCTGTGCTGTCACGAAACGTTCGAGATGAACGGGTCGGTCATTTCAATGATCCTCCCTCAAGCGCTTGCCCCCGACACAATGAGGCGCGTTTTGCATCCGCAATCTCCATCCAAGGGGGGGGGCCAAACGGTAGCATGTCCCCCTGAACGCTAACACTACTGGTTTTGCAACATTCAATCTCGCGGCTGTAAATTCCAGCGAACGAGCCGTTCCTTCGTCTCCCACGAGCTGGTCCAAGCGCGTCACCGGATATCTCGACGCGGGGCGCCAGCCCAAAGGTGGTCACCAGCGGCGGCCGTGTCGGCGATCAGGGATATTTTGTCCGACCGACGGTGTTAACCGATACAGACGCCGGAAATGCCGGTCGTGCGCTCGCAGAGCTTCGGTCCGGTCGTCTGGGCGATGCCGGTTCGATGATGATGATCTCGCCCGCATCGCCCGCACCACGGACGACACGGCCTGCGGTCTTGCCACGAGCATTTGGACGCGCGATCTCGGCCCCGCCACACAAGCTGCGAGCCGCATCTCGGCCGGCAGGTGTGACAGTGCGCCTCCATTCCCGCTTCCGCTTGGGGAGCTGCCTGGCCGGCGGCGCGATGCAAAAAGAGCCCGGCCGAAACTGAGCTCTCTGATCTTCTTGTGCCGCTTCTGGTGTTTGCTGAGGCCAAATCCAGCCTAGACAAACCCAGACCAGCCGAGCCGAGCCATGCCATGGGTCGGCGACGCGGCCGAACAGGGGGTTTATAAGACCGCCAGCGTCAGGTTCCCGTCAGGCAACCGGGCCAGGCGGAAAACCGGCCCGCGCCCATGGCGCATGATGCGCGAAACCGGGCCCGGACGTGCCTCGCATGTGAAACGGAAACGGCCGCTCACAGGCTGCCGCCGTCGATTTCCGGCGGCTCTAACGATTGGTCAACCGAAATGCTGCCATAAGGTGCGGCATGCCGGATGGATACACCTTGCCATTGCGGCCGGAAGGCGGCGCGCATTACCGCGAGCTCGCGGCTGGGCTGCGCGAACTCGCCGGCAAGTGCCGCCTGCCAAATCCGCGCCGGGAGCTCCTCGATCTCGCCCGGCGCTATGAGAATCGAGCGACTGAACTGGACCGCTTTTCGGCCGCATCCGGATAACCGTGCCGCAGCCGCCGCCTGACGCTGTGCCGCTGGGCTGCATCCGTGTCGGTGCGGTGCCGATAGGTGTCGTGCCGCATCGTTCGCGGCGATCCGCGCCCTGCCCCTTTCATCATCCGTAAATCGCTCTCTGCCATTACGCGCATATGATAAACGAACACACGCTCAAGTCGCATCGAGTCGACAGCATCCAAGGCGGCCTATACGCTCTAAGCGAACAAATCGAAGTCATCAGAATGCAGCTCGCCGGCCTGCCGAGCCGCGTCTACCTCTGCCGCATCGTGCTGACGGCGACCGCGAGCGTCTGGGCGTTGATCGCCGCGGTCGCGCTATGGCTGCGGTGAAAACTGTCCCGGGTCGTTCTCGCCCTGCTGGTAGTTTGCGCCACCACTTCTCCACCCCGCCTCTGCAGCCGAACACCGCTCCCGCGCCGTCGCGCGCGAGTTCCAGCGCGAGCACCCCTGCCCGTCGACCCGATATGACGAGCGACCCTGCCAGATCTCAACCGCAGCGGCCGCCCGCTCTTGCTCCGCATCGTCATGGGCGAGACGGCGGGGCCTTGAGGATGACGGAGCGCACCTCGGCGGCGCTGCCGCAACGCGTGTCGTTGAAGTGAACAAGCGGAAGGCCGGGGCGGGGCATCGCATCCTGCAGGAGCGCGATCGCCGGTGCCGTCGGCAGGCTATGCTTGCGGCTCAGATGCAGAAGAGCGCCGACAAGGCAGTGGCCGCCGTGTCCATCATCATAACAGCTGCGGGTCCAGTGGCCGTCGTCGGCAAAAAACGCGAGCATGAGATCGAGCAACTGCACGGCTTTTGCGATTTCCGCTTTGGGCATGGGTTTGATCGCTCCCGATCCGGGTAACGAACTCAGCGTATCACTGGCTGGCGCAATCCGTAGCGTCGTTCCGGTGTCTTGAACTTCATTGAGAAGTGCGCCGCAGCAATTCATGGATGATTGCAAGGCCGCTTGGTTAACCACGACTGGCGGCGCGTTAACGATCTTTGTCTCTGGGCCAATTGAAAAATTTGAGCTAATTATCGCGCACATTTTGGGCAGATAAGGCGCCTTCGATAAGACGAGCCAATGATTTTACGACCCGGCTTAGGCGAGATAGCGATTGCGCTGGACACATCTTTTACGCTGTAGGGCGGCTTCTGGATTATTTTACCGGACTCATTTTCTTTAGAAGCGCCGCCGGCCGCGCCAGTGACCGGCGGCCATTACCGCGAGATGGCGGGCAAGCTGCGCGAGCTGGCCCGTCTCGCGCAATCACCATTCATGCGCAAAGAGCGATCTCGCGCGGCGCTGCGATCGCGCGGCGATTATTTCGACCGAAGGACAGGGTGAGGGAGGGGAGGTCAGCGTTGCCGATCGCGGCGCGCGAGCCGTTGCTGTGGCGTCAGGTTTCAGATGCGGGGGCGAGCGGCGCACCTCGAGCGCCGGCTTGTCCTCGCGCAAAAACGGTCATAAACCACCCGCCGCAGAAGATGGTCACCGGTCCAGGGCCAGCGTCTCGGTCATGCGATGCTGGTTCTCAGCCCCCAAAAGCCGGTTCACGACTGCTTCTGCGTCTTGTCCATTGGGTCTCACCTTGATGATAAGCCAAAAGCCTAAAAGGAACCGCCAGATTCTCTTCGATCCCCGTGTCCTAGGAAATTGTCAGGGCTGAGGTTGAGTTGGATCTAGCCACTCGAGACGGCGAGGCTGAAAATTCAACTCGAATTTTGCTTTCCCGTTCGATGCGCCGCGGAGTCGAGTCGCGTAGTAGACCGTGTCAGGGCCAAATGCCTCGAGAGCCTGTTCTTCGGCGATCTTCGGCGGCGGCGGTGCGCCGACCGCGCGCGCGAACGCGGGCAGCCATATGCGTTGGGCTGTCGGGTCCCCGTCCACGACGTTGTACATGCCAGAAGCACATTCGAGCGCGGCTGCCGTCGCCGCGGCCGCATCGTCTACGTGCACCCAGCCCCACACACCCTGGCCGGCACCGATTACCGGCACCTGCTGGTGCCGGACCTGCTCACCCATATCCCCATTGCGGTGAAACCAGGTGCCCGGGCCATAGAAGAAGCCGTAGCGCAGACTGACGAATTCAATGCCCGGCGTAGCCGATGCCGCTGCTTCCATTTCGGCATATCGGCGTGTGCCGGCGGCGACCGCTGGTGACGCATCGAAGGCGAAAGACGTGCTCTCGTCGGCGAGACCGTCGCCCGGCGCATACCAGAATGCCGAGCTTTGCAACAAGTAGCGGCGCACGCCCAAGTCCCGGAGGGCGGCGAGGAGGTTGGTGTTTCCCTCGATGCGGACTTTGCGGTCGCGCTCAGCGGCGGCCTGCATTTCCGCCGCCGTGTAGTGTTTAGGCAGTGAGGTCAATTCATTAATGACGGCATCCGGCCGGACTAGGGTTATCGCCGCCTTGACCGAAGCTGCATCGAGCGCATCCGCGATCGCGGGCTCTGCACCCAATTCGGTCACGGCGTGCGCGGATTCTGGCGAACGGGCCAACGCAAAAACTGTGTGATGAGCCTGGTTCAAACATCGGACGAGCGGTCGACCGATTGCGCCGGTAGCGCCGGCAATCAGAATTTTCATGCGACACCTGCTTTTTGAGAAGAGACTTGCATGTCCGAGAATGGGAACGTCTGGCCAATAAAGGGGCAAAGCTTCGCGGTAAGATCCCGCCCGTCAATTGGCCTAAAACGGAGTGGACCACAGTCCACAGGCCGCCGGAATGCGCCTTTGTCGCGGCGCTTGAACTTTCGGCAACATGCGGTGGTGCTTTGCGATGATCATGATGTCGGTCATGATAGCTCACAGCCGCGCGGCGGCGATGCCGCGTCCCTTCCCAATCGCTTGGCCATCCCGCGTGGCGCGGATAGAACGGAGAGCCTAAGATGAGCCGTGCCTTAGACGGTATTCGCGTCATCGACTTCACTCACGACCAGGCCGGTCCGTCCTGCACCCAGATGCTAGCCTGGCTCGGCGCAGATGTGATCAAGATCGAGCGGCCGCCCTATGGCGACCGCGGTCGCCGCTTGTGGAACAGCGACAACCCGAATGTCGACAGCTATTTCTTCCTGCTTCTCAACAGCGGCAAGCGCAGCACCGTCATCGATCTGAAAACCGAGGAGGGCAAGGAAATCGCGCGACGTCTCGTAAAGGAGGCCGACGTCATCGCCGAAAACCTCGGACCCGGGGTCATGGAACGGCTGGGCCTCGGCTATGAGGCGGTAAGGAAACTCAATCCCCGCGCCGTCTATGCCTCGGTCAAGGGCTTTGGCTCTTACGGCCCCTATAGCGGGTTCAAATGCTTCGAACCGGTGGCACAAGCGACCTCGGGGGCAATGAGCGTCACCGGCGAAGCCGACGGGCCACCGCTCGTCAACGGCGCCAATATCGGGGATTCCGGCACCGGCATGCACCTGGTGATCGCCATTCTCGCAGCATTGGTGCAGCGCGGCCGCACCGGCAAGGGGCAGCTCGTCGAGGTGGCGATGCAGGAGGCGGTGTTGAACCTGACGCGGGTCAAGTTCACCCCGACGCTTGCCACCGGACAACCGCTCTCCCGCAGCGGCAATCGATCGGCGACAGGCGGCTACTCGGATCTGATCCGCTGCAAGGGCGGCGGCGCCAATGACGGCGTCTACCTGATCATTCCGCCCGACAATCCCGAAATGTTCAAGGCCGTAACGGAGGTCATCGGGCGTAGGGATCTGCTGACCGACGAACGCTTTGCCAAGCCACCGGCGCGCGCTCGCAACGCGGCGGCTTTGACCGAAATCATCGAGGGCTGGACAAAGGGGTGCGACAAGGGCGAAGTCATGGAGGCCTTCGCGCAGGAGGGCATCCCTTGCGGGGCTGTACTCGATACCGCCGAAGTGCTCGCCGACCCGCATCTGCGCGAACGCGGCACGGTGTTCGACCTCGAGCATCCGACGCGCGGCACCTATTCGATGATCGGCTCACCGCTGCGCCTGTCGGACTCGCCGTTTGCGACGTCGCCGGCGCCGTTGTTGGGCGAGCACACCGAGGCGGTGCTCACCTCGCTCGCCGGCTATACGACGGACGAAGTCCGTCAATTGCGCGACAAGGGCGTCATCTGAGGGCTCGCTCCATCCGCCTTCCGTACGGAACGCAGCCGGACAGTTATCGGGATTTACGGTCGCTTCAGTTGATCCCTTTGGATCTGAAACAGGAGGGGACGGATGCTCGATCTGATCATTTCCGGCGGCGTCGCGGTGATGCCGGGTGCTACCGCCGCCGCCGACATCGGGGTCGCCGGCCAGAAGATCGTCGCGATTGGCGCGCCGGGTGCGCTCGGCACTGCAGGGCGGGTCGTCGATGCGACGGACCAGATCGTCATTCCCGGCGGCGTCGATCCGCATATTCATTGCCTGATGCCGATCCCGTTCCCCGGCCGCAACGAAGACCTGCTGAGCGCGCCGCCCGATCAGGTGAGCCGTGCCGCGCTCTTTGGCGGCACGACGACGCTGCTCGATTTCGTCGATTGTCCGCCGGAGATCGCGCTGCAGCAATCGATCGAGGCGCGACGCAAAGAGTGGGCCGGCGCGTGCTATTGCGATTACGGCTTGCACCTGCTGGTGCGCGGCAAGCCGCCCTTGGCGCATCTCGGCGCGTTGCCCGAGGCGGTCCAGGCGGGCTACGCCTCGGTCAAGATGTTCACGACGGATATCCGGCCGAACCGGCAGGGCCGCATGATCCAGTTCGGCGACATCTGGGAAGTGCTGCAAGTCGTCGCCAAGGCCGGCGGGATCGCGGCGATCCATGCCGAAGACAACGACATCGTCATGCACATGTATGAAAAGCTGATCCGCGAGGACCGCGTCGGCTTCGAGAACATGGCCGAGGTGCATAACACGCTTTCGGAGGACCTGTCGTTCAATCGGGTCATCCGCCTTGCCGAAAACGTCGAAGGTACGGCGCTCTACATGGTGCACGTTTCGGCAGCGACTGGAGTCGCCGCGATCGCTGCGTCACGCGCGCGCGGCTTTCCGATATACGGCGAAACCCTGCACCAGTACCTGCTCTATACCGCCGAAGACTACCGACGCCCGGGCGGACAGATGTATCACACCTACCCCTCGCTCAAATTCGCCGAGGATCAACGGGCGTTGTGGGCGGCGACAAAGCATGGGGCGATCCAGTCAATCGCCACGGACGAGGTCTGCTGCCCGCTCAAGGTCAAACTGCAGGGGCGGCGCATCGACGACACGACCGGCGGAAATTCCGGTGTCGAGCCGCGGCTCTCGCTGATGTACACGCAAATGGTATCGAAGCGCGGGTACAGTCTGGCCGATTTCGCCGACCTCGTCTCATCGAATGCCGCTCGGATCATGGGCCTCTATCCGAAGAAAGGAGCATTGGCGGTCGGCTCTGATGCAGACATCGTGCTGCTTGACCCGCGCGCCGGACGGGTCATCCGCAAGGAGGATCTGCACGAGACCGATTACACGCCGTGGGAGGGCCATGACGTGACCGCCTGGCCGAGCATGACAATCCTACGCGGCAAGATTGCAGTGGAAGGCAGCCAGCTCCTCGCCGCCCCCAGTGATGGCCAGTTCGTGCCGCGTAAGATCGCCGACGAGATCCGGAGCCGCCCCGCGCTTTGACGCGACCGATGCGGCCGCGCAGGGATGAGGTTGGCTCGGTGGGATATGTGAGCAACTCCGCGGCCCCCGGACCGCGGCGCAGCCGCCACCTGGACTGCCCAACCCAGCGCCGCTGTTAAGGTGTGGTTCCCAGTCCGCACATATTGTGCGCCGACTGGAGCTAATTCCTACTGCGCCTCTGAATAAACTGGGCGACCGGGACGAGCTAAGTTATCGCTTTGTCGGCCACTTCCATCGCGCCTTCGTGCTCTCATCGCCATGCCGCCGCTCGCCGCCCCACGGCGCCCTCCAAACTCTGAGATTGCTACACAACGGCTCTTCACGAACAACTACCAAAGGCGGGGTTCAATCGGTCGCGCCGCCGACCGCTCGCTCGCCCGCGGACCGAAGCCGCCCGACGCGGCGGACGATGAGCGCGAGCGGCGCGCACAGCAGCAACATGAGCGCGCCGAGAATAAAGAAGCTTTCGCTCACTCCCCAGCGATCGGCAATCCCGCCCATGAGCGGCGGGATCATGATCGAGGTAAGCCGCTGGCCGGTTTGACGCAGGCCTACGACTGCGCCCTGCTGATGGCGGCCGACTGCCCGCGCCTGCACCGACAAAACGAGCGGCTGGATCACCCCTTCCAGCCAGCCGCGGATGACCTGGGACAACAGTAGAAGCACAAAGATGCCGCCCAACAGCGGTGTTATTGCGATCAGCAGGATCGACAACGCGGTGCCGCTGAGCATCGTGCGCTGCGCATCACCCAGACGCATCGCCCGCCCGGCGAAGAGCGCACCGAACCCGCTCGCAATCTCGGCGGCACCGAACAGAATGCCGATGGTCGTGCCGACGAGCCCCACTTGCTTCAGATACACGACATAGACCGAAGTCTGGATGCTGTAGGTCGTGTTTCGCATCGCCATGATCGCCATCGACAGCGCAATCGCCGGAATCGCGATCAGCATGATCGAGTTGAGGTAATCCGATGCTCGAGGCCAGGCGTCGCGGGCGCGGAATCTCGCTCGGGTTACTCCGTCGTATCGCGGCGGCGCGGAAAATTCTGCCTCCGGCGCGCGCAGCAGCGCGATGGTGAGTACGCCGCCCCACGCGGTGCCAACAAGGTAAGCCGGCCAGGCGCCGCCAAAATCCCAGACGGCGCCGCCAAGAATGGGCGCCGTGGTCGAGCCGAGCCGCGCGAAGAAGGTGAACCGGCCGAGATATCGCGCGTCGCCCTCGGCAAGCTGGGCGATCAGCGTCTGTGCGCCCGACCAGGCGAAGGACACGGCGGCGCCGTTGATCAGTTGCAGCAGCAACAATGCCCAGAACCACGGCACCAGCGGAAACAGCGGCGCCAAAGCCATTCCGGCCCAGACGAAGAACAACGTGACTTTGCGAGTGCCGAACCGGTCCATCAAAACGCCGACGTGGATCGACAGGAACATCGCGACGATGGAACGGGCACCGACAAGGATGCCGACCTCGGAGGCATCGAACCCTAGCGAGAGGCCGTAAAGGGGGATTAGGAAGGTATAGAAATCGACATAACCCATGCTGAACGGCCCGGCGACGTACAGCGATGCCAGGGATCGGAAGCGAGAAGCGTTCATGCCGATGGAGCGATCCGTGGGTTCTTAGAAGTGGGGCAGTATCACCTGATTGTGCTCCAGCATAACAGTCATCGCTGCTGCGATGTCCACAGCGCAGCGATGTCGGGTGATGTCTCGGCCGGGTTGCCGTCAACCGCTGATAGCCTAGTCCGAGAAGGCTCAAAGGCTCGGCTACGCAAAGAACGGCTGGCGCGCGGGAGTCACGCGTCCGATTGCGCGGTCGTCGCGAAAGCGGCACCTTGTCCCGTGGAACTGCAGGAAGGAGCGCCAAGGTGAGCTACCAGCCTCGGCCATCCTCTCCCGCCGGGCCTGGTATCTCGCGCTCATGGTAGGGACGGCGCTTGCATCGGAAACGCTGCGCGCCAGCAGGCGTGGCGTGTCGAACGTGGAAGACAGCGGCACCACGCCCTCTGTCGACCAGCGCCCGAGCGTGACCTCCAATCCGACGGTGCCGGTCATCGAGGCCGGAATCCGCACCGAGCCGGCAGTATCGTTGCCGCAGGCAAGCAGCGCCGACCCCTCCAGCAGGCTAACGCCGGCGCCGCTCGACGAACCGCCCACGGAGCGATGCGCCGCCGCGTCCCACGGATTGTACGGCGCGCCCCAATGGCTGTTATGGCCAGTCCCACCAAACGCGAACTCGACCATATGGGCCTTGCCCATGATGACACCGAGCTGGCGGCACAGCGCTGCCACCAGCGGTCCATCCCGTTCCCAACGATCAGCCGGTAGCCGGCGGCTCGACCCGGCGAAACAGGGATACCCGGAGGCCGCGAACAGGTCCTTGATCGAGACTGGCACGCCCTGGAGAGAACCGATGATCACCCCTGCCGCAAAGGCTGCATCAGCCGCGTGAGCGACCAGGCGGGCCTGCTCCGGCGGCCAGGGCGAGTAGGCATGCAGCCGCTCGCCGGGCATCGTTTGTTCCGGCTGCTTTGTTAGGACTCACTCACGGGCGGCCCGCGTAGAACTCGCTCGCCGCGCTGATTTCAGTCGCTGTCATCTGGCGCGCGATGTTGCGCATCTGCGCGCCGATGTCATTGTGCCGGGCGCCGGTCGAGAAGGCTTCGAGCTGAGTGCGCAGATAGACCGCAGGCTGTCCCTCGAGCCACGCAGCGCTGGCCTTGCTGTCGACTTCGCCGTGGCAGGCCCCACATGGGGCGATGCCGCGCAAGGGTGCCCCGCTTGCGACGATGCGCGGCGGTTCGCCGGCGGCAGGTTCGGGAACTGAGACGCGCGGCAGATAGGCATAGTAGGCGGCGAGATCGCGCATATCAGCATCGCTGAGATCGGCCACAAGTGGGGCCATGACCGCGCTGACGCGCGCGCCGGTTTTGAAATCGACGAGCTCTTTGTAGATCGTGACCGGGTATTCCCCGGCGAGATTGGGCGTATCGGCTTGGCTGAGGCCGCGGGCGCCATGGCACATCGTGCAGCGCAGAGCCAATGTTGCGCCCCGCCCGATCGATTCCGCGCTCGCGCCCCGCAGCATCTGCGGGTCGATCTCGACGCTGGTCGTCAGGTAGTGAGCGCGGACGATTTGCGTGCCCGAAGCTGCGTTCCGAACGAGTCCGGCGGCACTGCAAATGGCGTCCCAAACACCTTTGAAGCGCTCGCCCGGGTGCTGTAACGGCAGCCACACAAACCCGACGATAGCCGAGACAATCGCGATGGCTGCAGTGATCCCGACGCTGGCGGTGAACCAGGGATTGCGAAAAGACGCGATTGTTTCGCGGGTCACCACCGCTCTCCGACCTCGACGACCGGTACCGCCGTGCCTGGCGTCGCCAGGGAATGCGCGATCGGAAAACCGTAATTGACGATGGTCAGGGCGACCATCAGGCCGAGCCACAGCCCGAAGCCGTTGAGCGCAGCCGGCAAGGCGCGCGGCGGCCGTACCGCGACGCTGAAGCGGTAGGCTGCCGGCTCGGTCTGTGGCGCCGTCTGCCCGCGCACCAGCACGACGAGGAACAACACACCGGACAGCACGAGGATCGCGCCGCCGCCGACCGACATTGTCACGGATGCTGCCTGCGCGGCAATCGCCGGGTCGGCGTAGTCGTAGAATGCCATCCGCCGCGGCATGCCGAGAATGCCGACCCAGTGCCACGGGAAGGTCAGCACGATCATGCCTATAAACCACGTCCACAGCTGCGCGCGCATCAGGCCAAAGCTGTCGAGCGTGCGTCCGGTCAAATGCGGCCAGATGTCGTAGGCGATCACGAAATACATGATGACGATCGCGCCGCCGAAGATCAGGTGAAAATGGCCGGTAATCCATTGGGTATTGTGGACCGTGGCGTTGAGCGGATAGCTCATGTTGATCAGCCCGCCGGCGCCGCCGAAACCGAGCATGACAAAAGAGAGGGCGACCCCGAGCATGACGGGGTTGCGCCACGGCAGCGCCTTCAGCCAACCCAGAACCCCTTTGCCACCGCGCAGGCGCCCGGCGATCTCTACGGATGCGCAGATCGTGAACACGGTCAGCGAGGTCGGCAACGTGACGAGTGCCGTAAACACCGAGTGCAGATATTTGAAACCCGAGCCGACTTGCGGATCCTCGAACGCGTGGTGGATGCCGATCGGCATTGCGACGATGAGGAACAGGATGAAGGCGATCCGGCCCATCGTGTCGCTGAACAGCCGGCCGCCAATCGCCCGCGGCACGATCGTGTAATAGGCGATGTAGGCCGGCATCAGCCAGAAATAGACGATAGCATGCAATGTCCAGGAGAAGAAGACGCGCGCCAGTCCGGCGTCGATCGTGCTGCGCCAGCCGAGCGCCACCGGGATGATCTGAAAGAGCAATTCGAGCGCCGCACCGACCGCGGTCCAGGCCCACAGGTAGGAGCCGGCGACCGTCGCGAACATTGGAAAGGGAACTGGGGCGCCCGGGTTGTCGCGCTTCCACCGATACATGTTGATCGACATCAGCGCGACCCAGACCCACGAGCCGACCACCACGAGGACGACACCGATGTAGTAGGAGGGATGGCCAATCAGGGGTGGGTAGAAGGTGTAGAGCACTGAGGCGCGCCCGAGCGCCACCGGGACAATAGCCGCGATCGTGCCGACGACGACGAGGGCAAATCCGAGCCAAGCCCAACGGAGGCCGACCATCGGTCGCCTGAGCGCGTGCTCGGTTACAAAATAGCCGAATCCCATGGCGACGAGCGTCGGAAATACGTAGGCCATCGTCGTGCCGTGGGCCGTGACCGAGCGGTAGTACCACTCCGGATCGCTGATCCAGGGGTGCAGCGGGCTGCGAATGAACATTTGCCATTCGCCGAGCGGCAGTGCAGTGCCAAAGCTGGCAAAGGCGAACCACAGATGGGCGAGGACCAGCCGCCGGCTATTCCACACAGCTCAGCCTCCGTTGATCCGCCGCCATACGTGCGAACGCGGCCTTATCGATGATTTGGATCCTGCCCCACATGCCCTCATGGCCCACGCTGCAAAATTCGTGGCAGGGCATTAGGCGTTCGCCGGGTGCGTCGAAACGAGCCCCGAGGCTCGAGACGTAGCCCGGCACGAGCATCAGATTGATGTTCGTGCCATCGATCAGGAAGCCGTGCACGACATCGGCGCTTGTTGCGCGGAATGTGACCGGAGTATCGGTGGGCACGAGGATGCAGGACGGCGTGAAGGAATATTGCTGGCCGATCGCCCGCACGGTGACGGAGCCGTCGGGCTCGAGCGCGCTGCCCAAATTGCTTTCGATGAATTCGCCGCCGAGATGCAGGGTCCGCGGGTCGGCGGTCTCGACGCGGCTCTGTGGCATGGCCCCATGATAGAGCGCGGCAAAGGTCGCCACGACGACCATCAGTGCCAGGATCATGACCGCAGCTGTGGCCCAGCGGCGTTCGGTTCGCTCGCCGCGATCGGCGCCCTCGTCAGAAGTCGAGAGATGACTCACGGCGGGATTGCTCGCGGCACGAAGACGAGCAGGTAGAACGCGAACCAGATTGCCACGACGATAGCGGTCGCGAGGCCGGCGAG
>Ga0126381_100003713_pt1 | contig 16554 bp, 15 predicted proteins | sample PanSoiMetPlot_28_FD_96465 | JGI IMG/M metagenome (GOLD analysis project Ga0126381, IMG submission 96465) | Tropical forest soil microbial communities from Panama - MetaG Plot_28 | ecosystem: Environmental > Terrestrial > Soil > Tropical forest > Bulk soil | place: Panama | collected 2016-02-17 | reverse complement strand
CGACCTACGCGACCTGCCTCGATTGCGGCCAGCGCTACGAGATCCCCGATCTGCGCGGGATCTTCGAGAAAACGGGCGCGGTGCGGCCGTGCAGCGAATGCCTGGGGCACGTCAAGACCGCGACCGTGTCGTTCGGCCAGGCGATGCCGGTCTTGGCGATGCAGCGCGCCGAAGAGGAGACGCTCGCCGCCGACCTGTTCATCGTGCTCGGTTCGTCGCTTGTCGTCTATCCGGCGGCCGGGTTTCCGCAGCTCGCGAAGCACCACGGCGCGAAGCTCGTCATCGTCAACCGCGAGCCGACGCCGCTCGACTCGATGGCCGATCTCGTTTTGCATGCCGCGATCGGCGACACGGTGGGCGCCGCGGTCGGGGTGAATTAGGAGGAAACGATGCGGCTCGAAAACAAGGTCGCGCTGATCACCGGGGCGGCATCCGGCATGGGCGCCAGCATGGCGCGCATCTTCGCGCATGAAGGTGCCAAGGTCGTCGTCGCCGACGTGCTTGACGAAGAGGGCAAGAAAATCGCCGCCGAGATCACGCAGGCGAACGGCGCCGCGATGTTTCAGCATCTCGACGTGACGAGCGAAAAGGAATGGCAGGCCGCGATCGACGCGGCGCTCGCCGCCTATGGCAAACTCGACGTCCTCGTCAACGACGCCGGGATCAGCGGCAGCGCCGTCGAGGATCTGTTCGAGACCGGCGCCTGGGAACGCATCATGGGGATCAACGCGACCGGGACGTTTCTCGGGCTGAAGCACGCGATCCCGGCGATGCGGCAGGCGGGCGGCGGCTCGATCGTCAACATCTCGTCGATCTCGGGCGTCACCGGCCAGCGCGGCATCCACGTCGCGTACAACGCATCGAAGGGCGCGGTGCGCACCCTGACCAAGGCCGCGGCGGTGCAGCACGGCCGCCACAACATCCGGGTCAATTCGGTGCATCCCGGGCTGATGCCGCCGATGCGCACCTCGGGCCGCACGGCCGATCCGGCGGTGCGCGCGAAGATGCTCGAAGGCGTGCCGCTCGGCCGCGCCGGACGGGTCGAGGAGGTCGCGAACGCCGTGCTGTTCCTGGCATCCGACGAGGCTTCCTACATCACCGGCGCTGAGCTTTATGTCGATGGCGGCTTTCTGGCGGTTTGACGGAGGAGACGATGGCCTATTCGCTCGACGCGTTTTGTAAAGATTGCCGCGCGGCGTTGCAGGCCGATAAAGGCCCGGGCGGCCGGGAAGCGGTGCGGCAGAATCTGGAAAGGCTGCTCGCCGAGACCGGTTTTCTCGACCGGCATGTGCTGTCGGCGCCGGCCGGACGGCACACGCTTTACGAAGACCCGGAGCTCGGCTTTGTCGTGCTCGCGCATATCAACTCGAAAGGCTCGAAGTCGCCGCCGCACGATCACGGCGCGTCCTGGGCCATCTACGGGCAGGCGACGCAGTACACCGACATGACCGAGTGGCGCCGGACCGACGGCAAGACCGATCCCGGCCCTGCGACGATCGAGGTCGTGCGGCGCTATCGCCTCGAGCCGGGGCATGCCGGCACCTACGACATCGGCGCGATCCACAATATCGAGTTTCCGGACGGCGCCCGCTTCGTGCGCGTGACCGGCACCGATCTCGAACACATCCCCCGGCTCAAATTCGATCTCGCCAAGAGCATCGCCGAGGTCATCGAGAGCGCCTCGGCCGGCGCCGCCTAGTCGCGCGTTAGTCTAATCGCGCGGCACCTTCACGGGGCGGCGCTCGGCGGCGGAGCGGACGATCGCCTCGAACACGGCGACACCGTGCAACACCTCTTCCGGGATGATCGGGTAAGGTTTGCCGCCCTCGATCGCGGCCGCGAACGCCTCCAATTCGGCGCGCAACGTATTGGAGCCGCGGTTCTGGATCATCTCCGGCTCGGCCGCGACATTGCGGCCGGTCGGCGGGGCGCCCGGCACCGGGCTGAAGCGAAAATCGAATTCCGGGGTCAAGAGTTCGGCGCATCCTTTCGTGCCGAACACGGCGAGCCGGTAGGTCACCGCCGTCACCAGCGACGACAGCAGATTGCCGGACATGCCGTTCGCGAAGCCGAACAGCACGCTCGTCGTGTCCTCGGCGTCGTAGGCGATCGCGCGCCGTAGGCTCTTCGCGTAGACCTCGTCGATAGGGCCGAACAGGTGGATCATCGCATCGACATTGTGGACGCCCATCGCGGTCATGCCGCCGGCCGGCGCCTCGCTCGCCAGCGCGCGCCACGAGGCCGGGTCCATGAAGAGGCCGGCGGGTCCGTTCTGCTCCGCCGAGCAATGCGCCAGCGTACCGAGCCGGCCGTCATCGATGCGCGTCTTCAATTCGCGCATCGAGGGATGAAAGCGGCGGGGATAGGCGACACCGAGCACGATGCCCGCGCGCGCCACCGCATCGAGCGCGCGGGCGGCGCTGTTGCGGTCGAGCGTGAACGGCTTCTCCATGAAGACGTGCTTGCCGGCGGCGGCGGCGATTTCGACCTGCTTGCCGTGCTCGCTGTGCAGCGTCGCGAAGACGACGGCATCGATCTCGGGGTCGGCCAAGATCTCGTCGAGGCTGTCCTTGAGTGCGATTCCATGCTCGGCGCAGAAGGCCTCGGCCTTGGCGCGCGTGCGCGTCTGTCTGGCGGTGAAGCGTAAGACCTCGCTCCGTCCCTGCACGCCGCCCACCAGGGTGCGGCCCCACCGTCCGAGACCGACAATCGCCGCCCGAATCATGCGCTTAGCTCCTGAATCGTTGCTGTGGCGCCTTTTACACGGCGTGTAGCGTCCCGGCCACGCACTTAACCGAAGTTGCAGCGGGCCATGACATCGGCCCCGGTGCGGCGGTAGAATCCGCGCCGCTGCCCGCCATATGAGAAGCGGGGCCAGGAGGCAGCTTGAGAACCGGCGCCAGAACAAGCGCGCAGCCGAGCGCACAGATTGTCGATTTGCGGCCGAGCGATCCCTTATCGCCGGCGCGCTTTATCAACCGCGAGCTGTCGTGGCTCGCCTTTAACGAGCGCGTTCTGGCCGAGGCCGACAATCTGCGGCACCCGTTGCTCGAACGGCAGCGTTTCCTGTCGATTTCGGCAAGCAATCTCGACGAATTTTATATGGTCCGGGTGGCCGGACTCAAAGGCCAGCACCTCGCCGACATCAAGACCCTGAGCCAGGACGGCATGACCCCGGCGCAGCAGCTCGAGGCGATCCAGGAGCGTGCCCAGAAGCTGATGGCAGACCAGCAGGTGGCTTGGCTGTCGCTGCGGCGCCAGATGGCTGAGGCCGGCATCGCCGTCGTCGATCCGATCGAGCTCGAGCCGGGCGACCGCACCTGGCTTGAACAGCGCTTCATGGCCGACATCTTCCCGGTTTTGACGCCGCTCGCGATGGACCCGGCGCATCCCTTCCCGTTTGTCGCCAACCGCGGCTTTGGGCTCGCGCTGCAGCTCGAACGGTTCAGCGACAATGTCCGCCTGCAGGCCTTGATCCTGATCCCCGCCTCGGTCGCCCGCTTCATTCGCCTCCCCGGCACGCGCATCCGCTTTCTGCCGGTCGAGCAGATGATCGCGCTGTTCCTCGACCACCTGTTCCCCGGATTCGCCGTCGTCGCGCAAGGCGTCTTCCGCGTGTTGCGCGACAGCGAGGTCGAGATCGAGGAGGAGGCGGAGGACCTCGTCCGTCTGTTCGAAACCGCGCTCAAACGGCGCCGCCGCGGCCATGTCATCCATCTCGCGGTCGATGCGCGGATGCCGGCGGAATTGCGCCGCTTCTTGAGCGAACACCTCGACGCCGCGCCGGGCGATGTGTTCGCGACCGAGGGCATTCTCGGGCTCGAGGACACGAAGCAGCTGATCATCGGCGATGAGCGGCCGGACCTAGTCTTCACACCATACAATCCGCGCTTCCCCGAGCGCATCCGCGATTTTGGCGGCGATTGCTTCGCGGCGATCCGCCAGAAGGACATCGTCGTCCATCATCCGTATGAGAGCTTCGACGTCGTCGTGCAGTTCCTGCGCCAGGCGGCGCGCGATCCGGCCGTCGTCGCGATCAAGCAGACGCTCTACCGGACGAGCGACGACAGCCCGATCGTCAGGGAATTGGCGCAGGCCGCCGAGGCCGGCAAATCCGTCACCGCGATGATCGAGCTAAAGGCGCGGTTCGACGAAGAGGCCAATATCCGCTGGGCGCACGAGCTGGAGCGCGCCGGCGTGCAGGTCGTCTACGGTTTCCTGCGCCGCAAGACGCACGCCAAGGTGTCGCTCGTCATGCGGCGCGAGGGCGGCAAATTGCAGTCCTACGTCCATTTCGGGACGGGCAACTACCACCCCTACACGGCGAAGGTTTACACCGATCTGTCCTTCTTTACCTGCGACGAGGCGCTATGCCGCGATGCGGCGCGGCTGTTCAACTTCCTGACCGGCTATGCCCGGCCGGCGACGCTCGAAAAGATCGCGGTGGCGCCGGTCAATCTGCGCGACCGCCTCGCCGAGCTGATCGAGGCCGAGATCGCGCATTCCCGCGCCGGCCGGCCGGCGCAGATCTGGGCCAAGATGAACGCGCTCGTCGATCCCGCGATCATCGACCTGCTCTACAAGGCGTCGCAGGCCGGCGTCTCGACCGATCTCGTCGTGCGCGGCATCTGCTGTTTGCGCCCCGGCGTCCCCGGCCTGTCGGAGAACATCCGGGTCAAGAGCATCGTCGGCCGTTTTCTCGAGCACGGCCGGGTCGTGTGCTTCGGCAACGGCAACAAATTGCCCTCCGACCAGGCGCTCGTATTCATTTCTTCGGCGGATTGGATGCCGCGCAATTTCGACGGACGCGTCGAGGCGCTGGTGCCGATCGAGAATGTGACGGTGCACCGCCAGGTGCTCGACGAGATCATGGTCGCCAATCTGCGCGACACCTTGCAGAGCTGGAACCTCGCGGCGGACGCCACGTATACCCGGGTGAGCGCCGAGGAGGACGGCTTCTCTGCCCATACGTATTTCATGACGAACCCCAGCCTGTCGGGGCGCGGCAAGGCGCTCCGGCGCGGCCAAGCGCGGCTCGTCGCGCGCTGATATTTCCGGCCACCTGATCCCGGCACCGATGCCCGATCGAAGTTCTATTGCTGTTGCCCGCCGCATAGCGGTCATCGACGTCGGTTCGAACTCGCTGCGTCTCGTCATCTATGAGCGGCTCGGCGCGACACTGCTGCCGCTGCTCAACGAGAAGGTCATGTGCGCGCTCGGGCGCGGCATCACCGCGACAGGACGGCTCAACCCGGACGGCGTTGTACTCGCCTTCGCCAATCTGCAGCGCTTTGTCGCGCTGGCGCGGGCGCTTGCGGTGGATCACCTCGCGATCATTGCCACCGCCGCCGTGCGTGAGGCCCAAGACGGCGCCGATTTCGCGGCCGAGATCGAAGCCCAGTGTGGCATTCCGGTACGCATCATCGATGGCGGCGAAGAAGGGCAGTTGTCCGCAGTTGGAGTGCTTGCCGGCATTCCCGACGCCGAGGGTGTCGTCGGCGATCTCGGCGGCGGCAGTGTCGAACTCGTGCGCGTCAATGCGGCAGCGACTCCGTCAATCGGCGCCGCCATCAGCCTGCCGCTCGGCCCGTTGCGCCTTGCCGATTTCGGCGACAATCGCAAGGCGGTCGTCGAGCAGATCGAACGGGCGCTCGCATCCGCCCCGGTGCTGCGGGAATCCGCGGATCGGAGCCTCTACCTCGTCGGCGGCGCCTGGCGCGCAATAGCGCGGCTGCATATCGAGCAGAGCCGCTATCCGCTGCACATCATTCACCAATACACGATCGCGCGGCGCCCGGCCGAAGCCTTCCTCGATCTCATCGCGGCACAGTCGCGTCGGTCGCTGGAGCGCGTCACCGGCATGAGCCGGCGCCGCCTCGAAGTCGTGCCGCTCGCCGCGACGATCCTGCGCCGCCTGATCAGTGCCGGGAAACCGGAGCGCCTCGTCTTCTCGGCCTTCGGCCTGCGCGAGGGCTATGCCTATGGCGTGCTCCCCGCGCGCGACCACACCGATCCGCTGATCGCCGCCGCGATGACGATGGCCCACCGGCAAAGCCGGCCTGGGAGCAATGGCGATCGTTTGCTGCGCTGGATCGCACCGGTTTTCCCGCGGCTCAGCGAGGCCCGGCACCGCCTCTACAGCACCGCCTGTTGGCTCAGCGACACAGCGTGGACGGAGCATCCGGACTACCGCGCGGAGCATGCCTTCCTGCGCAGCCTGCGCATGCCGGTCGGTGCGATCGAGCATTCGGATCGCGCGTTCATCGCGCTAGCGCTGCATGCCCGCTATGGCGGCGGCGCCGATGACCCGGTCAAAGCATCGGCGCTGCACTTGCTCGACGACGATGCCGCCGCCGAGGCGCGCTCGCTCGGGCTGGCCTTGCGCCTCGCCTACACGCTGTGCGGCGGCGCGCTCGATTTGCTTGATCAGGTATCGCTCAACCGCGAGGGCAACGCGCTCGTTCTCGAATTGCCGGCGCGCGGCAGCCTGTTCGTCGGGGAAGCCGTGCAGCGCCGGCTCGACGCGCTCGGCCGCGCGCTCGGTCTCGCGACCCGGACCGAACGCCGCCTCAGCCCGACGCCCGTGCTCGCCTAGGCTCCTCGCGCCGCTCCGGCAGCGGCACGAGTTCAATGCGGTTGCGGCCCGCGGTCAATGCCAAGCGGCCATGCTTCAGCGCCAGTGCATCATTGCCATACACATCGCGCCGCCATCCTGACAAGGCGCGCACCGGCGCATTGTCGTCGGCGGCGATGGCTTCGAGATCGTCGGCGGACGCAACGAGTTTCTGCGCCACCTGAAAATCCTCGCAGCGCTGTTTCAGCAGCACGCGCAGGAGTTCGATCAGGGGGCCGATGCCGGGCGGCGCCTCGGCTTTGGCGGGGATCGCGGGTGGCGGGTCGGGATCAGCGAGCCCCTCGGCGACTGCGGCGAGGATATCCTTGCCGAGCTTCCCCTCGGCGACTCCCTTGCCGAGGCTGCGGGTGCGCGCCAACGCGTCGATCGACTTCGGCGCATGTGAGGCGATCTCGAGCACCGCCTCGTCGCGCATGATGCGGCCGCGCGGCAGATCGCGCTGCTGCGCCGCCTGCTCACGCCAAGCGGCCAACGCACGCAGCACGCCGAGGAATTTGCGGTCGGCGCGGCCGCGGATGCGGAAGCGCCGCCACGCCTCGGCCGGGTCGCTGCGATAGACCGACGGATCGACAAGCTCGCCCATCTCCTCGGCGAACCAGCCGGCGCGGCCGTTCTCGGCCAGCAGGTTCTGCAGCCGGTCATAGACCGTGCGCAGATGCACGACATCGGCCAGCGCATAATTGATCTGCCGTTCGGTCAGGGGGCGCTGCGCCCAATCAGTGAAGCGCGAGGCCTTGTCGAGACTCGCGCCGGCGAGGCGCTTGACCAGGGTCTCGTAGCTGACCGCATCGCCAAAGCCGCACACCATCGCCGCGACCTGCGTGTCGAAGACCGGGTGCGGCACCTTGCCCGACAGCTGGAAGAAGATTTCGAGATCCTGGCGCGCGGCATGGAACACCTTGAGGATGTGCGGATCGGACATCAGCGCCAAAAGCGGCGTCAGGTCCATTCCCTCGGCGAGCGCATCGATCGCAATCGCCTCCCCGGGGCCGGCCACCTGCACGACGCAGAGGATCGGCCAAAAGGTGCGCTCGCGCATGAACTCAGTATCTATGGTGACGAATTGCGCCCCTTTCTGTCGGGCGCAGAACGCCGCCACGGCGGCGCTGTCCGTGATCAGGCTCATTGCCGGGGCTATAGCATCGAACGGCGCGCCGCTAAAGCGCCCGGCCGGAGACCCAAGGCCTGGGATCGCCCGGAGTTTGCCCAGAGCCGTCGCGGATTAGCGCGGCAGTAGAATCTCGGCTTCCTCCCAGAGCCGGCGGACGATCTCGCCGGCCGGCTCCGGCCGCACCAGCGCCGCCTCCTGCCCGGCCCAGGCCTGCATGCGGTGAACATCGCCGGATTTGGCCGCCGCCTCGCGCATCGGGGTCGTCAGGCCGCGCTGCACGGGGTAGGGCGCCGGGCGCGGCGCCTCGGGCATGGCGGCGGCGCGGGCGTAATCGGTCGCGATCGAGCGGCCGAGACGGCCGGAAAAGGCGCGGGTCGGCATCGTCATCTCGGGCTCGAGATCCTCCAGCGCACTCGCCCAAGCCGGATGCACCTGCGGTGCCGCTTCGGGCGAGCGCAAGAACGCGGTGCCGATTTGCACCGCGCTGGCGCCCAGGATCAATGCCGCCGCGACGCCGCGCCCATCGGCGATACCGCCCGTCGCTATGACCGGCACGGTGAGCTTGTCGGCGAGCCGCGGCACGAGCGCGAAAAGACCGACGGTCTGCCGCTCGGCCTCGGCCGGGTCGAAGGCCCCGCGATGGCCCCCGGCCTCAAAGCCCTGCGCGACTATGGCATCGGCCCCGGCATTCTCGGCAGCGCGCGCCTCCGCTAGCGTCGTGGCGCAGGCGAACCAGGCCATGCCGCGTGCCTTCAATTCGGCAACGAATTTCTCCGGGAAGAGGCCCATGATTGTCGAGACGACGCGCGGCGCCGCCGCGAGCAGCGCCTCGGACTGCTCCGCGAAATCGAGCGGCTTGGCATCGCCCACCTCGGGCGGGCACGGCGGGCCCCATTGCCCGAGAAACGCGCGCACCCGCGCCTCGTGCTCGCCGTCACGCACCGGCTCGGGGTCGGGGACCCACAGATTGATCTGGAACGTGCCGTTGCTCTGGCCGCGGAACTGCTCGGACCATTTCGCGATCCCGTCGGGCGTCGTCGTGAGCGCCCCGAGCCCGCCCATGCCGCCGGCGTTCGCGACCGCCGCAGCGAGCCCGACCGGGCAGGCCCCCGCCATCGGCGCCATCAGGATCGGCACCCGCAGTCCGAAGCGCCGGCAGAAGGCTTCGGCGCGTTCTCGCGGGCCTTGCTGTTGCGGCATCCCTCACCTCCATGCCAGCGAAGGCGGCAGGCATACACGATTTGCTCGTGACGTTTAACGGCGCGCCTCGCCTATGATCACGCACCAAATCCAATAGCTCGAGAGAGCCGCGATGACTGAGGCGCTGAACTTCACGGCGAGCGACGGGTTGTCGCTCGCTTACTACGTCGATGATTTCACCGATCCGTGGAAGAAGGCGCCGACGCTCTTATTGCTGCATGCGGCGATGGGCAGCTCGCGGCGCTACTTCGCGTGGGTGCCGCATCTCGCGCGCGACTGGCGCGTCGTGCGGACGGATCTGCGCGGCCACGGCCGTTCGCAGGTGCCGCCGGCGGAGCAGATGCTGACGCTCGATCGGCTGGTGCTGGACGTCGCGGAATTACTCGATCATCTCGGGGTGCCGCAGGCGCATGTCGTCGGCAATTCGGCCGGCGGCTATCTCGGCCAGCAATTGGCGATGACGCGGCCCGAGCGCGTGCGCAGCCTGTGTCTGTTCGGCTCGACGCCCGGCCTCAAGAACAGCCAGGCGCCGAGCTGGATCCCGCAGATCCAGGCGAAGGGCTTGCGCGCCTTTCTCGCCGAGACGATCCGCGACCGCTTGCCGGAAGACGCCGATCCCGGTCTCGTCAATTGGTTTCTCGACGAGGCCGGGCGCAACGACCCCGCCTATATCGGCAAGTTCGTGCTGCTGATGGCGAGCTACGATTGGAGCGGCGAGGTCGAGCGCATCCGCTGCCCGACGCTTGTTGTCATGCCGGGCGGCGAGACGGTCGGCTCGATCGCGAACTACGAGCCGTTCGGCAAATTGCGCGATGTCGAGATGCGGGCTTATGACGGGCTGCCGCACAATATCTGCGATGCAGTTCCCGATCGCTGCGCGAACGATGTGCGCGATTTCCTACGCCGCCGCTTCCTGAACGATTGACCTATTTCGTTGCGTTGGTATCGGGCGCGATGGGATCGAGCAGTTCAGGATTATCGTTCTTGACGTTGCCAACCGCAGCGCCGATCGGGTAGGCGCGCATCAATTCGGCGGAATAGGGCTGCAACAGCGCAAACAATGCTTTTGGCGTCGCTGCTTCTTCGCCGAGCCATAAGGGCCAGGCGTCCGGCGGCAGGATGACCGGCATGCGATCGTGGATCGGCTCCAACAGCGCGTTCGGCTCGCCCGTCACGATCGTAAAGCTGCGGAGGATCGAGCCGTCCTGCGGGTTCTTCCAGCGCTCCCACAAGCCGGCAAACGCGAAGAGCCCGCCCGCTATTTGAGAGCTGTCCGCCGGCACAATCGCATAGGGCTGCGTTTTGCCGCTGCGCTTCTGCCATTCGTAGAAGGCGTCGGCCGGCACGAGGCAGCGCCGACGCTCGAACGCATCACGAAATGCCGGCGTCTTCGTCAGAGTCTCCGCGCGGGCGTTGATGCAGCGCACGCCGAACGAGATGTCCTTGGCCCAGAGCGGCACGAGGCCCCAGCGCAACAGATCGAGCGAGCGCTGCTGCGTCTTGGGGTTGTAGCGAACGACCGCGAGCGTGTCGGTCGGCGCCGCGTTGTAGCGCGGCGGCGCGTTCGGCACCGGGTTCTCGGCGCCGAACAGGACGCGGATCTCGCCGAGCGGCGTCTTCTGGACAAACCGTCCGCACATGATGTCGCACGTTAGATGGGGATTGCTTCCTCGCTTCGCCGCATCGCTCAATTCAGGCCGAGCGGGTGGCGCTCGTGCCAGTCCGTCGCCTGCTGATAGGCCCAGCCGATGCGGAGCGCCGTCGCCTCGTCATAGGGGCGGCAGATAATCTGGAGCGATAGTGGCAGGCCTGTCGCGGTGAAGCCGTCCGGCACCGACAGCGCGCAGAGTTCGAGCAGATTGACAAAGCGCGTGAAGAACGCCGGCGTCGTTGTCTGGTCGATCGTGTCAATCGGGATCGCCGCCGTCTGCGTCGTCGGTGTCAGCAGCGCATCGACCTCGGCGAAGGCCGCGAGGAAAGCGCGTTTCATCGCGTCGCGCTCGGCGATCGCCGCCAGATAATCGGGCGCGGTGATACGCGCGCCCGGCTGAATGCGTGGCCGCACCGCCGGATCGATCGGCAGCGCGGGATCGTCGACGAGCTGGCCGACGAGTTGATAGGCCTCCGATGCGATGATGCGGCCCACCGCGCGCGTCGCATCGGCAAAGCGGCACGGCAGCGCGAGATCGACGATCTCGGCGCCGAGCCGCGCCAGCTCATCGAGCGCCGCGTCATAGGCGGCGAGCACCTCCGGCGCGCAGCCGTCGCGTTCCGCGGCCGGCATGCGGGCGAGGCGCAGCCCTTTGACGCTGCGCCGCAGCCCGGTCATGACATCCTGCTGCGTCGGCGCCGACAAGGTGCGCGGGTCGAGCGGATCGGGGCCGGGCATGACGCCGTAGAGCAACGCCGCGTCTTCGACCGAGCGCGCCATCGGCCCCGGCGTGTCGAGCGATGGCGCGAGCGGCAGAATGCCGTAGGTGCTGACGCGGCCGATCGTCGTCTTGAGCCCCGAAAGATTGCACCAGGACGCCGGCAGTCGCACCGAGCCGCCGGTATCCGTGCCGATGCCCCACGGCGCCATGCCGGACGCGACCGCGACGCCGGTGCCGCTGCTCGATCCGCCCGGCGTGCGCGGCGTCTCGAGGTCCCACGGGTTCCACGGCGTGCCGAGATGCTCGTTCGTGCCCCAGCCGCCCATTGCGAACTCGACCGTGTGCGTCTTGCCGAGCACGATCATGCCGGCCGCAATCAGCTTGCGCGCCAGAGTGGCCGTTACCGGCGAGCGGCGGTCCCGCCACGCCATCGAGCCGCCGGCCGTGACCCGGCCCTCGAGGTCGATCAAATCCTTCAGCGCGATCGGGACACCGTGCAGCGGGCCGACCGCGTGGCCGGAGCGGATCGCCTTGTCGGCCGCTTCGGCGGCAAGCCGCGCGTCGTCGCCGTAGACATCGATAAAGGCGTGCAGCTTTTCGTTATGCGCGCCGATGCGCGCGAGCAACGCCTCGACGACATCGACCGGCGACAGGCGCCGCGCCGCGATCTCGGCGGCGAGGCGGTGCGCCGGCAGATAGACGGGATCAGTGTTCGAGGTTGGCATCGGGCTCACTTCGGATGGATGCGGCGATAAACACCTGGGGAGCCGACGTCATGCCGCATAAAGGCGCGGATGCGGTTACTCCAAGGGTTGCTGTCGCGGGCGCGCGCCCATTCGGGCGTCTCCGACACGCCGGCATGCTCGAATTCGTAGAGCGTCAGATATTTTGGCTGACTGTCGATCGCCACATAACGCCGCGCATTGATGCAGCCCGGGCATTTCAGATAGGGCGGGATGTAGGCGGTGTTGTACCAGTCGTTGAACTCCTCCTCGACCATCGCCGGAATATCGATACGTCCCATCTGGAGGAACGGCGCCGGTTCGCGCGTCTGCTCGATCGGACGGCTGTGCACCGGGAAGATCTGGCGATAGCCGTTCAACAGGTAGTCGCGCGCGATATGGCCGCCGGAGGCCTGCACCCGCCGTGCCGAAGGGCGAAACCTGACGCCGTCGAGAAAAGCCGCGCTGCGCAACACCTCCGGCGCCTCCAATTCGTAGAGCGCGAGGTACTTCGGGCCGCCCTTCAGCGCCTCGTAGCGGCCGGCGCTGAGGAAGCCGGGCACCGCGAGGAGATGCGCGATGTGCTCCTCCTCGTACCAGCGGTGATATTCGGCCTCGTGTTCGGAGTCGATATCGGCCCACACCATGAGCAGGCCGGCGCCGCGTGTCTTGGCCATCTCGGTCTCCCCTTGTCTCCGCGGCATTTAACACCGCGCCGCCAGACGAGGCGAGCGAGGAGAGCGACGCACATCCGGCGACACCCTCGCCAAATCGGCCGGCGGGAGTAGAATGCCGCCGCTGCGGCATTTCGGCGCAAACCGGCCGGATACGCGATGGCGGAGCGGGAAACCAAGCACATCATCCGGCAATGGAACCGGGAGATCGAAGACGAGACCCGGCGGCTCGCCGCGCGCGGCAAGGATGAGGGCCCGTGGCGGGCGATCGTCTGGGGCGCGATGTGGCTGTTGTGGCTCGGGGCGCTTTTGGCGCTGGTCAGCTTCATGAAGCCGCTGCATTGACCCGCGGATCGACCGAGAGGAGCGAGCGATGCATGCCGTCATTTTCGAGGTCGAGCCCGCGTCGGGCCGGCGCGAGGACTATCTCGATCTCGCCGCGCAATTGCGCCCCGAGCTCGAGAAGATCGACGGCTTCATCTCGGTCGAGCGCTTTCAGAGCCTGACGCAGGAAGGCAAAATCCTGTCATTGTCGTTCTGGCGCGACGAGGAGGCCGTCGCACGCTGGCGTTCGCATGCGCAACACCGCGAGGCGCAACGGGCGGGCCGCACCGGCATCTTCAGGACTTATCGCCTGCGCGTCGCGGCGGTCCTGCGCGATTACGGCCTCGACGACCGCGCCGAGGCGCCGCAGCCGCCGCCCGAGCTGTAACTAGTCCCAGGGGATTTTCGGTGCCGGGCCGAGCTTTGCCGGGCCGAGAAACATCTCGCCGTTCTGGATCGTGAAGGCGGCGGTGATGGCCGGGCGGCCGTCCGGCCCGGCTTTCGCCAGCAGCGCCAATCCGATCCGCGCGAGGCTCGCATCGCTCGGCTTCATCCGCCCCGCCGCGACAAGCGCCCGCGTCAATTCGTCATAGCCCTCGACCGCGCCGGAAAAGCCGCCCATCGGCTGCAAGTCGCCATCGAGCGCGAGCGTCCCCGAACCGCTGATCGTCAGCGTGCCCCAGCGCAGCCTGAAATTGTCGAGCTCGGCGGTCCCGCCCTCATCGCGCCACGCCGTTGCGGCCTGGCGCGGCGGCCCCGACGGGATCGGGCCCTTGATCGTGACGCCAAAGGCGATCTCGTCCAGCAGGTTGCGGAACGGGTTCGGCGCCTGCGGCACCGTGACCTCGTGCAAGTGGGCGGCGAGCGCAACGTTGCTGTCTCGGTGCGTTTCCGGTATGCGCGCCGGCAACATCATCCAGAGATCCGCCCGCCGCGCGCCGAGCGCCGCGCTCGCCTCGACGCGCGGCACATCGAGCGACAACCAGATCGTCGCGCCGCCCTCGGAGGCCGCCGCAACCGCGCCTACCGCCGAACGCGCCGACAGCGTCGCGCCCGGTTTCGCCTGGGCAGCCCCGACCGCGCTCAAGCCCTGCGGCGCCGCCAGGTGCCAAACCCGGAAATCCCAGGGATGCGTGCTGGCCGAGAGCAGCGGCATGCGGATCTCGGTCGTAGGATCTGTCGCCTCGTCCCGCAGCACCGCGTCGGTCATGTCGATCGAGAACGCGAACGGAAACCCGCTGACCCGCAAGCCCCGCCACGACGTGTCGATCTTTTGCGCGCGCGCCGTCTCCGCCCATTCGCCGAGGCCTTGCTCGATCTTGCCGGCCGCGATGAACCAGAACGCCGTATAGCCGCCCGCCAGGATCAGCAACAGGGCGATGACGACGAAAAGACCCGTCCGGCGGCGCATGCCCTGGGTTATAGCGCGCCCGGCTCAACCCTGCTTAAATTTCCAGCGTTGCGGGAGGGTGTCATGAAAAAGGTCGAGATCGCCGCCTATGGCGTGCCGGAGGATGTCGCGCAGTGCGTCGAGGCGCCCGATGTCGGCACCCCCGGCCCGGCCGAAATCGTGTTCGATGTCCTGGCGTTCCCGATCAATCCGGCTGATCTCTCGATGTGCCGCGGCAATTACCGGCTGAGGCCGCCGCTGCCCGCCACGCCCGGCGCCGAATGCGTCGGCCGCGTGGCTGCGGTCGGCCCCGGGGTTACCGATATCAAGCGCGGCGATCTCGTCATCAACATGCAGCGCGAGAACTGGACGCAGCGCCGCCGCACCGACGCCAAGGATGCGATCCCGTTGCCCGCCGGGCTCGACCGCGCGCAGGCGGCAATGCTGCGCATCAACCCGGCGACGTCGCTGTTGCTGTTGGAAGACCACGTCGCGTTGAAGGCTGGCGACTGGGTCATCCAGAACGTCGCAAATTCGGCGGTCGGCCGACACCTGATCGTGCTCGCAAAGCAGAAGGGCGTGCGCACGATCAATGTCGTGCGGCGCGGCGATGTCACGGGCGAGTTGAAGGCGCTGGGGGCAGACGCCGTCCTGGTCGATGGCGACGATCTCGCGGCGCGCGCCCATGACGCGGCCGGCGGCGCGCCGATCCGCCTCGGCATCGACGCCGTCTCGGGCACCGCCTGCAAGCGCATCGCCGACAGCGTCGCGGATGGCGACATCGTCGTCAGTTACGGCTCGATGTCGGGCGAGGATCTCGTCATGAGCCGTCCGGCGCTGAGCTTCCGCGGCGTGACGCTGACCGGCTTCAACCTTGGCCGCGGCCTCGCGAAGCGAAGCCCGCAGCAGGTGCGCGCGCTTTACGCCGATCTCGCGATCAAATTGCGCGACGGCGTCTTGAAAGCGCCGATCGAGGCGACCTATCCGATCGAGGACATCAAAGAGGCGCTGGCGCATGCCCAGCGCGGCGGCCGCAACGGCAAGGTGCTGGTGTTGCCGAATGGGCCGCTTTGAGCCACGATCCGATTCGTCATCGAACCCGGCGCGGTGGCCCGAGCGTCGCGCCGGTACAGAATTTGCCGGGATAGAACCCGGCGCGCGGACGAGGGAGGCGGCAATGACGCGCAATATGAACCGGCGGCAATTCCAGACGGCTCTCGGATGGGGCGCCGCATCCATCGCCCTTGCCGAGCTGGGACTGTCCAGACCAGCCCAGGCGGAAGAAAATTTCACGCTCGCCTCGACCGGCGCGACTTGGGGCGAGGGGCTGAAGGCCTCCTTTATCGATGCGTTCGAAGCGAAAACCGGAACAAAGGTCACGCAGGAATTCGCAATCGACTCGGTGTTCACGGCCAAGGCGATGGCGAGCTGCGGCAACCCACCGTTCTCCAGCGTCGCGGTATTGCAGGCCGAGGCCAATTTCCTCGCCCTGGGCGGCTGCCTGCAGGATTATGACCTGTCGATTGTTACCAACTACAAGGACATCTTCGACACGGCCAAGGAGCCAGCTCGCGCCCAGTTGAAGGATTGGTTCGCGCCGTTCGTCTTGATCGTGATGGGGCTCGTCTACAACACGAAAGAGGCCGCCAAGCCGGCATCGTACCAAGACCTGCTGAACCCGAAATACAAGGGGCGGATCGGCATTCCGACCTATGGCTGGGTCGGCAATTCCTGGCTACAGGTATTGAACAAGACGCTCGGTGGCAATGAGGACAATGTCGATCCCGGCATCGCCTTCCTGGCTCAGCTGGTGAAGAAGAACGACGCGGTAATCATCGAGAATACCGACGCGGCGCTAAAGGCATTCAGCCGCGAAGAGATCGTCATCATGCCGTTCTGGAACGGCCGCACTGCGGTGTTGCAAAATCAGGGCGTTCCGGTCGCCATCGAATACATCCCCGGCTCGATGCTGGTCGGTAACGGTTTCCCGATACTCAAGGGCGGCAAATTCATTGAGCAGATGAACCAGTACGTCAACGTCACGCTGGACGGCCGGTACCAGATGATGATGACCAAGCGGTTCTTCTATCCGCCGTCGAACCGCAATGCCAAACTGCCGCCCGATCT
>Ga0126381_100003712_pt1 | contig 16558 bp, 19 predicted proteins | sample PanSoiMetPlot_28_FD_96465 | JGI IMG/M metagenome (GOLD analysis project Ga0126381, IMG submission 96465) | Tropical forest soil microbial communities from Panama - MetaG Plot_28 | ecosystem: Environmental > Terrestrial > Soil > Tropical forest > Bulk soil | place: Panama | collected 2016-02-17 | reverse complement strand
TTGGCTTGTGGGGGCCATATGGAGCAAAGAACGTATCCTGGGGAAATTTCGCTCATTTCGTAGAGTACACGGGCGCGGTGACGTCTCTCTTCCCCAGTTCATTGACAGTGTCGTTTGCGTGGGCAGCTACCGTCGCGGAGTCACTCTTTGGGATATTGCTTATCGCAGGCTTCAAGATACGAATGGCCTCCGTCCTCTCCGGTCTTCTCCTTTTGTCATTTGCTATAGGCATGGTCACAGGTCTTGGTATCAAGACGCCATTCGACTATTCGGTCTTCTCGGCGGCCGCTGCAGCATTCTTACTGGCGTTCTGGGAGCCTGACAGATTCACGTTGGACAAGCTTCTGAATCGATTACGAAACTGAGCGGGAGATCCGATCACGAACAACACTAACTTCGATAGCGTGAACGCTCCGCGTATATCTCCTTCACCATGACCGCGCCATCGGGAAATTTCCCATTCTTGCGATAATACTCGGCCGTACCGGGCGAGGCATAGGTGACGTGCATTTGGTTCCCTTTCGGATCGGTACAGTGTACGTTCCCAGTAATTGGTAGCGATCTCGATAGTCGGTTGGCTTGCGAATGTTCCCAGCTTTGTCGACCAGCTCATAGCCGTTTAACATGGTGCGGCCTTGGGCTTTGACCGGGCGATGGCTAGCCAAGACGACGAGCGGAAAGACGACAAACGAGATGCCAAGGAGTGCCGGAATGAGAAATAACATGCGACGGGTCATTTACTGTCCTCCTGCATGCGGAATCAAATCGCCGTCACGATCACCGAAGATTGTCAGACGGGAGCGGAAGGGGGAGTCTATCGGGCGTTGGTAGGTGTAGAGTCCCAGAAGGTAGAACGTGGGTAATTCTTTCGTTTACGCCGCCGCACGGACGATACGTTGTTTCACCCGTGCCGGGTGAGATGTTTGCGGTCTGTGTGCTAGTCCGGCGACTTGTGATGGTACGGTCGGCTCAATGACACACAGGGAGGAGCCTTTGAGTTTCTCGACCATCTTCACTAGCTCCGCTAGTGATTGTGCCTGCATCTTCACCATTGCCCGGCTGCGATGAACCTTCACGGTGTTCTCTGCAGTTTTAAGTTCGCCAGCAATTTGTTTATTGAGCATCCCCGAGACGACCATGGAGATAACCTCACGCTCACGAGGAGTGAGTGATTCGAACCGTTGCTGAAGTTCGGTCAATTCCTTCTCCTGACCACGCCTTACACGGTCGCGCTCCAACGCGATATGGATGACATCCAGGAGGTCCTGATCGCGGAACGGCTTAGTAAGGAATTCGACTGCCCCAGCCTTCATGGCACGAACACTCATTGGGATGTCGCCGTGACCGGTGATAAAGACGATCGGTGTACGAATATTCCTTGCGGCGAGCTGGCGCTGAAGATCGAGTCCGCTCAAGCCACGCAGTCTGACATCTAGCACAATACAACTGGTTATATCTGGCACTTTTCGATCCAAGAACTCTTCGGCCGAGTCGAAGCTCTCAACTCGCAGACCGACCGTGCCAATAAGAAATTTGAGCGAAGAGCGCACTGATTGATCATCATCGACAACAAAGACAACGGAAGAGCCAGTCATGAAGAGCCCCCTGCAGCTACTGGCAGCGTGAAGCAAAACGCGGCGCCCTCTGGGGAATTGGGCTCGGCCCATAGCCGTCCGCCATGAGCTTCGATAATCGAGCGGCTGATAGTCAGCCCCATCCCGATGCCGTTCGGTTTTGTCGTAAAGAACGGGCCAAAAACGCGATCTCCCTCCATACCAAGGCCAGTGCCCGAGTCGCGTACCGCAATCAGTACGTCCCCGAATTCGTCGACTCGAGATTGAACCCGAAGTATGCGAGGCCGACTTCTTACCGCAGCCATAGCCTCTGCGCCATTCCTGAACAAATTGAACAATACTTGCTGCAACTGGATGCGATCGCCCATCACCTGCGGGAGCGGGTTTGTCAGGTCGCGTTCAAGCAGGACTTCGTGCTCAGAAAACTCGCGATTCGTTAGGGCAAGCACCTCCTGAATCAGCTCATTCACGTCCAGTTCGTTCCTTTCGGCTGGCGCTTTTTTTATAAATGTCCGGATACGAGCTATAACAGCGCTCGCACGAGCGCTATCCGCGACGATTTCTAACAGGGCTCGACTCAGCACCTCAGGTTCGAGGTTGCGATCGGCGAGCAGCCTCAGACACGCATTACTGTTATTAATCACCGCCGTCAATGGTTGGTTGACTTCATGGGCTATAGATGCTGCCATTTCGCCCATGGACGACACTCGGGAAACGCGCGCAAGCTGCGCACTCGTTATCTGCAGCGCCTCTTCGACTTGCCGCCGAGCTGTTTCGAATTGTCTTCTTTCTATGATTTCAGCGGCGCAGCTGGCATATAGGTCAGTGAACCTTAACTCGCGCAGAGGCGGACGGTGTGGCTGTCGAAAGTGCGTGGAGAGCACCCCAAGGAACTCGCCACCTCGGCTGAGTACCGGTGTGGACTGGACCGCGCGATATCCAGCGGATGCGGCGATATGTCGATGCGGCGTGTACTCGGGATCGGTCTCTACATCTTCAATAATGACCCGCTCCCGTAGCTGCATTGCCCGCCCGCAAGCTGCACCGTTGTCGCGAACACTTTTGAAATATTCCAGAAAATCCTGCCTAAATCCACGTTGCCCAACGAGCTCCAACGCTTGTGTCACGGGGTCGTATAGCTGAATGGTTCCAAAGTCCGCGTGTTGCAGGCTGATTGTGGCATCTAGAACTCTTTCGAGGAGTAATTGAAATTCACTGATTGCGATCAGTTCGGTGCTGAACTCATGGAGGCGCGTCATCGCCGTCAATTCGGCGGTCAGCTCATCTCTTAACAAGAGTAATTCTTTCTCTGCCCGTTTTCGTTCAGTGATGTCGGTGACGATACCGCCGATTGCATAGATCTTGCCCTCTGTATTGAACAGGGGAAACTTCTGCACGATACTCGTATGTAGGCCGTCCTCCTGGAGGGCAACCTCCTCAAATTCCATCGGAATGCCTGCCTCGAGAACCCGCCGATCATTAGCCAGAAAGGCAGCGGCCTGTTCCGGTGAAAGTATCTCGTTGTCCCTCTTCCCTAGAATGTTGTCATCGGTGATGCAGAGCGCTCTTTTGCACTCCTTATTGACATAGAGATACCGGCCCTCCCGATCTTTCAAGAAAATGAAATTCGGGCTGTTTTCGAGAAAAGCCTGCAGCCGTATCTCGCTTTCCCGCAAACCATGTTGCGCTAGCTTTAACGGTTCAATGTCTGTGCAGGTTCCAACGAATCGAACAATGTTGCCTTGCGCGTCGCGCAGCGGCACCGCGCGGTCGTAATACCAATGATAAGTTCCTTCGGACGCATGAAAGTGCTGGGCTTCGAAGGCCCATCCCTCACCGTATCGAATACCATTCCAAAAGAGGCTCGCTATCCGCTCGTGTTCGTCCGGGTGCACCCCTGAGAATAAAGGGGGGAGTTCGTCGCCATTCTTGTTCCAGTTGTACGGATCCGATTGAATATATTCGCGGGACATTCCAGTAGCATCGAGGAAGAACTCATTTATGAAATCACACCGGCCTTCCGGTGTGACAGTCCAGGCCACCGCGGGTATGTTCTGCAATATTTCGATCTGGAACCCGAGCTCTTCCTCTACTTGCTTCCTGCGACTAATATCTTCGACGATGCCAAACCAGAATGGCGCTAGGTCGTCGGTTCCCGGAACAAGAGCGACGTTGGTGCGCGCCCAAACTAAGCTGCCGTCTCGACGCCGGTACCGCTTTTCGATTTGGAAGTGCTGGCGCTTGCCCTCCTCGAGTTCTCTGACCAACTCCAGATTAACTTTCCGGTCTTCCTCGTGAGTGACGTCGATAAAGGTTAGCTGATACAGCTCTGTCTCTGTGTAACCCAACATTTCCGAAAATGCGTTGTTAACTGCGAAGAAGCGGCCTGTGAAGTCAGCCATGGTTATGCCGATCGCTGAGTTCTCGAATGCGATTCGCCATCGCCGATCGGCCTGCCGGCATGATCGGTTCTCTATCGCCAGCATCTCGAGTCGTCCTTTCCGTGAAGTGCGAATCGAGTGTCCGGAGACTCGCGAGGAAGAAGTCCAAAGGCGTATCAGGCGAACTGTTCGCCCGCTCGGACGATCCCCTTTATTCTCACGGTGGTGGGCCGCTCATTTGGGGCAATTACTCGTTAGATGTCTGCTTGAAAGGCAGGTTGCCAACATCCTGCTCTAGATCTTGGCATCACATTCAAAGCCGCTCGATGCGCAACGAACTCGGATCGAGAGAAGGGACGTAAACGAAAGCATTATCCGCACCCTCCTGTCTCAGATGATATAAATGCCAACAGCGAGCAGATTCCCTCTCCACCTGGAAACACCTGTTCCGCAGAGTAGCTTCTACAGGAATTTTCCCCGGCAACGTGGCGGGCCAATAATAACGCCGAAAGCGGCATCGATCGACGAACACGGACTCGGTGCGCAGGGCGGAGCGAGAGGTAGGCTTTGCTGTTATAGCGTTCGCACGCGCGAGGAGTGGGTTCGGCGGCCAGCGTGGACCGGTGTGCACGAGCTAGGTAACGAGGAGGTCGGCGAAGGATAGCACAGAGTAAGTAGTCTTGGTAAACAGATCCCCCCACGGACCAGCACACACCGGTGGCGCGGTCTTGGGACGTCACCTCGCAAACCGTTGCCGTCCACGTAGGAGGCTCAAGATGACCAAATATCATTATGCTACTGTCAATGATGTCAAGGTTTTTTACCGGGAGGCAGGAGCCCAGGCCTCACCGGCAGTCTTGCTGTTGCACGGCTTTCCCACGTCGTCACACATGTTCCGCGATGTGATTCCGGCGCTTTCTGATCGCTACCATGTGGTCGCACCCGACCTGCCCGGCTTCGGCTTCTCCGATGCACCCAATCGCCAGCGCTTCCGTTACAGCTTTGAAAATTTGGCCAAGATCATCGACAGCTTCGCCCAGACAATTGGTCTGGAGCGGTACGCGATTTACGTCTTTGATTATGGCGCCCCGGTTGGATTCCGCCTTGCTCTAGCTCATCCGGAGCGAATCATCGCGATCATCTCGCAGAACGGTAACGCCTACGAGGATGGCCTCAGCCAAGGTTGGAATCCAATCCAGAAGTACTGGAAGGAACCCGCCGCGAAAAATCGCGCGGCACTGCGCGAGTTCCTCACGCCCGAAGCGACCAAGTCCCAGTACCTCTATGGCGTTCAAGACGAAAACCTAGTGGCACCGGAAGCGTACACACTTGATTCCGCATTGCTGCCCCGACCCGGCAATGACGAAATTCAACTCGATCTGTTCTTGGATTACGCCACCAATGTTGCGCTCTATCCGGCGTTTCAGGAGTATTTCCGAACGAAGCGGCCACCGCTGCTCGCGGTCTGGGGCAAGAATGACCCATTCTTTCTGCCGGCCGGTGCGGAGGCGTTCAGGCGCGATAACCCGGCGGCTGAGGTACATTTCTACGACACTTGTCACTTTGCGCTGGAGACGAATGCGCAGGACATCGCAAACGCCATTCGCGAGTTCCTTGGCCGCAAGCTGATAGTACACGTGAGCGCTGCGTAGCAGGTGCTTGGTTCTGAACTTCTGAGAGGACTCGTTCTGTTTGATGACGGATCGAGAAGGTCCTATTGGCCAGCACGACATCCGAAGACTTCACGCAGCAGCTTCTACCCCCGTTTCTCCCTGCCGGGAGCGTGTCGCCATTGCTCGGGCCGGAACTGCAGCGAATAAGACGGTGAGGCCCTCGGCCATGGTAGGGTGCGCCAAGATAGCATTTCTAAGCACGGTGTATGGTGCCTTCGCAAGCATCGCTGTCTGCACGACGGCCATCAATTCGCCGGCTTCTGTTCCGAATCCGGCGAATCCCAGTATCTCGTCATTTTCAGCGCTGATGAGGGCCTTTAGGAACCCACGCGTTTCGGAGAGTGTAGCCGTGCGGCGTACCTTGGCCATCGGAATCGTCGCGAGCCGATAGGGGATTGCCCGTTGCTGGGCTTCCAGTTCATTCAGCCCGACGCGCGCCAGTTCCGGATCGGTAAATACGCAGAATGGCACGAGTCGGCCCTGAGTGGTTTGATTGCCGCCGTTCAGGTTATCGCGCACAACGCGGAAATCGTCAGTTGCGACATGCGTGAATTTGGGGCTGCCGGCGCACTCGCCCACCGCCCAAATCCCCGGCGGCGGAAGTCTGGAGACGTTCATTCACGCGGATGTAGCCAGCATTATCGACTTCAACTCCTGTTTTCTCCAGCCCCAGACCTTGCGTGTTCGGGACTCGTCCAGTACCGACGAGAATATCGGAACCATCCAGCGTGTGCTCGCCCTGCGAATTGCGAAGACGTATCCTGATTGCCTGACCGGACAAGCCCTCAACTTCAAGGAGCTCGGTATTCAGTAGCACCTCGATGCCGTCATCATGGAACAGCTGAAGAATCGCTTCGGCGACATCGGGATCTTCTCGGCCGACAAGCTGTCGCCCACGTTCCACTATGGTCACCCGACTTCCAAACCGCGCATTGCCTGTGCGAGTTCGAGCCCAACGAAGCCTCCGCCAAGTACGACTAGATGCTCCGGGACATGGTCCAATTCCAAGGCTTCAACGTGAGTCAGCGGCTTGGCAGCTCTGAGGCCTGGCGCATCGGGAATGGCTGCGCGGGTCCCTACATCGAGAAAAACCTGATCGCCCGCAACAACACGCGCACCCCCGTCGTTCAATCGAACCTCGACCGTTTTAGGCGCTATAAAGTGGGCTTCGCCCATGATCAACTCGGCGCCACTCGCCTTGTAGAGTTCGAGGTGAAGGCGGACTTCGCCGTCGACCATGTGGCGCTTTCGCGCACGCACCCCCGCCATGTCGACTGTCATACCATTCGTCACAACTCCGAACTCCGCGCCGTGACGCGCCAGTTCTGCCACTTTCGCGCTGTGAATGACGTTCTTGCTCGGCAAACAGGCAATGTTCGGGCAAGACCCGCCGATCAGCTTGCGCTCGACCACAGCCGTACGCCGGCCGGCTGTGGCCATTGTCCAGGCCAGATTCTTGCCCGCCTCGCCGCTGCCGATAATGAGAAACTCAAATTGCTGTTTGTCCGCCATGGCAATCCCTAAAGCTGACGCTCACACGCAGGTGGTCCCGCGATTTCGAGCTGATCAATTCCCACGTCTTTAAGTTCAAAAGAGAGACACAAGGCTCGCGATGCGCGTTCGTTTCGTGCCTCAGTACCCAGAAAATTCATCAGTCCTGATGTCCTCCTCGTCCACGCTGGATGCGACAAGCATTTTCCTCATGCTCGTGACCATGGCGGGAGGTCCGGCGATGTAGTAAATGGGACCCCGCAGATCGCTGAGATACTTTGCCAACATTGGTTTGCCTATCAAACCCGTCTCCCCATCCCACTTTCTTTTGGAGTGCAGCATATCCGTCATCGTTCCGACGAAGCGGAACGTCGGGCTGGTCTTCTCGAGCTTTTCCAGAGCGTCCAAAAACGGTGCATCTTCTGGCCGGCGGTTGGAATAAAAGAAGTGCAACTGGTGCGGCAGGCGGTCGTGAACAGCTTGTTTCACGATGCTGAAAAAAGGCGTGATCCCGATTCCTCCGGCGAGGAACACTGCAGGCTTGGCGGAATTCTTATGCAGCGTGAAGGAGCCCGTTGCCGGGTCCATCCTCACCGGGGTGCCGAGCGGCACTCTTTTCAAGGAGCGCTTGAACGCTGTATCACGCATGCGAGTAGCGAACATCAGCTGATCCTCAAACGGAGCACTGGCAATGGAAAACGTTCGGATGTTCCCTTCGGAGTCGCTTTCGGGCGGATCCAACAAGGTCAGGTCGGACGCTTGTCCGGGTCTGAAAGCGAATCCCGGCGGTTTTTCGAAGTGGAAGGCCATCGTGCCCTCCGCCACTTCAAGTTTATTCAACAGCTTGGATGGGTAGCCATGTAGCCGAACTTCTTGGGTGGCCATGGTCAGCTCCTTGACTCACGCCATCCATCAGGGTGGCAGCTAATCTCAGATAAAGGCATCCAGCAAACAAGTAGAGCCGCTAGTTGACGAAGATACACAGGCGGTTCCTCAAATCTACTAAGAGGGATTCCGACGCGCAAAGGGTTCCTCAAGTAAACAAAAGCATTACGCGCATTCAGCTTTCTGGAAACGCAGACCTACTAGAGACCAATAGATTCGCCTCCGGTCTGAAAATAATGTGGGGTAGATGACAAACGCTGCCAATGGAAGTGTGTCGAGTTATTCGATCGGGAGCGTTTGAAGGTAGCTAGGTGTCTTAAGTCTGCCCAACTGTGGCTGAAGGCTGGTCGCGCTTGGCAATAACCGATTGGAGGATTTCATGCCTGAAAACAAGATTCAGGAACAAGATGTCTTGAACTTTGCGCTCAACCTGGAATATCTGGAGGCCGAGTTTTACACGTACGCTATCACCGGCAAGTCGATCACGAGCTTCGGTACGGGGATTAAAGGACGCGCGAATGGATCGAATGCAACGGATGGCGGCCATACAGCGGGAGCCAAACAGGTCACCTTTTCCGACAGTGTCATCCACGATATGGCGGCAGAGATCGGCGCGAATGAACGCGCCCACGTAGTGCTGCTCCGTGGCGCACTCGGCTCGGCTGCGGTTGCAATGCCTAACATCGACCTAAGTGCTCTTGGTTTCGGCTTCGACAATCAGAACGACTTTCTCCGAGCAGCTCGTATCCTGGAGGACATAGGCGTGACGGCATACGCGGGCGCGGCTGGTTTCCTTAAAACTCCGGACATCATCACAGCAGCGGCTGGCCTTCTAGGCGCGGAGGCAGAGCATGCTGCGGGTATAAGAACACAAATTGCACGATTGCAGATACCGACGACAGCATTGGACGGTGTAGACCTGATCCCTCCGCCCAGCGGACAGGCAAAGCAGGTATTCTCGATCGACATCAGCAATGGACTGGTCGCAGCGAGGACGCCTGGACAGGTGCTCTGCCTCGCATTTGGCGGGAAGGCAGGTGTGAAACAAGGAGGCTTCTTCCCGAATGGTCTGAACGGCGCAGTCACCACGAGCACAGAGCCGGCGAAAGCCTCGAAGGTAGCCGCGTAACAGCTTGCGTGCACATTTTGCATTTTGCACTCTTGGCCGAACGCACACGGCATTCTGAAGAGCGCGGGCGCGAGGTAAAGGTGAAGCGCACCCGAAAGATCGAGCACGTGTCTCCTAGGTATGTCTACGCCAACGGCGGGGTCGGAGGAGATCGCAGGGGGAACGTATGCCGCAGGTTTCATTCGCCACCGATATCAAACCATTGTTTCGCGACATCGACATTTCACACATGAAGAGGTACGGTGTACTTCTAGATGATTACGCGTATATGTCGGATACAAACAATGCTAGTGCTGTCCTTGCAAATGTGTCGCCGCACGACGGTGAGCCACCTTCCATGCCGCCCGGCGGGCCCTATTGGACAGCAGACCAACTCGCGTTGTTCGTCCGCTGGCAAAAGGATGGGTACCAACCGTGAGTCTCAACCCAGACAATGAATGCGAGTGGTGAGGAAGAGGCCCGGAAGGAAAGTCTCCAGTCGTTCTTCGCTCGATGTCGAGCCACTTACCGCGACGCGCTGTCGGCACATTGCCGATTGCTAGGTCGGCCAACATGACTTTGGCTGCAGGTTACGCAACTTCAATAACACCCTATCCCGAGTGGCTGCTCGTTTCTGCCTGGGTCTTTCTCAGCCTCTCGTTCTTCTGCGCAGTGATCATCGTCGTCGATGAGCGACGCCGACCGCAAAACATGACGATCACGAATTTCGTCTGGCCGATCACGGCCCTCTACTTTGGGCCAGCCGCTCTGTGGGGCTACTTCAAGTCAGGCCCGAAGATGACGAGACAGCACTACGAGCAGATGCAGCGAGAAGTCCGAGAGGAACTGCGTGTTGAGAGTGAGAGTCGCCCGATTGCGTCCGGCCAAGTAGTGCAGGGTAGGCCGACGCGTGAGCAAGTTGCCGTTGCCGACACCCATTGTGGGGCAGGATGTACGCTGGGTGACGTCGCGGCCGAGTGGCTGGTGTTCGTTTTCACACTGACATTCGCCGGTGATGAACTCCAAGCACGGCTGACACTGGATTTCCTGCTCGCGTGGTTGTTCGGGATCACATTTCAATATTTTACGATTGTGTTTATGCGCGGCTTGTCATGGCAGGCAGGGTTGCTGCAGGCGATACGCTGCTGACACTCTCGCCATTGTAGCGTTTGAGATCGGGCTCTTCGCCTGGATGGCGCTAAGCCGCTATGTGTTGTTCGCCACTCCGCATCTCAAGCCGACCGAGGCGATCTTCTGGTTCATGATGCAGGTCGGAATGGTCCTTGGGTTCTTGACGGCGTATCCGATCAACATCTTCCTGATCAAGAAGGGATGGAAAGAGACGATGCCGCGTTACAAGGACGAAATGATTATGAAAACGCGTGAACAGCAAAGTTGGCAACATAGAGCGGCATAGATTACAGAGGGGCCCAGAATGAAGGCACTGCGTCGGCCGGGTGTTTTCAGCGTTCTCTTCGTCTCCGCTATGATCACGGGGGCGCTACTTGGGATTCTCTACTTCGGATGGAGAGCAGCAGGTTTGCCATTTGTGCCTTTCGACACCTTCGATTGGCTGACGCGTGTACTTCCGGGGCGGATCATCGCGTTCGGCATCGGGACCATGGTAACCGTGATTCGGGCGCTGCACCTCGGTCCGACTTCGGCGACGGCGAAAATGGCAGAGCAGGCGATGGCGATCGTTGGTTTGTTGATTGCCGGAATTGTAGGCGGTGTCGTCTTGTTCGCCGTCGTTCGCGCGATGCGGAACCGTTACAGCGTACTCTGGGGGTTGGCGCTCGGAATTGCCTTGGGAGTTCCGGTGATGCTGGTCAGCGTGCAAAGAAGCGAGAGTGCCAGTGTAGGTCCGGCGGTCCGTGTTGTGTGGGTTCTGGGAGCGTTTCTCGGTTGGGGTGCGATTTTGGGTCGTGCCGAACAACGACTGATTGGCCCCGAAGGGACACATGCTGCTCTTGGCCTGGCGGTACCGGCAGCGGAGCCGTCGGTGGAGCGCATTGATCGGCGTCGGTTCCTGGTCAGGTTGAGCGGCACCACGGCGGCGATTACCGTGGCTGGAGCGCTGGTGGGTGAGTTGGTTGAGGCTAGGCGAGAAAACGCAGCGATGAGGGTCCGCGGCGAAGCTATGCGATGGTCAGCAGCGCATCCGTTGCCCAACGCAAATACGCGGGTTCAACCTGCGTCGGGCACGCGACCCGAGTTTACTCCGTTGGAACGGCACTACCGCATCGACATCAACACGATTCCGCCCGCCGTGGACGAGCCGCAGTGGCGACTGCAGATCGCGGGGCTGGTGGAGAAACCGCTGACTCTCACGCTACAAGATCTCCTGCGCTACGAGCCCATGCACCAGTTCATCACGCTTTCCTGTATTTCGAACCCAGTCGGCGGCGATTTGATCGGCACCCAGCGATGGACTGGAGTGAGCGTACAGCGATTGCTGCCGGACCTGCGGCTCAAGCCCAGCGCCACCCACCTGAAGATTTGCTCGGCGGACCAGTTCTTTGAGGTGGTTTCACTGGATACCATCAAAGCCGACCCGCACATCATGCTGACCTATGCGTGGGACGGCGTACCGCTCCCCCGGGAGCACGGCTTTCCCCTGAGAATTTATATTCCCGACGTACACGGGATGAAACAGCCCAAATGGATCGAATCCATTGAGGCCACGGACCATTGTGAGCCGGGCTACTGGGTGCAGCGAGGGTGGAACAAGGTGGCGCAGATGCATGCGACCTCGGTGATCGATACCGTGGCAGTGGATATGACGATCATCGGCGCCGATCAGTGCAAGTTGGTCCCGATCGGTGGAATTGCGCACGCAGGAACACGCGGAATATCAAAGGTCGAAGTGCAAGTAGATGACGGTCCTTGGCAGCAGGCCGTATTGGGCACCCCTCTCTCGCAGTTGACCTGGGTCATCTGGAGATACGACTGGCCATTCCAGTCGGGCAAACACAACTTTACGGTGCGGTGTTATGAGGGAAACGGAACGCCGCAAGTCGCCACGCCAGCCCAGCAGAGCCGAACGGAGCCACGGGGTTGTACAACAAGCCGATGATGTTGTGATGAAGGTACTTCCTCCAAATCTGGAAACCTCTGCTGATGCAAGTTGCCTCTTGAAACAAGCTCTGGCGTGTGTCATCGGCTAGACAACATGAAACCGCGCACCGACATCGGTGGGCAGTTAGGGAGGAGTGGAAGATGGCTATCATTTCCCGAGATTTCACCGGTCGTCACAGCACGGCAGATGCAAAACTGCCACCAGGTCAGTATGTCACTACTGATTTCCCGGTTTTATCCGCAGGACCCACCCCGCACGTGCCGCTCGATCGGTGGGAATTTACGATAGACGACGGCACTGACATCCTGCGTCAATGGGATTGGAAATCGTTTCGCAACGGACGATCTGCTAAACAGGCAGGCGTGGATCGCGTTCCGCTTTGATGACGAAGATCTTGCGCCTGAACACGGAGGCCCCACACGACTTCTCGTCCCTCATCTCTACTTATTGGAAGAGCGCCAAATGGGTTCGGGGCATAACAATGATGCACGAAGATCAACCCGGGTTTTGGGAAAGCCTCGGCTACCACAATTATGGGGACCCATGGCGACAACAGCGTTATTCGGGAGATGAGTGATGTGGCGTGTCGGGATGGTCGCTGCTCTCCACGACGAAACGGCGACAGCACGGACGATTACGCTTCAAGTTCCCGATTGGCCGGGACACGTCGCGGGGCAGCACGTTTACCTGCGTCTGACCGTTCCGGACGGATACTCGGCGGTAAGGTCATATTCGATTGCTTCTGCGCCGAACTCAGAAGGACGCGTTGAACTAACCATCGAGCGACTCCCTGAGGGCGAAGTCTCGCCTTATCTCACGCAAGAAGTGGTAGTTGGCGATCGCCTGGAGTTGCGAGGTCCGATCGGTGGCTGGTTCGTGTGGCGCGCCCGACAAACTGAGCCGATCCAGTTGCTAGCAGGCGGTTCCGGCATCGTGACACTCATGGCGATGATTCGCTCACGCATGTTAGCGGGCGGAACTGCGCCGTTTTGCTTGCTGTATTCCGTGCGCGAACCGCGAGCGGTTTTATACCGCGATGAATTGCAGGCATCAGATCAGAATTGTTTTCTGGCCGTTACTTATGCGTACACACGAGAAACTCCGAAGGGTTGGCCGCGACCGCCTGGTCGTATCAATGCCGAGCTGATCGCGAACACGACCTAGCCCTCAAATCTTCAACCGATTTGCTTTGTCTGCGGTCCCACATCGTTCGTAGAAAGTGCTGCTGCCCTCCTTATCGACGCCGGCAACAGTCCAGCAAAGATCGGAACGGAGCGCTTTGGCCTCACAGGAGAACGGAAATGAGTTTGCAAACCGACTATCTTGACGGCAACGCTGCCGCAGGAGAATTGAGCGAGATATTCGCAATGGATGTTACCGCTGCCGACGGGCGGTGTGCGCACTGCGGCGCGACAAAGCGCTTTGCCGAGGCGCATGTGTACATGCACGGCCTGGGACTGGTGGCACGGTGCGCCGTTTGCGAGCAGGTGCTGCTTCGCATTGTAAGTCTTGATCAGCGCGTGTTACTCGACGTGCGTAGAATGACATACTTGGGAATTGATACTTCAGAACTCCAGGAGTCCAGCGGATAACTTCATGCGAAAGAAAATCTCCCGGGATGAGGCAGGGAACACATTCGCCAACTTACGCCTCCATTGGCCGGAATATGCGATGGAAGCTGGCGAGGTGGCCTTGTACATGTTCTTTGCATGTTCATTTGCAACCCTGCTACGCCACCCTGCTTCGCCCGTCCGACACTTGATTGTAGATGGGATTTTTCGTCGCCTGCTTTACGGATTGGCAATGGGTGGGGTGGTAATTGCGATCATCATGTCGCCGTGGGGCAAACAGTCTGGGGGTCATCTTAATCCGGCATTGACCTTTACTTTTTATCGCTTGGGAAAGGTCAGGTTGTGGGACACCTTGTATTACGCCAGTGCTCAATTCCTTGGCGCAATTGCCGGCACCTCCATAGCGAGATATGTGCTGCTAGGCTCGCCGGGAAATGAGGCGGTGCGGTACGCAGTAACTGTGCCGGGCATGTATGGCAGTGCCGCGGCTTTTGCTGGGGAATTGACGATCTCTTTCGGTTTGATGATCACTATATTGATCGCAACCAGCCGCGAAACACTGGCACCATACACGCCATATTTCGTCGGCGCACTGTATGCGGCGTACATAACATTTGAGACACCGTTGTCCGGAATGAGCATGAATCCAGCCCGAACGGTTGGTTCAGCATTTCAGGCCAGCTACTTTTACGCGCTTTGGATCTACTTCGTTGCGCCTCAGCTGGGAATGCTCGGCGCAGCGGAGGTGTTTCTGCGAGCACGCGGGGGCATGGGTCCGTTTTGCGCAAAGCTGCATCACGCCAATAGTAAGCGTTGCATATTCATCCACTCCGACTCTGGATCCCGCGAGACAAGCGGTAGTAAATCAGAGGCAAATGGCCCAGATCCGCGACGCCGGACAGGGGATTGGCTCCGCGCTGAGGGTGGTCAGCCGGCGCGCGCTAAACGGAAGAGCTTTTGCCCTCTTACGTTGGCGTTATGATGCGGCACTCGCGTTGCCATTCTGTGGCCATAAACCATAAACGGCTGAAGCGCTGCCTCGCACGATCCTAAGGGCGCCCGATGAATGCAAGTCACGGCGTGACTTCACTTCGCGAGCATGAGCCAGCTCCGTAAATCTACACTAGATTTGAAAGTGAAACAGGCCAACGCCACGCACCCTTCCACCGCGTCGTGAATCACGCCGCCCAACCTGGCGTTGCGGCCCGCGGGACCAAAAGCTCCTGACGGCAGCTCGAATTCTTCTGCCATCCCAAATACCAGCACAAGGCCGGGGGTGGGTGAAAAAACGACTTCTATCTCGATGAAAGCACGGTACGCGTTTGGAGCGTTGCAAGCCATCGCCACCCACGAGCCACTTTGAGCCTACCTGCTTTCAAGGCTTTAGGTGGTGATGAAGCGTCGGCTGGGAAAGAAATCAGCCTTGCTGCTCAGAACCCAAAAATTTGCCTATACCTCGATCGCATGGCTACCGAGTTTCGCGTTCTGAGTGTGCGCGATGCCATCCTGCGCGATCCGAAGATCAAGTACACTGACGGTTACACCAAGTGGGCCATTCAGAACCACCACGTACTGGCATAAGTTCCCAACCTGGGGAACACGTTGTTTCGGCTCGTGGAATCAGGCGCCGGCCGAGCCCGAGTTCTCAGGAGTTTGCGTCCGCTCTCCGAACCTAAACTCTGCGCCGTCCCCTTCGCGAGCACCGCAATCCGTCATCCGGCACACACCGGTCGGGTCCTGAAGCTCTATTCCCGTCTTCGTCGGCTTCAGTTCGAAGACACACAGCTTTCCCTCGTCATCCTTCTGTTGATCGTCAAACATGCCATTGCGGCGATACGAAGCGACGCCTTCACGATTGCACTCGTGCCCATTGAAGAATTCGAGATGCAGATCGTAGTGGATCGATATCTCCGAGGCGCGTTTGATCTCTAGCGTATCCGTCGATCGATACTTGTCGCCCTGCAGATCGCCGTTGCCGAACGTATGCTGATACGTTCCGACAACCTGCTCGACGGCCCGCTTAGCATTGTTGGGATCTCCGGGCTCCGTCACCTCGGCCTTCCATTCCGTCTTCCGCCTATTCAATTCCTCGAATGAGTTTCGAAATGCATCGGCAAGGCAAGCTCCCGGATCGTTCGCCGCATTGCAGCTCTTCAGAAGCTTTGCGCGTTCCGCCTCCATGTCCGGCTTCGGTCCGAGGTCCGAAAGTCCCCACAGCAAGGCACTCCAGTCGTGCTCCTGTCTCGCCAGTGCCGCACTCGCGCACAACGCCGTCTGCGCACGCTCGTCCCCCACAAAGCAGTCCGGAATGAAGATCTCGCCATAGAAGGGTGTCTTGGATCGAAGAGGATAGATATGCACAAAGCTTGCACCAGGCGTCAAAAAATATCTGCAATCACCGGTGCGCTCTTTGATGGCAATCGAAGGCTGCGGCTCGCTCGTTCTTTCCAGAGTCAGGGTGCACTTCTCTTCTGTACGTGTGCCGGCAAGCAAGCGCGCCACTGCTTGCGCATCAGTGTCGATCTGCAATCCGCCCTTGGCATCGCCGTGTCCCGCTTTGGTCTCGACAAGGAATGCAAAGCTGCAACTTCGCTCGGCGCAATCGGTGATCGACAACCCGTATCCCTGGGTATGCGCTCGAACCTGGCTCGCCTCCGGAACACGTTCAAAGGCACCCCACTCTCCCGCCCAAGACGCACTCGGCTCCTGCGCAGAGACCGTTAAAGCTGTACTCGCAATCGTTGCAATCAACCACCGAAGCTTCATTAGCATGTCCATCTTCGTTGAGTTTCTGCT
>Ga0126381_100003711_pt1 | contig 16558 bp, 12 predicted proteins | sample PanSoiMetPlot_28_FD_96465 | JGI IMG/M metagenome (GOLD analysis project Ga0126381, IMG submission 96465) | Tropical forest soil microbial communities from Panama - MetaG Plot_28 | ecosystem: Environmental > Terrestrial > Soil > Tropical forest > Bulk soil | place: Panama | collected 2016-02-17 | reverse complement strand
CTTACGTCATCCTGTATTTGAGGCCACATCTTAGGGAAATTTTGAATGCGGTCCAGATGTCGAAGGGCGACGCCGGCGTAATCACATCGATTCGCATTCACCTCCAGTTATACAGGGACTGGGCGGAGTCGAACTATTTTCCAGCGCTCATTCGGAGACCAGCGGGTCTCGGAGTACCTCTGGTCATTTTCTCCACCATCCTGTTGGGTGCCGTTAAGCCGACCCGGGGGATCGCACTTGCAGCGTTGCCACTGGAGGTCTTCATATTTCTTTTCGCCCCCCACAAACTACATAACTACCTTGTGCATGAGATCGCGATGTTCGTAGCGGCTCTCGCAACCGTAGCGCTGATGTTCGGAGACTGGGCCTGGCGCCTGATCCCATTGGCCTGGCCCCGGAAGGCGTTTCTGCCGGCGGCGGCAGCGAGCCTCAGCGTTTTTTTGATATGGGGCATTGCGAAGGCGGACGAAACCACCATCGGTCTCGTTCATGTCCACGAAGCAGAATACGCGCGCGCTGCTGCGCGACAGATCCTGGGACCGCACGCTACAGTAACCGGACGCGACGGCGGATGGTTCACCTCGGGTGCTGGCTATTGGTATGACATAGAGCGTGAGACATTGCAAGCATCGCACTACGATGCTGCGAGCTTCTTCTCCAACTTTGACGCCGCGGTCGACTATGCGCATCAAAGCGATACGCCGACGGGCACGACCATCAGCACGGCCTACGCCGACGGCAGTTTGAAGCTCCGTGGATTCTATTTCGGCGCCACGAACGAACAACTCCAGCTGTTGCTCCTGACGGCGCACGCGGTCCCACAAGTTGTGGGGTACGCCGCGAGCTTAGGGCGGATGTACCGCTTCGATGAAAGCTCCGGCGGGGATTATCAGGTGCGGTCAGCCGTGTGCCCTATGGTTGCAAAGTTAGAGCCGTGGAATTGGCGCAGTCGTTGGCCTGGAACATTTTCCGCCGTGACTTATCTTCCGCATCCAGGATCAGGCAGCAGTACGGCCATCGCTACCGTGCTGATGCGGCGAGGTCTTGCCGAGCCAGCTGGCTGGATGGACACAGCTTGCAAGGAGATCATTCGGATTGATGGCACGCTCGCGCTAGTCGACAAAGATCAGCTATTGGATTCTCTTCGGCGCGGCGATTTGCCGATGCGCTTTCCACCCACGCTGGACCAAGTCCCCGGGTACCGTGGAGTCGTGTTGCCGGAGAGCATGCGGCCTCCCGCGGAAAGTTCGCGGCTTGACGGCATCGTCAATCTGGATCAGATTCAGCCGCTGTCGGATCGGGCCAAAGTCGAACGGTTGCCCGGAATTCGCGTCTCGACTATTCCCAGTCTCGGCGCCTTTTCGGCATGGATTCCTGTCCATGCGGAAGGCATAAGAAGAGATGGTCCGTGCTGGCTCGCGGTTCGAATGAAAGTCTTGAGCGGTGAAGTTGGGCTTGCCGCCTTCGGCGCTCTTGGAGTTGTGGCCCAAACTCCACTTCCGATCATTCGAAGCGAACAGGCGGAAGTTGTTGCGCTGCGTCTCTCCAGCTTGCGCGACGTGAATCAGATCATTGTCTTTAATGCCAGTCCCCTAGTGGGAGCAGAGGCGGACTTGCTGGACGCAAAGTTATTGGTGACGCCCAACGACGTCGGGAACGCCTTAGATATCCGCTAGCGCTCTCGGCGAGATTAACCCCGAGACCCCTGCGCCCCGTCGATTTCAAAACGGATTCATTTAGCCGGCCTCCAAGGTCAACGAGATAGTGATCTATAAGTGCCTGCCACGTGGTTGGAGCGAAAATGGATATACTCGAGGCGACGATTTTAGTTCCAGCCGGCCCGCGCGCACTCAGCCGCCAAAGCTCAGTAGCCCTACAATCAGGAATTCAGACTCCTTCGCGACCAACCCAGCGTGAAGCTATCGGCGCGTCGGCTCAATCTGCTTTAGGAGTTTCCGTCGAGTTGGAACATCATCCTTTTTTTCCCACTTCCAGCCGTTCGCGGAATGGTTGCGGCGCACAGTGGTACGGTCAATGCCTGGCGAAAGACCACGACATCTCGGGCAAGTATCAGGACGACGGCGAATATCACGGCTTCCAGGTGCGCCTGCATAAGCGCGGATGGCGCTCGATTAACGTGTCGAGCGTAACGCTCAAGGAACTCATGACTGATCTAGAGCGGGTAGACTGCCTCGATATGGATATCGAAGGCCAAGAACTTCCCGTGATTCTCTCGACCGTTGAGGAGATGAGAGCGAAGGTGAGACGCGTGCACATTGGAACGCACAGCCTGGACATCGAGGCCGGGCTTCGCCATATTCTTTCGAGTCACGGCTGGTGCTCAGTTCGCGACTATTCGATAAACACTACGCAAGAGACGCCTTGGGGGCGGGTCGAGTTCGGAAGCGGTGTCCAGAGCTGGGTGAACCCAAGGGTGAAATAAACGGCTCGGGCCGCCGGGTATAATCGAATTTCCATTCCTGTGACTGGAACATCATCCAAAACAGCGGCGTCTTTTACGGATACGCCGATCTCCAAGGTCAACGAGTATTGGAGCGCGCGCCCGTGCAATATCCGGCACTCGCCCAAACCAGTGGGATCGCGCGAGTATTTCGATGAAGTCGAGGCGCGCAAGTATTTTGTCGAGTCCCATATTCCCGGTTTCGCGGAGTTCGAGCGTTGGCGCGGGAAAAAAGTCCTTGAAATTGGCTGCGGGATCGGGACCGATACGATCAGTTTCGCCCGTGCTGGAGCGCGTGTCACCGCCGTCGACTTGACCGAGAAATCTCTTGAAGTCGCCCGGCAACGCGCCCGCGTGTTCGGGCTGGATGACCGCATTACGTTCCTTGAGGCCAACGCGGAAAAGCTCAGCGACTATGTCCCCGTGGAGGCCTACGACCTGGTCTACTCCTTCGGCGTGATTCATCACACGCCGCATCCGGACCTAGTACTCGAACAGATCCGCAAATACGTCGCGCCCCAGAGCACGGTAAAGATCATGGTGTACAACCGCTGGTCCTGGAAAGTGCTCTGGATTCTTTTCGTCTATGGCAAAGGGCAATTCTGGAAGCTGAACCAGCTGATCGCTGAGTATTCGGAAGCGCAAACCGGATGCCCCGTCACCTACAGCTATTCGCGCGCCGAAGGGCGGCGCTGGCTTGAAGATCATGGGTTCCGCGTTACGGACGCAACCGTGGAGCACATTTTCTCCTACAGCATCCCCGAGTACAAAGAATACCGTTATCGCAAGATGTGGTATTTTCGCTGGATGCCGAAGCCCTTGTTTCGCGTGCTGGAACGGCTGTTTGGCTGGCATCTTTGCTTGACGGCGAAACCGAAGTAATGCCCGGCGGGGACAATCCATATCTGTCCATCGTGGTTACGGCCCGCAACGACGATCACGGCGGGAACTTGCTCCATCGCATGCAGGCCTTCACCAGCGGCTGGATCAGCCAGGCGAGGCGCTATTCGATTCCTTCGGAGCTGATTATCGTAGAGTGGAATCCGCCGCAGGACAAGCCGCGGCTGGCTGAAGCGCTCAAATGGCTGGACGATCTAGGACCCTGCCAGGTTCGAATCATCGAAGTGCCACCCGAATTGCATGCCCACTTTGCGCACGGCGACGCACTTCCGCTCTACCAGATGGTGGCCAAAAACGCCGGTATTTTGCGGGCGCGCGGAGAGTTCGTCCTCGCGACGAATATCGACATTCTGTTTTCCAATGAGCTGGCTTGCTATTTCGCGGCAAGGCGTCTGCAACGTGGCCGCATGTATCGCATCGACCGGCACGATGCGATGAGCAGCATTCCGCGCGACAGCTCTCTCGACGAACAGCTCGAATATTGCCGGACGCATTTGATTCGTGTCAATGTGCGAGAGGGCACCTACAACGTCTCGGCCGATGGCAGGCCGGCGCTAAGCGGGAATGACGTCGCAGCAGTGGATTCCGGATTGCTATTCGGGAAAGGCTGGCTGCCAGTCGAGAGTTACACAGCCGGTGAGCTGTTTCGATGGGCTGGACAATCGGCCGAGTTGCTACTCGAGAACCCGCCCGCCGGTGCATCCGCGTTGGCGATCGAACTTGAACCGGGACCAGGCACCGGGAACGCGCCCCTCGATCTTGAAGTGATTGGCGAAGGATACCAGGTCTTGGCGCACGTTGAAGTAGCGCGCCGCAGCCGGCTGTATCTGCCGCTCCCTTCTCCAGTGCCATCGCGTGTCTGGTTTCGCATTCACGAGGGCGGCTTGCCCGCGGATCACGACCCGCGCGTTTTGAACTTCCGCGCGTTTCGAATCGAATGGGAGCGCGGCGCGCGTGGCGGAGCTGTGTCTGTTAAATCGGTGGGCGGGCGGAGCTTTGTCGCTTCGGCTTGGTTTGCGCTACAGCATTTGATCGACCGGCTGGCCAAAGGCGGACGCCTGGTTCGACTCACTGTTCCAGTGTCGCCGAGCTTGCAGCGGCGTCTAAAGTTGTACATCGAGTATCGCGGATTCATCGGAATGCTGCGCCACTCGATCACCCACTTCAAACGTCGCCTGTCATTTCACGCGGCCGCGGCGCCGGGCGAGGATATTATGCTCCGGGGATCGGGGCTGTCCCTGGGAGCCGGGTGGCAACCGCTGGAGGATTATCGCGGTGAAACGTTCCGGCGCGTCAGCGAGAGCGCGGAGATCGTGATTTCGGCGTACTCGCCCGGCTCTGGCGAGCTTGGACTGCAAGTCGAACCCGTCGACACCACTCCTGTAGATCTCGTATTAATCGATTCGGCCGGCAAACAGATTGCGAGTTCCGGCGTCACCGATCTTCAGTACGCGCGCTTGGCGGTCGAACGAATCGCCGGGCGGACGCAGGTTTTTCGATTAGAGCCGCGCGGCGGCGCGCTCAAAGTGTTCTGGTGCGGTTGGTCTGGCCGCCAGGCGACGCAGAAATCCGTAATGATTTCGCAGCCTTGGGGCGCAGGTTGGCGCTTTGATCCTGAATCCGATGCGATGATGATCGCGCAAGGCTCGGCGGAGTTGATCGTGCGCGCGCCGTCCGGTCCGAGGAAGCCGCTGTTCATCGATTTGGAGTCGCCGGCGCCCGTTCAGTTCGAGATTCGCGAACCAAGCCGCGGGATTGCGGCCGCCCGCACCGCTCACGATCGCGCCGTGCATCGCCTGGATCTGGATCTCGATCCGGGCCGCACCCACGTACTAGAGTTCTCTGCGTCCGGCCCGATTCGCGCTTTCGGCTGCGGCTGGAATGAAGAGCCGGCAGCTCATTCCACCTTTGTCCACACCAACGCCTGCGGCGACTTCACGCTGCTCGCGCGCGAGCATTGGTTTGATTTGCGCGGCTATCCGGAATTCGACTTGTTCTCCATGAATCTGGATTCCATCTTCTGCATCGCGGCGCATCATGGCGGCGCGCGGGAGCAGATATTGGAAGACCCGATGCGCATTTATCATCTCGAACATGCTACCGGCTCCGGCTGGACGCCGGAGGGTCAGGCCAAACTATTCGAACGCATCCGTGCGCGTGGCCTCTCGTTCGTCGACAACGAAGAGATTCTCGTTTGGGCTTCGCAAATGAACCGGCTAAAGTCGCCCATGATTTTCAATCATTCAAACTGGGGGCTCGCGGAATACGAGCTCAAAGAGACCGTGCTCGCGGGCGTCGTCAGCGGCCGCGAGGCCGACGGAAAATGATCTCCGTCATTCTGTACGGACGCAACGATTCGCACGGCTACAACCTCCACAAGCGCGCGGCCATCAGCATCAACTGCATAGCCGAAGTTTTATGCGACCCTGACGACGAGATTTTGTTCGTCGATTGCAATACCCCCAACGATCTGCCCACCTTCATCGATGCGATTTACGACACGTTGACGCCGCGTGCCAAATCATACCTGCGCGTGTTTCGCCTGCGGCCGCAACTCTACTCCCGCCTAGTCGGCCAGACACACTTGCTCGCGAACGAAGCGCACAGCCGGAACATCGCGTTGCGCCGGTCGAATCCGAGGAACCGGTGGGTCTTGTCGACCAACACCGACATGATTTTCGTCACCGATCGTGGCTTTTCGAACCTGCCGGACGCCGTTCGCGAGCTCGAAGACGGACACTATGTGACGCCCCGCTACGAGTTGCCCGAGCCGCTTTGGGAATCTTTCCCGCGCGAGGATCCTTCGGAGGTGATGCGGCTTTGCGAAGACCTGGGTCCCAAGCTCCACCTCTACGAGATCGCGAGCCGCGTTGCTTACATGCGTTTCGATTCGCCCGGGGATTTTCAACTGATGCCGCGGCAGGCGCTGATCGAGATTTGCGGCTTTGACGAACGCATGACGCACGGCTGGCACGCAGATTCCAACATGTGCAAACGGATGTACCTGTTCTTTGGCGAACGCACCGAGAGCCTGGAACAGCGCGTGCGGGCTTACCATTGCGACCACACTCGCGTCGCCACGCTCGCACATCATTCGGATCTGAGGCTTGACAACAGTCTGCAGGAGTTCGTGTGGGACGTGAAGGACCCCGTCGCTCGGCATCAGGCTGATTCCTGGGGCGCGCCGGGTGAAACGATCGAGGAACTGGACTTCGCTCATGATCCAGCCGCTCGCTATGTCTGCGCACTGGAGCGGACTCTCGCGCCACCGCAGGCTGAACTTTATTACGCCGACTGTAACGATGCCCGCAATTTCGTTTACTACCCGCATCGCCACGCGCTTCCGTACCTAGCCGCCAACCTCACGGTATACCCGCGCGACGTACGGTTCACCTACGTGGGGAACAATCCCTCGATGTTCGAGTTGATCGCGCGGTCGCTCGTAGAAATGGGATTTACAAAGCAACTCCACGACTCCAGGGATCTGCTGACTGTTCGGTCTCCCAATGTCGAATCGCTTAGCAAGTACAGTTGCGTGATTTTCGATTTCGGCCTTGATCCCGCCGGCCTCAATCTGGGTGAAGTCCACCGCGTAACCGATTGGCCGCGGAATTTGCGCTACAGCCTGGGAGCGGTTGCACGCCTGATGGAATCCTGCTGCGAGCAGTTCGCGACCCTTCCACGCGATCAGATTCCTGATTTCCTCCTGCTCAACGCGAATCACTATATTTTTCAGCGCTTCGCCGGACAGCTCCTGCTCTCCACGGAAACCCCTTACCCGCTGCACGTGCGTAAAGGGCGACCGCGACTGGGTGACGAGCGCCGTTATCGTGGGTGCGATTGGAGGTACACGGAAGACGAATTGCGCTCCTACTTCGCCTACGGCGAATCCGATCTCTCCATTCCCACGATTTCCGCTGGCCATGCGATCGACTTCACGTCCGAAGGGCACTCCGCGCGCTACAAAGAAGGTCACTGGGGCGCGATGGACTACAGCGGCACCTGGACCGATGGCTACACGGCGGCGATTTTCTTTGGCCCGCCTGCGGAGCTGAAAGACGATCTCGTGGTTCACGTTCGAATCAACGAAGCTTTCCCCGGTCTCGATGAGGCGCCGATTCGTTTGCGCGTCTTTCTTGACAAAGAATTTCTCACGTCCTGGACCATTTATACGCGTTATCAGGTCATCGTCTGCAAAGCGCAACTGCCCGCGCAATTAATGAGCGGCAAGAAGCAATGCCGTCTCGGGCTCCAAATCGAAAATCCCCAATCGCCGCAGAAAATCGCCAAGGCGCGCGGCGAGGGCATCGTGAACGAAGACCCGCGCGAACTCGGCGTCAAGGTACAGAGTGTCACGTTCCTCGACACCAGCAGCCTTCGCTACTGTCTCCGCACGACGGTTGACTTCACCGAAAACGGAAAGGGATCGGATCACGCTAACGAGTGCTGGAGCCAGCCGGACAACTACGGTCAGTGGACGCTAGGCGACGAAGCCAAGCTTGTGTTTCTGCTGGACGAGCCGATCAACGAGCCGGGCCGCGCCGTTTTCAATATCACCGACGTAGCGGTGAACGCGGAGCAGTCGCTCGTCCACGCCGAAGTTTTCATCAATGACGAGAAAGCAGCCGACTGGACGCTCGGTCCCGCGCGCACCTCGGATGAACGAAGAATTCTACTGCCGGAAGGCTTGCCTGCCGGCAGTCTCCTGATCACTTTCCGTATTCGTGAACCGCGCTCGCCGAAGCGAATGGGCTGGTCGACGTGGGACACGCGTCCGCTTGGCTTTCGGCTCACCAGCTTTCGTTTAGAATCGGCGGGACGATTGAAATTGCTGCTCGGCGACGTTCTGGATTTCACTGCAACGGGCAACTCCGCGGTGGCCGTCGGCGATTCGTTGGGTGTGGAGTGGGCGCAGCCCGATCAATTCGGCTCCTGGACCATTGGCCGCGAGTCATCGCTGAGAATCATTTTCGAAGAGCCGCCGAAAGTCGAGCTTCCAGCGTCGTTCATCATTTCGGATTGCGTGGTTTCGCGCGACTCGCCCACGCTCGACGTTCGGGTCAAGGCCAACGGTCGCGCGATCGGCAAATGGACGCTCGGCCCGGCGCGCGCGGTGCATCGCCGCTCGATCATATTGCCGGCCGATGCCATCTCGGGTGTTTTGGAGTTGACCTTGACGTTCGAAGTACCCACGCCCCGGTCGCCCGAATCGCTCGGCTGGGGCGCCGATTCGAGGCCGCTCGGATTCCGGTTGGCGCGGTTATCAATCGGCGGCGAGGCTCCGATGCCCCCCTTCGGAAAACGACTCTATATCGTCCGCCGGCTTTTCGAGCGCGCTCTTGGACTGCCCGCATTCGCGATGCACCAAGTGCGCCGGGTCGCCAAGTGGTGGTATGAGCGATGAGCGCGTCCGCCGCTCCACTCAAGGGTCTCCGGATCGTCACTACTCTTCCACCGCATCCCTGGTTCGGCGGAATCGATTACAACTTTGCCATCGAAATGGCGGAAGAGCTGCGGGCGCTCGGCGCCGAAGTCTTCGAGCTCAATATTGGGAGCTTTATCACCGGCAACGATATCTATATTCGCGATTGCATCCAGGCGCTGAAATCGTTTCGCCCGAAGGTCGCGCTCCCGGTGCCGAACGCGCTTTACGCGTTGCTGTGCCGCGATGGCGCGCAAAACATTTTCAAAGACATTTTCCAGATCCCGACGATTATGTTGTGGGATCATGGCCTACTGCAGTTGCCGCAGCAGATCCTAGGCCCGCTTCCGAATCGCCCCGAAGACTCAGCTGGTGGATCCGTCCGCCGACTCAAGCAAGTTCTGGATCATCCGCTGTTCATTCACTATTCCCCGGATCGCGGTCACATCGACGCGCTGGACAAACTAGGGGTAATCGATCGCTCGAAGGTCCGGTTCTTTCTCCAGCCCGCCTATCCGAATTTCGTACGCTACGGCTACCGAGCCGCGCCCGCCAATGCCTACCGCACGCGGATTGCGTTTGCCGGCAACGTGTACGTGAAGGGCGCCGAGGCTCTCCCTTTCCGGCACATCGCTGGCCTTGGGGAAATCGAATCGCGCGTGGTGGCGGCCAAGAAGAGCCGGCTTACGGAATGCTTGTGGGATCTCATCACGGCCGAGATCGACACGCTCGACCGGCCTACGCGGAAACGTCTGCGTCTCGAGCCGAACCAGACGTTCTTCTGGCAATTCATGCACGAGGAGATCGAGGTAGTCGGGAACACCGAAGCTCGCCTCGGAGTGCTCGCGGGACTAAAACGCGAATTCGATTACTTCGGCAATTTCGTCGAGCCTGATAGCGTGGCCACGTTGCGCTCCCGCTATTGCATGAAATTCCGCAAGTCGCTCGACTATTTCACAGAGCTTCCGTTGCTCTTTATCAACAGCGACGTCATCGTGGATATCGTCAACCTCGGCTACAACACCGGGATCTCCCCCAAGGTCATGGGATGCTTCGCCTGTGGAGGACTGGTTTTGTTCGACTACAAGCCGGATTTCCATCAGAGCATGGGTGATTTCGGCGCCCAGGTCATGTACCGGAGCTTGGATCAGCTCAATTCCATGCTGGATGACTACCTGTCGAACCCGCGCAAACGCCGGGACGTTTCTCGCTATCTGCAGCACCGCGTCGCCACGGAGTTCAACTTCGCGTCGCTTAGCCAGAAAATCCTCTCTGAGCTGTAGGCGCGCGCCTTCCTGATAACACAACAAATACTTTCTGTTTGCAACATTTCCGTGCTAAAATGTTGTCGGTGTTCCCCAGCCTCGACAATGCAGGCGTCGAACGGTTCAAGCAAGCCACTGAAGAGAAACTGCGCGACGTCCGTTGTCCGGATCACCGGCAAGCGCCTCGCATACGCTTCCATGGCACTTCCCTTCGCGACATTAGCATCTCGATGACCGGCTGCTGCGCCAAGGTTATGGAAATCGCAAACGCTCGCATCGGGTCCCTGGAACGCGGTCAAAAGCGCGCCGCCCAGGGTGAGACCGTTCCCCTATGATGCTCGGCACGCCCGGGCCGCTGCCTCAGGAAGAAAACCGTCCGCCGAGAAACACCGATCCGGCGAAGAGCCTCGCCTTGGTCGAAAAGCCTGCGCTCTTCCTGAATCCTGAGCTCAGCCTGCTGCAGTTCCAGCGGCGTGTTCTCGAAGAAGCGCAAGATCCCCGGACTCCGCTGCTCGAGCGGGTGAAGTTTCTTTCGATTCTCAGTTCGAATCTCGACGAGTTCTTTATGGTCCGTGTCGCGGGTTTGATGCAGCAGATCGAAAGTGGCGTCCAGGATCCCAGCGTGGACGGCCGTTTGCCCGGAGCACAGCTTGCCGCGATAGGCGCCGAGTACGCGGCCCTGGTCGACGACGCCTACCGCGTTTATCACGACGAATTGCTTCCCGCGTTGGCCGATTCCCGAATCCATATCGCCCGCCACCGCTCCCTCGACGCAAACCAGAAACTGGAACTCGATCGCTATTTTCGGGAACGAATCTATCCGGTGTTGACTCCCCTGGCTTTTGACCGCGGCCGTCCGTTTCCGCACATCTCGAATTTGAGCCTCAATCTAGCAGTGGTGGTTCGTGACCATTCCGGCGCGGAGCACTTTGCGCGTGTCAAGGTCCCGGATTCCATTCCGCAGCTGGTGCCGGTTGAGGAAGCCTCGTATCGGTCAACTTTCCTCTGGCTCGAGGAGTTGATCGTCGCGAACCTGGCGTTGCTCTTCCCCGGTCTTGAAATCGTTGGCGCTCATCCGTTCCATGTCACACGGGACGCGGAAATGTCCATCCAGGAAATCGAAACGGACGATCTGCTTGCGACCATCGAGGAGGCTGTCTGGCGCCGACGGTTTCGCGACGTGGTGCGTCTTCTTGTAGACCAGAGCATGCCGGAGGCACTGCTCGAAATCCTGACTAGCAATCTTGAGATTGAACGCGCGGACGTGTACCGGGTTCGAGGCCCGCTCAACCTTGGGCGCCTCCGTCAGATCACCTCTCTCAGCCGCCCGGAGCTAAAAGACCGTCCCTTCCAGCCCGCAATTCCTCCCGCTCTGGTTGACAAGGATCGCGACTTTTTCGCCGCCATTCAGGCTGACGACATTCTGCTCCATCATCCCTTCGATTCCTTCCAACCCGTGGTAGATTTCTTGCAGTCGGCGGCGCGAGACCCGCACGTGCTGGCGATTAAGATGACTCTGTATCGCTTGGGACCCAACTCGCCGATCGTCGACGCGCTGCTCGAATCAGTCAAGAACGGCAAGCAGGTCGCCGCGGTAGTCGAGCTGCAAGCCCGCTTCGACGAAGAAAGCAACATTGAATGGGCCCGAACTCTGGAGCGCCAGGGCGTGCACGTGGTTTACGGGTTGCCTGGGCTGAAAGTCCATTCGAAGGTTGCGCTGGTAGTTCGACGGGAAGGAACCGCCATCCGCCGCTATCTTCACCTGGCGACTGGAAACTACAATCCCACCACCGCGCAGCTCTACACCGACTTCGGGATGTTCACCTGCGATCCGGGGATCGGCGCCGACGCGACCGCTCTATTCAATTACTTGACCGGCTACTCGGCGGATCAACGCTTCCGCAAGCTTCTTGTTGCCCCGGTGAATTTGCGGCGCCGCCTTGCAGAAATGATCCGGCGTGAGATGGAACATCGGCGCGGCGGCCGCCAGGCGCGTCTGATTTTCAAGATGAACGCTCTCGATGATCCGGCGATGATGCGGTTGCTCTGCGATGCCTCCCGCGCCGGAGTGACGGTGGACCTGGTTGTGCGCGGTATCAATTGTCTCCGGCCCGGAGTGCAGGGTCTTAGCGATAAGATCCGCGTGCGCAGCATCGTTGGAAGGTTCCTCGAGCACAGCCGTGCTTACTATTTCGAAAACGGAGGAGCCGCAGAAATCTACATGGGCAGCGCGGATCTCATGCCTCGCAATCTGGATCGGCGGGTCGAGGTATTGTTTCCGGTGACCTCGCCGCGCGGGATTTCAAGATTGCGTGAGATCCTGGATCAATATCTCGCCGATGACTCCTCGGCGCGCGACATGCGGAACGACGGAGGTTATTCGCCCAAACCGCGCGGCCCGGGAAGGCTCGACAGCCAAAGCTGGCTTCTTGCGCAAAGGAGCGGCAAGCCGGATGCTGCTCTCAAGCCGGAGACCCGTCCGATCGCCTGGGCCTGCCCCTCGCAGGCCCTTCGATCACGAGCGGCCGTCCAGGAGTTGGATTTCCGGCAGGCGGCGGATCGCCTGGCGGTGGAACTTCAGGCTCTGCGCGAGTTGTTTGCTAGCCGAAGCGATCCCAACCGCGCGAAGAGCGCGCTATAAAATCATTGGCCCTCGCCGTGCACGCCGGACATCACGGCGCGCTTGGAGAGTCGCGCACGCCGGATTTCGCCACCGCCATGATGGCGCTCTTCATTGGGTTGTGGTTGATGGGCACGAGCGATCCGGTGAAGAAAGCCGTCGCCGGCTATTTCAAAAGACCCCTCCGCCAGGAGCGCAAAAACGGAAGTGCAGAAGCGGGCTAAGGGGAAAACCTCAGTCTCGGCAAGGATGACATGGGTAAGTTGAAGGAAAAACTCGAAACCGCCATGAGGCAGGCCCCGGAACTCGCCAAACTGAAAGACCGCAAATGACCGTCACCGGAGAAGGACTGGGAATCGAACTGAGGGAAAGTGAAGGCGGAACATTGTTCGAAAGCGGGAACGCTGAACCCACCCAGCTCTGCAAGGACATGCTGACGATGATCGCGTCGCAGCTTGGCAAGATGCCCAATAACCTGCTGATCGAAGGCTATACCTTATAACTCCTCATGCGGATATTCGAATTGGGAACTCTCGGCCGATCGCGCCAATAGTGCCCGAAAACTAATGCAGGAGAACGGCGTGCGTTCCAATCAGGTCAGCGAAGTGCGCGACTTCCGATTTCAGCGGCTGCGCAAGCCGGACGATCCCGACAGCCCTTCCAACCGGCGCGTTTCGATCGTTGTGAAATACGGAAGTTAGTCGAACCGCGGGTCGCGAAATGCTTTATCCCCTAGTCGCGATTACACGGGGCGTGACGAGCGCACAGAAACAGCCAGCTGGACACGTCTGTTAAAATTGGGTTTAGGCTGGCAAAAGAGCCAGTGTAGCTCCTGTTTGCTCCCTCTTGCTTCAGGCGCTGGCGGTGTTTATACTGGCTTTTTTGCCGATGAGTAACTAGACATGACGCCACGGGAAGATTTCGATCCGCTTGCACCGCAGCGCGAGGCCGCCATGTTCTACGGGTTGTTTCTGCGCGGCCACTCGGCCGATGCGCTCCGCCGCGACATCGATGTCCCCAAGCCTCTGCTCGAAAAATGGCTCAAGTCGCGCCGCTATGAAATGGGATTTCGCAATTCGCTGCGCCGTGTCTATCAATACCGCAAGCAAGTGCTCGCCATCTTCGACGAGCTTGTCTTAAACGAGCGCAGCCGCATGCGCCTCCAGTAGCGCTGCACTCCTCCGCCTTTGTTTCTTCTTCGGAAGAAATTCACTCAAACTTCATTTGGGAGCATTTACACTAGAAAAGATGAGCCAGACTCCTGTTGAAGAAGCGCACGTTACAAAAGAACGTATCCTTAGCACACCCACTCGTCCGTTCGATCCTGTGGGCGCCTCGACCGCAAGCGAGATTCTCACTCGCATGCAGGGCACCGCGTTTCAGGGCAAGCAGCTCGGCGTGGCGTTCGAAGTCTGGAAAAAGATGCTGGGCGACCGTTGCACCATTATGATGGGGATGTCGGGCGCGATGGTTCCCGCCGGAATGCGCCGCCTGGTCGTTCGCATGATTGAGAACCGGCTCATCGACTGCCTCACGTCGACCGGCGCGAACTTTTTCCACGACCTGCACGAAACGCTCGGCAATTTCCACTATCAGGGATCGCCCGCTACCGACGACGTGCTACTCGCCGAGAATCTGGTCGACCGCATGTACGACGTGCTGGCCGACGAAGAAAAATTTCGCCAGCACGACCAATGGATCGGTCGCTTCGCCGCATCGCTCGATCAATCGCATTCCTACACGACGCGCGAGTTTCTCTACTTGCTGGGCCTCGAACTCGCCAAGCATGCCAAAGAAGACGGCATCGTCTCAGCCGCCGCCAAAGCCGGCATTCCGTTATATTGTCCGGCCATCGCCGACAGCTCCATCGGGATCGGCATTGCGGCCAATCGCTACGCAGGTGGCAACCGCTTCACCTTTGACGTGATCGGCGACGTAGTTGAAACCGCACGCATCGTAGCTGAATCGAAAGCCAGCGGCGTGATCTATTTCGGCGGCGGCACGCCGAAAAATTTCGTGCAGCAGACCGAGGTCACCGCCATCATCATGAACACCGGCGTCACCGGCCACAAGTACGCAATCCAGTGCGTCACTGACGCGCCGCACTGGGGCGGCCTCTCCGGCTGCACTTTCGAAGAAGCGCAGAGCTGGGGCAAGATTGCCAAGGACGCCTCCATGGTCACCTGCCATTCCGATTCCACGATCGCGATGCCCATTCTCGTTTCCGCGCTTCTCGAGCAACAGCATCTCATCGCAAACCGCCACCGGCCGAGTTTTCAGATGGGGCGCGAGCTCGGAATCTCGGCGTAAGCGCAAAGGGCGCGGCGCGCATCACCCATGCGAGTCAGGAACTGCTACGCGCCGCGCTCCGTTTTGCGCAATCTCCTTGATAGACCTTCGGCGCGAACTCCAACTCCAACGCAGTGCTGGGCGCTACCGCGGCCCATTTGACGAAAAGCTCCGCCCTCAGCTCACGAATCCGGTGAAGTTCGTCGTCCGTCATGGTCCGCCCGGTGTTTGCGCTGAACTCGCCCGCGTTCGACTGCACTCCAGACGCTCGTTCCACATCGAATAGCCCTACGATTCGCTCCACTTGGATAGCTTCTTCAGGCAGAGGCCCGCGCGCGCCTTTGCCGATCGTATCCTCAATGTCCCAGCCTTCTGCAATCAACCCGAAAAAGGCCCGCCGGCAACCAAGCACAGTCTCCACCGCGAAATGCGTCAGGTCATGCAGCGCGAAATGAGCGGCGTATTTGGCTTGCTTTTGCGACGACACCGATCCGTCCGCCCGCGTGCAGCGCAGCATCCCCGCACCATCCGCACGCTTCACGATCTCGATACGTAGCCCGCTCACACTCAAATCATACAAGTCCACGCGACATTGATATGCTGAATAGGCCAAACCTACCGGGAGGAATCATCCATGCTGATTTCACTCCACGCAGTCTCGGCTGCTTCGCTCGTCGCGCTACTTAGCTCGAGCGCCTTCGCCGCCATCGAAATTCACGCTCTCTCCGGCCGGCCGGACATGATCGGGGGCCCGGAAGCGCTAATCGAAACCAATGCGCCGCTTGAAAAATTCAGCGCGACACTCAATGGTCGGGATGTTTCGAAGAGTTTCAAACCGGGCACGAGGGCCGGCAAGTTGCTCGGCCGTGTCGGCGGATTGAAAATCGGCAAAAATACGCTCGAAATCAAGTCCTCCAAAGGCTCGGCGACGCTTGAAATCACTGGCTATCCGATCGCCGGTCCCGTTTTCTCCGGCCCGCACCAAAAACCATTCGTCTGTCAGACCGAGCAGGCCGGTCTTGGCGCGCCGCTCGATGAAGATTGCAGCGTCAAGACAGTAGTCAGCTACGTCTACAAATCCACCGAGGCTCAGGAACCCGGCGCGGGCCGAGGTGGTCGCGGGCCCGGCGGACCGAATGCGCTTCCCGCTGGCTTCAAACCGTTCGATCCTTCCGCTCAGCGCCCATCCGACATCGCAAAGACCACGACGATCGACGGCAAAACCGTCGACTATATCGTCCGGCGGGAGCGCGGTACGATTAATCGCGCGATCTACGAAATCGCGATGCTGCATGACGCCTCGCAGCCCGATCCTGATCCCTGGACCCCGAGCGCCAATTGGAACGGACGCTTGATCTACTCATTCGGTGGTGGCTGCGCGGCGGGATATCGCCAGGGACTCCCCGGCGGGGCGATCACGGATGAGTTCTTATCGCAAGGCTACGCCGTCGCGGTGTCGTCCCTCAACGTTTTCGGCAACAATTGCGACGACGTCATTTCATCCGAGACCATGATGATGGTGAAGGGCCACTTCGTGAACGAATTCGGCATTCCCGTGCACACCATCGGCATCGGCGGATCGGGCGGCGCGATTCAGCAGT
>Ga0126381_100003710_pt1 | contig 16564 bp, 13 predicted proteins | sample PanSoiMetPlot_28_FD_96465 | JGI IMG/M metagenome (GOLD analysis project Ga0126381, IMG submission 96465) | Tropical forest soil microbial communities from Panama - MetaG Plot_28 | ecosystem: Environmental > Terrestrial > Soil > Tropical forest > Bulk soil | place: Panama | collected 2016-02-17 | reverse complement strand
CATTGCGCTCGAAGTGGACACGCCCAACGATCTCCCCGGAAATGATCCCGAGGCTTCGCAGACGGCGCTCGGCAAAGGACCCGCAATCATGCTGTACGACTTCAGCGAATTTCCCAACAGAAAGCTTCTGGCGTTCGTAAAGGCCACCGCTACCGAGCTCCATATTCCGCTGCAATACAACTTTGTGCAGGGATTCGGCGACGATGCGGGAGCCATCAAACTTAACGGCACCGGCGTTCCGGTGACAACACTGCTCGTTCCCACCATGTATACCCATACGCACAACGGCATCATCGATCGGAAGGACTTCGACCAGGCGGTTGACTTACTTGTGGCTCTTCTGCAAAAACTCGACGCCGTAACGGTCGAAAAGATCAAGAGCTTCAATCCGGATGACGACAAGCTCATGGGCAAATAACCTGTTGGCTATCGCAAAAGCTAGTGATAGGGCACGAACCCGTGTGCCTTGGTCTGAATCGTGTAAATGGAGGTCGTCGCAGTGATATAGAGGACCGAGTCGTCGGCACCTCCCCATGACAGGTTCGCAGGCTGCTCTGGGACTTCAATCGTCCCCACGTGCACGCCTGCGGGGCTCCAGACCCAGATGCCGCGCGGCCCCACAACATACAGATTTCCGTTCCTATCTACGCGTATGCCGTCCGGAACACCATCATCTGTGCCGTCATCTTCGCTGCCGAAAAGACGCCCGTTGGAGATGCTTCCATCCGGATGGAACTCATAGACGCGGATATCTTTCTTTTCGTCGTCATCGATATAGAGGTACTTGCCGTCGGGAGAGAAAGCCAATCCATTCGGTTGCGAAAGGTCTTTCGTCAGCAATTGCAGTTTCCCGCCCTTGTCCAAACGATAAACGCCCTGGAACGGCGTCTCCTGCTTCTCGCCTTTGACCAGGTCGAGCGTGGGGTCTGTGAAATACAGCGCCCCATCCGGACCCAAAACAACATCATTGGGACTGTTTAAACGCTTCCCCTGATAATGGTCTGCCAGAACGAGATAACTTTTGCCGTCTTTTGAGAGTCGAATGACGGCGCGCAACACGCTGGCAGTACTGATGAGCCGGTGGTCCAGATCGTAGGTACTTCCATCTGGATCACCGAGCGAAATCATCTCTTCACGGTGTCCATCAGGATAGACCCGGAATATCTTATTCAGCACTTCATCACTGACCCACAAATAGCCTGACTTGTCCCACACCGGTCCCTCGGTGAAGCCAAATCCTGTAGCCATGGTCTCCATCTTTGCGTCGCGGTCGATCAAACTCCAGAACGCCGGCGTTTTCGCGACGAGTGTGAAAGGCCGCTTTGCCGGAGGGGTCTGTGCAAATGAACACAAGCAAAACAAAAGCAGCAAGATCAATGTGGCCTGTTGTCCCACATGGTTGCGCAAAAAATGGCAGCCAGATTTCATGAGGAATGAGCCTTCTGAGCGACAGCACTCACCTTGTGGTTCGTGTCCTTCACCCGTGTGGCCTCGTCACGATTCTCCCAGCGTTACAGTGCGGGAATCGCCCTGTACGATTTCCAGCGAATGTATACCGAACTTCAGTGCTAAGCAAGAAAACAGTAATCGCAACTGGCACCTCATTACGATATCGGAGCAGCTGTTGTCCGGCTTTTCCAGATCGGGGTTGCAACGTCGCTTTAACCTCGCCAGCGTTCCAAGGTCAGCTTCGCGAGAATCCCCATACACAGCCATGTAAGTTTCAATTCTGATCGCAAGAGGAGGGAATTGACGTGACTGTCGCCTCCCCGTTCCAGCGCGATTCCACCGGGCCAGTACCATCCACATCCGTAGGCCACTACCGACTTGGCGGAATGAATCTTTCCTGTTGTCTGCGATGGAGTAAAGGTGGTGGCGCAGGACGCCATTGTGGCCGAACAGTATGGCGTGGTTGTCGTGCCGGGTGAAAAGGCTCCCGAGATTCTGGTGCTGGCGCAGCATCTGGATGAGAGTGAACACTCGATGTATCCTTTCATCGAAAAGTTTCACTCGATCGAAGAGGTTTTAAAGCACTTCAGCAACGCTGTAGGGCATTTGTCCTAATTTGTGGAAGGATATGTGACCGATGACAGCGAATTGAGCTTCGCGTGGAATAGTTGCACTAAGGGTCTGATGTTCTTTGCTGCATGCCATTGAGACGGATCTTCGTTTCCTGAATATCGCTTTGTATAAGGTGGATCAAGGAATGTCTAAACAGAGTGCGGACAGTCGCCTTTCCCGCAGAAGATTTCTCAGTCTGTCTTCTACCGCGGCTGCCGCACTCAGCATCGCTCCTCTCGCTGGAAAACCTGCCGAATCCTCTGCCGAAGACAACACGTCGCCCGACGACTACTATGCAAAGCTTGGCGTGGCAAAGATCATTAATGCCGCGGGAACCTACACATATCTCACCGCTGCGTGTATGCCTCCGCAAGTGCAGCGAGCCGTGGCGCAGGCGGCGCTGCATCCTGTACGGCTGAAAGATCTGCAGCTCGCCGCCGGCGAGTATATAGCGAAGAAGGTACGCTGCGAGGCCGCAGTTGTTACTTCAGGAGCATCGGCGGCCTTGACGCTTGCCACTGCCGCCTGCATCGCATCGGCCAATGGCGTGAGTCCACAGGAGATTCCGGAAAATGTGGACAAAATGAAGAACGAAGTTGTGGTGCAGAAAGCGCACCGCTATGAATACGACCACGCCATGTTGTTATGCGGCGTGCGCATCAAGGAAGTCTTGACGTTGGAAGACTACAAGCGGGCATTGAGTCCAAATACCGTAATGACGAACTTCTTCAATGCCGCAGAGTCTGGACCGGATGGTGCTCAGCTTGACCGCGAAACCTGGCTGAAGGTTGCGCATGAGCATAACGTCCCCTGCCACAATGACGCTGCTGCCGACATGCCACCGATCGAAAATCTCTGGAAGTACACCGGCATGGGCTTCGATCTGGTTTGCTTCTCTGGCGGCAAGGGAATTCGCGGCCCGCAGAACGCCGGATTGCTTCTTGGCAAGAAGCACCTCATCGATCTTGCGGTAGCGAACAACAATCCCAACTCCGACGCTGTCGGGCGCGGAATGAAAGTTGCCAAGGAGCAGATCGTCGGGATGGTTGCAGCCGTGGATTGGCTCCTGGAGCAATCCGACGAAAAGAATCAGGCGGAGTACATGGGGCTGACTGACATCATCGTGGATGCGGTAAAGGATGTTCCCACAATGAAGACGCGTGTCTTCATGCCGCCTATTGCAAATCATGTTCCGCACCTGTTGCTCTCGTATAACCCGTCGGTTGTAGGCCTTACGCCACAGCAGGTACAGGAGAAGCTGCGCGCGCAGACTCCCTCGATCGAATTGAATCCGGCAACAGGCACAAGCTCACGAGTTGGGATTCCATCGGACGAGAATACGATTGTGATTTCCACCTGGATGTTGCAGCCAGGCGAGGCGGAGATCGTTGGTCGGAGTCTGAGAACAACTCTGATGAACAATCACGCATAGAAGAGAGCTTTTGCTTCCAAACACGAAGGAGAGAATGAGCATGAAAGAGCAGTCGAGAAGAGGTCTTCTCAAGAATGCAGCAATAGCGGCCGCAGCTGTAGGCAGCACGGCAGTTCTCAGCAAATCGGCTTCAGCCAAGACCGAGAAGCTTGAAAAGAAAAGCTATCCGCCGCCAAAGCCGGGAGAGACGCCGCTCTTCAGTGGGGCTGTTTCTTATGGCAACCTTCTTTTCCTTGCAGGCGTGGGAGCCCACTTCGAAGGAACGATTGAAGAACACACCAAACATGTGCTCGATGAGCTAGAGCAGAAGCTTCAATCGGCAGGTTCGTCCATGGACAAGGTTTTGAAAGTGAACGTCTATCTCAACGACATCAAGGACTGGGAGAGGATGAACACCGCCTACAAGGGGCGCTGGGGAAGCGTCCCTCCGGTGCGCACGACGGTGGCGCCTGCCGGCGGAATCCCCGGCAATTCACTGGTTGAGATTGATTTAATCGCTTACATCTGACTGCTGTTCATGCTTAAACAAGCTTTTCAACAAGAATAAGGTTTGCTCATGTCTCTCTTTCGTACCGCACGTCTTTCTCGACGAGAAGTTTTGAAGCAGTCGGGAATGCTTACGGCCGTATCTGCTGCTACGGCTGTTTCTCCCTTGGTTGCAAATGCTGGAATGCTCACTAAGACTCAGCGAACGATCCATACTGCCGTTGAGGGAATAGACGGCGATAATCTTTTCACGCGTATCGGTGTTCGTCCGCTGATCAACGCGCGCGGTACGTACACCATCATTACCGGTTCGCGTTCTCTGCCGCAGGTAAAGCAGGCCATGCTCGAAGCGTCGAACTACTATGTTCATCTTGACGAGCTGATGCCCGCAGTCGGCAGCGAAGTCGCCAAGCTCATGGGTGCCGATGCGGCAATCATCACCACAGGTTGCGAAGCGGCAATTGCGGTCGCAACCGTGGCCTGCATCGCGGGCGCAGATCCCGAGCGAACCCAGGCAATGCCCTACGTGAAGAAGCGCGATCAGGTCATCATTCCCAAGCACTCCCGCAATCCTTATGATTTTGGCGTGCGCATGTGCGGCGTTGAAATTGTTGAAATCGATTCGGAAGATGAGCTGCGCTCCAAGCTCTGCGAACGCACAGCGATGGTCTACATCCTCTCCAGCCCGGCAGCGGAAAAAGGCCCGCTTTCCATCCCCAACATCTGCTCCATCGCAAAAGAAAAGGACGTTCCAGTCTTTGTCGACGCAGCCGCCGAAGAACCCCTCGTTCCAAACATCCATATCGGCCATGGCGCCACGCTCGTGGGTTATTCCGGCGGCAAGTGTATGCGCGGGCCGCAGGCGGCGGGAGTTCTTCTCGGTCAAAAAGACATTCTGCAGGCTGCATGGTTCAATGCCGCGCCGCATCACAATTGGGGACGCGCGCTCAAAGTTGGTAAAGAAGAGATTATGGGCATGCTGGCCGCTGTGCGCGAATGGTACAAGCGTGACCATGCAGCCGAGCAGCGCGAATGGCTATCGTGGCTTCAGCACATTGAAGGCCGGGTGAAAGGCCTGCCGTCGGTCACGACCGAATATATTCAGCCCGAAGATCTTTCCAACCGGGCTCCGCGACTTCGTATTAACTGGGACGCCAACCAGCTCAAGATCACTGGAACCGAGCTTGTCGAGCGTCTCGACAAAGGCACGCCGCGCATCCTAGTCGATGGTGGCACCGGCAGGCGTCCCGACAAGATGCAGAGTTCTCTCACGATCATGCCGTACATGATGGCGGCCGGTGAGGAAAAAATCGTGGCTGACGCCATTTACGAAGGGCTTACCCATCCGCGACACTACGACAACCCGGTCATTCCGCAGGGCGCTCCTGTGCAGATCGCCGGTAACTGGGCGGTCGAAATCAAATACATTCGCGGCATCGGGGAACAGAAATTCACTCTGCAGCAAGATGGAGACAGCGTGACCGGAGCCCAGCAAGGCGAAATCTATAAGGCCGACCTGAAGGGGCGAGTTCAGGCTGACCATATTGAACTGACGAGCGACATGGCAGTGCCCGGCAACTCGATTTTCTGGACATTCCGCGGAGTCGTTTCCGGCAACAACGCCAGCGGTACGGTTCACATGGGCGAATATGGAGATGCTACATGGACAGCGGTAAGGAGCTAATATCGGCGGACTAGCGATGATCCGGAGAGCGACGACCTCCATAAGCGCTACGGGCTAACCATCCCCGCCGGCACCTGTTACGCAGGTGGGCACATCAGCAGAGGCGGGAACGGCCTGCTTTCTTTCTGATCGGGTCAGCGCTTAACCGCGATCGCCGAAATTTCTATCTTTGCACCGCCGATCAACCCTGCTACCTGCACTGTCGCACGCGCCGGTTTCGGGTCCGGCATAAGCTTCTTGTAGACCTGGTTCATTTTTTCGACATCGTTAAGGTCTGTAACGTAGACAGTTACAGAGACGATGTCCGTCATTTGAAAACCAGCCTTCTTAACAACTTTTTCTATCGCGGTGATGGCATTTGTAGTCTGAAGTGTGATGTCGGTACCGGTAATCTTGCCATGAGAATCAGGTCCCTGCTGGCCCGCGACGTACAGAGTATTGCCGGCAATGTATCCGTCACTGAAGGGCATGCCGGGCGTAAAGTCAATGGCTTGATGTTGCGCGAAAACCATCCCTGAGCTACCTGAAATCAAAAGTCCGACCAGCCAGATGAGCAGTCGTGATATTGGCGAACTTGCTCTGTTCATGTTTTGGTATATCCTCCTCGTTGCGTTAATGTTGGAGCGGTTCAACGTCGGAGGCGGAAGATAGAGCAGTACCACCTCGATCGCTCGCTGTATCGAGAGCCAATCGCACAGCGCCTATCAACTGCGCATCAACCCCTAGTTCACTGTGAATGAGCCGCATGTGCCCGTGTCGTTGCCACTTCTCCAATTCCTGACGAGTCGCATCCCCAAGTGCCCGATGCATTCCAACGCCCCCTCCCAGCAGGAAAAGAGAGCAGTTCAAGACGAGCGAAATGTTGTAAATCGCATAGGCCAGAAGTCGGGCGCATTGTTCTAGAATGAATCGCGCAAGCGCATCTCCGCCTACTGCGCCGTCAAATATTTCAGTTGCTGTCAGATCTTTGCCAAGCGATGTGCTTTCTCTGTTCCATCTACGTTTCCACTCTGCTCGGATGCCTTCGCCGCCAATTAATTCTTCGAGTGCCCCAGGCGTGCTCTTGTCAGACGGGCCGTCCGATACACCGGGAACAAGCATATATCCGATTTCGCCGGCCGACCAATCCATTCCGCGAAATAATTGACCGTTCAAAATGATGCCCGCACCGATGCCCGTCCCAATGGCCAGGAAAGCAAAATTGCGCACACCCTTTGCAGCGCCGGCCCAGTATTCGCCAGTAGCCGCCAGATTCACATCATTGTCGACAGCTGAGGGAACTTCAAAAGCAGCCTCGAGCAGATCGCGGAGCGGAACATTGTGCCAACCGAGCAGGTAAGATGTGGCCACCACGGTGCCCGTGTCTACATTGGTAATGCCGGGTACGCCGGCAGCAACTGCTCTCAATGCGCTGCGCGGTATATTGCTTTGCCACAGAAGCTGTTCTGCGCCACTTCGAATTAGATCAATAATCACGTTCGCGTCGCGGCTTCCTTCAGTAGAAGAAGACCATTTGCCAACAAGCGCTCCCTTCGCCATGTCTGCCAGGGCGACGCGAAGGTTGGTCCCTCCTATGTCGATACCGAGAACGTATTGATTGCCGGATGTAAGCAGCCTATTGTCCTTTTTGTTAGTTTCTAGTTGACAGCGAACTTCGAATTTGCGCTGATGCTCTCTAGTTGGCGGCCCTTGGTTTCCGGAACGACAAAGCGCACAAAAAGCAGAGTGATGATACAGAAACCCCCATAAATAACAAATGTGAGAGCGTTACCCGCCGCTTTGATCAGCGAAAGAAAAGTGAGTGACACAAGGAAGTTCGACGCGCCCGATCCCAACGTCGCCGCCGCAACTCCGCGTCCACGAATTTGCAATGGGAATACTTCAGAAACAAGGATCCACGCAATCGGACCCATGCTGAAGGCAAAGCAGGCAATGTACACCACTAGGCATACCGTGGCGATCATTCCAAGCGATGATGCAAAGGCGGCTTGATGGAAGGCGATAGCCAGCAGGAAGAGAGAGGCCGTCATCCCGCTGACCCCAATATACAAAAGGGGTTTGCGTCCGATTCGATCCACCAGGAAAAGCGCAATCACCGTCGCCAGCATATTCGTCAGGGCGACAATCAAAGTGGCAAAGATGGCGTTCTTGTTGGAAGTGATTCCCGCGAGCGTAAAGATTTGTGGCCCATAATAGATGATCGTATTGATACCAGTAACCTGTTGGAGCACAGTAAATCCGACGGCAATAAGAAGCGCCGCGCGGGCCGCGGGGCTCCAAAGAGAGCGCCAGCGCCGGTCAATCTTCGCTTCCAATGCGGTATGAATGTCATCTAGCAAAAATCGCGAGCTGGTCTCATTGGTGTAGGTAGACAAAACAGCACTCGCTTCTGCGGTTCGGTTTTGTGCAAATAGCCAGCGTGGACTTTCCGGCAAAGTAAGCACCAGGAGCAAAAACAGAGCCGCCGGAATGGCTCCTATGCCAAACATCAGCCTCCATGCCTGTTCTCCAGCGAGCCAGTAGCCGACTAAGTCTGCAAGAGCAATCCCGAGCGTTAGCGCGAACTGGTAAAGGCTGATGAGGCCACCACGCGATTGCGGCGGGGCGAGTTCAGAAACATACACTGGAGCTGTCACAGATGTGAAACCGATGGCGAGTCCCAGGATCGTGCGTGCCACGATCAGCGTGAGCACATTCGGCGAGAGTGGAGCAAGAACCGAGCCCAAGATAAAAAGGCCACCACCCCAAAGCAGCGTTGAACGTCTGCCGATACGGTCTGCGATGCTGCCGCCGACAATTGCGCCGAGCATCGCGCCAACAAGCACAATGCTCACGACCATTTCCTGCAGCTGCGTTGAAAGGCTGAATGACTGACGCACGAAAATCAGCGCGGCAGCAATGATCCCCATGTCGTATCCATAGAGAATGCCTCCTAATCCGGCGATGAAGGAAACTCTCCAGAGAAAACTGCGATTTACTTGTATCTGCGAGGCGGCTGTGGAATCAGACAAGGGCATCGTTTAACTCGCAAAAATGAGCCTACTGCTCCATCACTCCATACTGAAAGCGAGGCGGTAACCGGCAGCCTGTTCTTTCTACCATGCCAAGCGTAAGTGCCTGGGGCACCAGGAGAGAGGTAATTCCTTCCCATGGCTCTGGAACATGTCCGATCCTGACCGGGAACAGTTTATCCGAAGCCCTCTGCTCATCATTCGAAATAAGAACGACCTTTCCACCCCGTCGATTGCACTCCTGCGCGAGCTTCCCACCAAGTTCAGCAGCGCGGCCTAGCGCAAAAATGATCGCCACATGTGAAGGGTCCGCATCCAGATTTGGCCCGTGCTTAAAGCCCGCTCCAGTGTGCGCAGCAGCTCGCAGGCCACTCATTTCACGAATACACAGCGAGCTCATAATCGCGCCGCCATAAGCAGCGCCACGGCCAATGACCTCGATGTTTGCAGCACCCCGGCAGAAGTTCTCCAGATCGCTCCGGAGGGCAAAGATAGGATCGAGATGAGCCGCAAAGACTGCTGCTGCCCGTTCCGCGTCTTCCACCCACGGTCGACCAACCATTTCAGATGCAAGAATGATGGCGGCGGCAGTAGCGTTCGTATATGTCTTGGTGGCATTGCCGTACTCAGGTCCCGCCAGAATTGGGAGTCTGTTCTCGGCGAGATTCCAGCACGTGCTTGCTGGGTTGTTGCAGATCAAACCCAACGGCCTACCACTGTTTATCCTGAAGAACTCCACCAGTTCTGCGCTCTCGCCGGAGGTTGTCAGCAACACCGAAAGCGCTGCATCGCCCCATACAGAGGACGCGTAGTGAAGCCACTCGCCGGCGTCCACGGAAAACGACAGTCTTCGGTGAAATTGCAGAAAAATGGATCCGCTGATCGAGGAACAAAAAGATGCGCCCATCCCGATAAAGAGTATCGGGCCCTTACTTGCAGCAAGATCCCGGAATTTCTTCAACTCGCCGCGGATTGCCGGATCGCTCCCGTATGCCCGAATCAGCTCGTGAAGCTTTGCTGGCTGCTCACGGCACTCGATCTCCAATATCTTCGTGCCGGTGGCAGAGAGAAGTTCCTGCGGCGGCTCGACGCCTGAAATCCAGCGCGGCGCTTGTTTCGCTTCTTCCATTTACTTGACTCCGAATGTGCGGGGGTCTAGTCTTTCAAGACTTTCTAACGTTTATTTAGTATTCTGCCTCTGGCTGTTTTGAGCAAGGACCCCTGTGCATGTTTGCCACAAATTCAAGTCAAAATCAGCGGAACAAAGTTGCGAGGAGGCTCACGTTTCGCTGGAGCAGCGAGTGAAAAGAAAGCCGATTCGGATTGGCAGGCCATCCACTCTGCGTCACACGAACGCGCTCAGCATTCTTACGCTTCTGCGTGAGTGTGGGTCTTGCTCAAGAGCCGACCTCGTTCGCGCCTCCGGTCTAAGCGCACCGACCGTCACAAACGTGGTAAAGGATCTCCGGTCAGAAAACCTGATCGAGCACTTGGGCGAGGGAGAGTCGAGCGGTGGCCGCCCGCCTGACATGATTCGCTTCAAAGCCGAGCGCGGCTGCATCCTGGCAGTTGAAATCTCCGCAGAGAGCCTTTCATTTCTTCTCGCAGACTTGAACGGAAACGAACTTGATTCGCTGAGGATTGCGCTCAAGAATCGCAAAACAACTCCTGAAGCCATTTCCGCCTACATAGGCAAGGCGCTGCAAAATCTATTGCAGAAACAGAAGAAAACGCGCCAGCAATTGTTGATGATGGTCGTGGGAGTGCCCGCGATCGTTAATGTTGAAGAAGGCAGCGTTCTATCCATCAGTACTCTGGACGGATGGCGGGCAGTTCCTCTGCGCGCCATGCTCAACAAAATCGTTGATTGCCTGGTCATCATCGAAAATGATACGAATCTTGCCGCTCAGGGCGAACACTACTGCGGCGCAGCGCAGACCGAGCAGAACTTTGTTTTTGTCACCATCGGAACCAACGTAGGTGCAGGCATTATCCTGGACGGAAAAATTCACCATGGCTCAAAATGGTCCGCTGGTGAAATTGCTTATCTTCGCCTTCCGCACATCTTGCGCAGGCAGCCCACGATTCATGAGTTCGGAGAGCTTGAATCAGTTCTCACCAGTTCAGGAATTCTAAAGAGTTGGGACAAAGAGAACAAAAAGACGGGCCGCAATTACAGCGCCACAGAGAGCGGAGAGCAACTGACTGCGCTTGATGTCCTCGATCTCGCTCAGGCTGGCAACCCACACGCCCAGAAAATTGTCCGGCTCAGAGCGGATATTGTGTCCGACATTATCGTCAACTTGTCGCTCATTCTGAACCCCGGGCTCATCCTCTTCGGCGGAGAGATCGGCGGTCATACCGTGCTGCTTAGCTCGGTCCTCAAACAACTCGAGGGCAGTGAGTTTGCAGTGCCAAGAGTCGGTACCGGCGCTCTCGGCCCTCGCGCTGGACTTTGGGGAGCGGTATCTCTCGCGCTCGACGCCCTCTCTTCGGTGCTGCTCCCGCAACCTTCAGCCTGATATGCCGGTTCTCGACCGATAGCGAACATGTCCTTGACAGGCTGTTCGCCGTATGGTCGCATGGACCTGCACCTAACTTAGTTATGGAACTTTAGAAACTTGTTTACCGTAGTTGCTTCGGGCCATGTGGCGAGCTAGTAAGGAGCCACGCTGAGCAACGGATGGAGGAAACGATGTTAAAAAGGGTCACTTTTGCCGCTGCCATCCTGCTCTTCTCTGTCGCCGTTATTGCCCAACCGGCACATCCCATCCTTCCTCTGGGTTCGTCCGCTCCCGACTTCTCGTTGCCGGGCGTTGATGCCAAGATCCACAAACTCAGTGCCTACGCCAGCAGTCCTATTCTCGTCGTGGTCTTCACCTGCAATCACTGCCCGATTGCCCAGATGTATGAACGCCGTATCGAGCAACTTTATGAGGGTTACGGAAAGCGGGGAGTGGCGGTCGTTGCAATTCAGGGCAACGATCCGAAAGCCATCCGAATCGATGAGCTCGATTCCTCCGATGTAAGCGACACCCTCGATGACATGAAGATCCGCGTGCAATACAAGCATCTTCATTATCCTTATCTGTACGCTGGTGATACCCAGGTGGTGACTCGCGCCTATGGCCCGCAGGCGACGCCGCATGTTTTCGTTTTTGATAAAGAGCGGCATCTTCGCTATGAAGGCCGCTTCGATAACAGCTATCGCATCGAAATGGTAAAGACCCACGAAGCCCAGGACGCGATCGATGCCTTGCTGGCGAACAAAGAGGTTGCTGTCGAGCACACGGGCGTGTTCGGTTGCTCCACAAAGTGGTCCGAAAAATCGGAGCAACGGGAGGCAGCGGAGAGAAAGCTTGAAGCAGAACCAGTCCAGGTTGAAAAAGTAGATGCCACCGGGCTGAAGAAGCTCCGCTCGGGAACAAGCGGCCGTGTCACATTGATTAGCTTCTGGGCAACCTGGTGTGGTTCCTGCGTTGCGGAGTTCGCGGACCTGCAGGACACCTATCGAATGTACAGCGCCCGCGACTTTGACATGGTAACCGTCTCAGCCAACATGCCGGATGAGGAGCCAGGCGTATTGCGCTTCCTGCAGAAGAAACACGCCACCACCCGCAATCTTCTCTTTGCATCTGACGACACGGAGAAATTGCAGGCGGCATTTGATCCTGTATGGCAGTCCGCTGTGCCCTTTACTGTTGTTCTCGCGCCTGACGGCAAGGTCATCTACAAAACGCTAGGCTCCGTCGATCTGCTCGAAGTGCGCCGGAAAATCCTGGCTGCTATGCCTTCAGACTATATCGGTTTCAATAAGTACTGGTCTGTCAGCAACGAGAGCAGTAAACCTGAGTAGCACAGTCACCGCAAGGGAATAGGCAAGCACTCAGAAGGCGCGGCAATCATTCAACGGTCCTCTAAAGCAGTAACCCGTGTTAGCTGTGGACTGCTCATAAGTCGGTGATCGAGACAATCCTCTGCCCGATGAGGTCATTGAAATCGACTTACGATGCGCGTAAGTTCTTGATGAACAAAAATCCGTTCGAAAGCCACATTGGCTTCTTGTCGCGTGGCGGGCAATGTGGTTTTCATGGCAACCGTCCAGCGGCAATGATTGGCACGATGGAGAAATATTGTCTCAAAGGGAGATGGGGAAATGTTTAATCGCGATCGATTGAAGTTCAGTCGCCGTAACATGCTCAAATCTTCTGCGATGCTATTGGCGGGCGGCCTCGTGCCACAGCCGTTCAAGAGAGCTCAAGCCGAGGGTGCGATCAAGAACGTCAACCTAAACTCCAGTCCGTCGACTCTCAAAATCACCGACATGCGATACGCAGTGGTTGTTAAGCCGGGCCCCAGTCCCTGCGTTATTATTCGAATCGATACAAACCAGGATGTATATGGCCTGGGAGAAGTGCGTGACATTGCCGGGCCGCAGTATGCCATGGTGCTGAAGAGTCGCATCGTTGGCGAGAATCCGCTGAATGTCGATTTCCTTTTCGAGAAGATTGCGCAATTCGGCGGAGTGTCCCGGCAAGGAGGCGGCGTCAGCGCTGTTGAGATGGCGCTCTGGGACATTGCCGGCAAAGTCTATAAATGCCCTGTGTATCAGATGCTGGGTGGCGAGTGGCGGGACAGCATCCGTATCTACGCCGACACAACGGAATCGAAAGACCCGCAGGAATACGGTCAGCGAGCAAAAGAGCGCAAGGCCATGGGCATTACCTGGATGAAGATGGACCTTGGGGTCGACACGCTTGAGGGAATCCCGAATACGCTGATGCAGCCTGCAGGACAGAGTTCGTGGGAATTGCATAGCCAGCCCCATCCATTCATGGCCACCGAAGTTACCGATAAGGGCATTGACCGACTATGTGAGTATGTAGCCGCAGTCCGCGACGCGATTGGCTACGACATGCCTCTATCCATGGACCATCTTGGCCACATCGGGGTGAAATCCGCTATCAAGCTTGGCAAGGCATATGAAAAATTCAACCTGGAGTGGATGGAGGACGTGATTCCCTGGTATTACACAGATCTCCTGAAACAGATCACCGATGCAAGCCCCACCCCGACGCTCACCGGTGAAGACATTTACGAGTTCACCGACTTCGAAACCCTATGTCGGGAGCATGCCGTCGATAAGATTCATCCTGATCTTGAAACATCGGGTGGAATTCTCCGCACCCACAAAGTGGGCGACATGGCGTTTCGCTATGGCGTTCCCATGGCGATGCATTTTGCGGGGACTCCAGTGGGCTGCATGGCGAACGTCCATTGCGCCGCAGCAACTCGCAACTTTCTCGCGCTCGAAAACCATTCGCTCGATGTTCCATTCTGGCAGGACCTGGTCACAGGTATCGACAAACCGATCATCAACAAAGGCTTCATCAAGGTTCCCGACGGGCCTGGCCTTGGCATTACCCTGAACGACGATGAAATGAAGCGCCATCTTAAACCAGGCACCGGTTATTTTGAGCCGACGCCAATGTGGGATGAAAAGCAATCGTGGGATGACGCGACATTCAGCTGATATCAGCGAGTTTTTGACGACAAGAACTTTTTGTAGCTGAAGGAGAATCATGAAGCGAGTTCTATCGACTCTTTCGCTGGTCTGCGTCATCATAGCCCTGTCGGCTTTCTCACAAGTAAAGATGACGAAGGAACAGATGCTGTTCTACACATCAGATTGGAAGGGCGAGCGGTTTCCCGATGGACGTCCCAAGGTTCCGGATGATCTGCTGAAGCGCGCACTCGACGTCTCAATTGAAGATGTGTGGGATTACTTGGGCGAAAAAGGTTACAGATGCCAATACGATGGAGGCTGGCAGGCATTGCATATCGATAAGCCTTTTGCAGGACGCGCCCTGACTGCGCAATACATGCCGTTGCGGCCCGACATGGCCAAGGCGATTGCGGCCGAAGGTAAAGCCGAAGGGCGAGTGAGTTGGACCAATAGCTGGCCGATTAACGAACTGCAGGAAGGCGACGTTTACGTTGCTGACGGCTTTGGGAAGATAGTCGAAGGTACGCTGATTGGTTCGAATTTGGGCAGCGGGATCGCGGCGCACACGCATGCCGGGTTTGTATTCGATGCCGGCATCCGTGATCAGGAAGAGAATCGAGAGATTCCGAACCTGAATGGGTTTTATCGCGGCTATGATCCATCGGCGTGGGCAGACATGACATTAACAGCAATCAATGCTCCGGTACGGATTGGGCGCGCAGTTGTACTTCCCGGAGATCTCGTACTCGCTAAAACCGATGGCGTAATTTTCATTCCGGCAATTTTGGCAGAAGACGCAATCAGCTCAGCGGAGTTTACTAACCTGCAAGACGAATTCAATTTCGAATTGAATCGCGCTGGCAAGAATGGCGGCGAGTTTGAAGGAGGATGGACGCCGCGGAAATACGACGCGCTGGCGAAGTGGATCGACGCTCATCCTGAGAAATTAAGGATGTCTCGCGCCGAATTCGACTCTATTCTAGAGAAGAGAAAGTCTCGATAAGCCTGCCACATAAACGGGAAGATTTCTTGGTTTTCGAACTGCTCGAGTGCGGCCTGCGTCCGACACGTTGCCCTGCTGCGCCGCGCTGGGACGCAGTTCGCCCGCTCAAATCCTTCGAGACTTGTTTCGACCTTGTGTCCCTCGAGAAACGATGCGAGCACGCTGTTCAACCGCTCGTGCGGCATCTAGTCGCCGTGCCCTCACCCAATCAGCGCAGCTTATGCAGATTGTCGCAGGCTACTTGCAATCCTTTATCACAGGCCTGGGAGTAGAAAACGCGCGCCTGTTTGTTGTCGCGGTGGACGCCGAGGCCGTTCTGGTAGACCTGGCCGAGATGATTGCAGCCGAGCGGGCCTCCGGCGTTGCAGACTTTCTCGAAAAGAGTGCGTGCCTGAGCATGGTTCTGAGGCACGCCCCGACCGCTCTGGTAAAGCACGCCGAGGTTGTCGCATGCGGGCATAAACCCGGCGTTACAGGTTTGGGAGAAGAGGGAGCTTGCCTGGGAATCGTCCTGGCGTACGCCTTTGCCGTTCAGGTAAAGAATGCCGAGATTGTTGCATGCGTTCACCACGCCGCCCTTACATGCCTTCTGCTGCAGAGTGAAGGCCTGCTGAAAGTCCTGTGGTCCTCCCTGCCCACTCTCGTAGAGCAAACCAAGGCTGGAGCAGCCGCGCAGGGTTCCTCCATTGCAGGCCTTTTCGAAAAACGTGTGCGCTTGCAAGAGGTCCTTGGGCACACCTCGGCCGCTCTCGTAAAGCACGCCGAGATTGTAGCAGCCATCGGCGTTTCCGCTGTCGCAGGCTTTTTGGGTCAGGGTGACGGCCTGACTGAAGTCCTGCGGCACTCCCTGACCGGAAGCATAGAGCAGACCGAGCATGGCGCAACTGTCCATATTGCCGCCATTGCAGGCATTTGCGAGCAGCGGCTGAGCTTGCGCGTATTGCTTCTGATCGAAGAGCGTTTTGCCTTGCTGCGCCTGGACCGCGGTGTTCTTCTGCTGCTGTTCGCGGGCGGCTCTGTCGCGCGCCTCCTGCTCGGCTTTGAGGCGGGCATCGCGGACGGGCTGAAGTTGCAGGCGCACGATGGTTTGCCCGGCGGACTTGAGGGTGACTTGCTGCTCGACTTTGTCGAGACCGTCAGGAGTAGTGGCGTTAATGAGATGCTGGCCAAGAGAAACGGGGACCTTCTTCGATCCTCCAGCATCGATGTTGCCTTTGGCCTGGCCGTCGAGCTTAACGCTGCAGGCAAGATCGCAGATAACGAGAATCGAGGGGATGGGCTTGGGCTTCGGTTTGAGGATTGGGCCGGTGTCTTCCTGAGCGCGGGCGGCTGCGGTAAGAACTGTGAACAGCAGGAGGGCACCGAGGAGGCTTCTGGGCAT
>Ga0126381_100003708_pt1 | contig 16566 bp, 16 predicted proteins | sample PanSoiMetPlot_28_FD_96465 | JGI IMG/M metagenome (GOLD analysis project Ga0126381, IMG submission 96465) | Tropical forest soil microbial communities from Panama - MetaG Plot_28 | ecosystem: Environmental > Terrestrial > Soil > Tropical forest > Bulk soil | place: Panama | collected 2016-02-17 | reverse complement strand
GGTTCCGAGGGTCGCACCTTCGCTGATCGGCGTACTTACGACGCGCCCCGGGAAATCCTTTGCTAGGCCTTTTGTTGCTGTAAAGACGCAGCCGAAAGGTCCACCGACATCCTGCCCATAGATGAAAACACGCTCGTCATCGCGAAGCAGTTTCGCCTGCGCTTCGCGGATAGCTTCTAGATAGGTGATGCTCATTCGACTGAATCGACAAGGTTGCGGGTGGAGATTGCGCACCAGTCTTCTTTCTCTCCATCAGGCGCGGCCTCTTTTTGTGCAATGGCAATCGCCTCGTCCACTTGCGCGGCCGCGTCCTTGCGCCACTTCGCCAAGGTCTCAGCATCGACCAGATTAAGATCAACAATTGTTTGCTCGGCGACTCTCACGCAATCACGCGCAAAAGGCTGACGCTTGATCTCATCCGAAACGTAGCTCGCGTCGTCGTGTTCGCCGTGCCCGGAAAGGCGCAGGACGGAGGCGACGATTAGCTGCGGCGGACGTCCGGCGCGCGCGCGTTTTACCGCGCCGCCGATCACATCCAGACACGTGCTGAGATCGGTCCCGTCTAGGCTGTACCCTTCAAATCCGTAGCCGATGGCACGATCAACCAGATCATGACACGCAAATTCGCGATCGTTTGGTGTGGAGTAAGCGTAATGATTATTTGTCGCAACGACCACCAGCGGCACTTGTTCAACCGCGGCAATGTTCATTCCTTCGTGAAACGAGCCGGTCTGCATTCCGCCTTCGCCGATGCACGCAAGCCCAACGAAATTCTTCTCTCCTTTGAATCGTTTAGCCATCAATGCACCCACTGTTACGGAAACCATCGCCCCGAGATGACTGATCATCGCGAGTTCATTCTTGCGCGGATGGCCCCGATGAATATTGCCGTCCCGTCCGCGCATTGGCCCCAGCCGCGAACCAAGATAGGTGCGCGTCACGTCAACCAACGGTTCGCCGAATGCCGATCGTCCTGCCTGATCACGGATCAGCGGCGCAAAGATGTCGCCTTTTTGCAAAAATAAGCCGCACGCCACGCTGACCGCTTCCTGGCCTTTTCCGATATAAACACCGCCTGTGATTCGGCCGCCGCGATACAGGCTGACCAGCTTTTCCTCAAGCGTGCGTGCCAGCAGTATCCATCGGAACGCCTCCAAAAAGCGCTCGTGCGGCGGCGCGGTCTTCTTCGTTTTTGATTTTGCGGTGCGCTGCGCCGTCTGAAGCATCGAGCAATTTTAGCCAAGATCGACTAGCGTGCGCAAAAAATTTTTGTGGCCGCACAGACATATCTGGCCTGCTAAGTCGGAAAAAGGGTAACCAGCGTTATCCGCGCGGTCTGCTCTAGCGTGCCGCAAAAGCGAGGCGCTGTTGTCTGGGCCTCTGTTGGCCGCCGTCCGACGCCAATTCGGCCGAAGCCTGGCGCGGAGGGGTCAATTTCATTCCAACCAGCTTGCTCACGCCTTGCTCTTCCATTGTCACCCCATAAAGCACATCTGCTTTCGCGATCGTGCGTTTGTTATGTGTCATGATAATGAATTGGCTCTGCTTTACGAACCGTTCTAAGACGCGGATGAAGCAATTGATGTTACCCTCGTCCATCGCGGCATCGACTTCATCCAGAATGCAAAACGGACTCGGCCGCACCATGTAAATGGCGAAGAGCAACGCCACCGCGACCATGGAACGCTCGCCCCCGCTTAGGAGCGACACGCTTTGCAGCTGTTTGCCCGGTGGCTTGGCGCTGACTTCGATCCCGCAATTGAGCGGATCGTTCTCATCGAGTAACGACAAGTCCGCACGCCCGCCGCCGAAAATTTCGGAAAACATTTCGCGGAAGTTCACACATACCTGCGCAAAAGTTTCGGCAAACAATTTTCTGGTAGTCGAGTTGATTTGCGCGATCACGTCGAGAAGCTCCCGCCGTGAATTTGTGAGGTCGTTATTTTGCGCTTCGAGAAACTTGTAGCGCTCTTCAAGCTCATCGTATTCGTGAACGGCATCGAGATTCACTGGACCCATGTTGTCGAGTTGGCGCGTAAGATCCGCGATCAGTGTTTCGACATCTGAAGGGGCAAGCTCAGCCAAGCCCACCGTCGCAGGAACTCCATCCTCCAGTTTCTCGCTGCGCTTTAATTGCGCCTGCAAAGTTTTCTCAAACGCGACCTGATCGGGCGCGAACTCGCGAAGATTGAGTTGGTAACAGCGGGAAATCCGCTCAGCCAGGTTATCAATTTGCATTTGGAAATGCGACTCGCGGACCTGTTGCTTAGAGCGTGAATCATGCACGTCAGTCAATGAGTTTCGCATGGTGCGCAGGTTCGACTCGGCTTCGTTTGTGGCTGCGGAGTGTTTCGCGCGCTGACCTGTCAGCGCAGTCAGCGTTACTCCCAGATCGGCGCATTGCGCTTTTTGTTTTTCAATGGCGGCTTGTGCGCCCTTGGATTCCTCAGCCTGCACGCCGAGCCGCTTTTCAAAGCCCGCAATCTCAACCTGACGCGTCGCGATCGTTTCGGCCAGCTCGGTTTCCCGGGCGATCATCGGCTGCCGTTGTCCAACGAGGTTTTCGTGATGTTGTTGTTTTGTGGCGAGCGCCAGGCGCAATTCATGAAGCTGCTCTGTCGCCTCGGCTTCACGCTTCGCGGCTTTTTCCGCTGCGGCCTGAATCTCGAGTCGCTGCTTTTGCTGCGCTTCAAGGCTCGCATGGTCTGCGTCCAGCTCTTCCTCTAACCCTTCAATCCGTTTGTCTGCAGTTTCGATTTGTTGGGACAGCGTTGTATGCTCGGAGTGGATTCGATCGATCTTCTCGTCAGCGTCGCGGAGCTCCCGGTCCAGGAAGAGAATTCTGTTTTCTAGGTCCGCCTGTTCTCGGCCGGCAGAGTCGTATTGCTGGCGAGCTTGCTCAAATTCCTGTCTTGCTTTCTGCAATATTGCATTTGCTTCTTTGACTTTTCTCAGCAGCACATCACGCTCCTTGCGCAGCCCGATACACTCCTCGTTCAGAACGGAAATCCGGCGTTTGCGCTCCAGCGACGAATCGATAGCTGGCTCCCGACTACCACCAAACAGTATTCCTTCCGCTGAAACGAATTCCCCGCCCAGCGTGGCGGCTGCCAAATTGTTTTCATGTCTTTTCCACGCCAAGGCATCGTCCAGATTAGAGAAAATCGCGACATTGCCCAGGAGTCGCGTCATCAACTGCGCAAGCGAATCCGGCGGCTTAACTTTGTCACGAGCCCATGCGACGGCCTTTCGTGGGAGCACCGTGAGATGATTCTTCGGAGCGGAACTGCAGAGCGTCGGAATCATTAGGGCGACCTGCCCAATTTTCTTTTCCTTCAATGCTGCGATGATCTCAGGCGCCAGCCGCGCATCGTTGAGAACGATTGCCTGTACATTTCGGCCGAGGGCGGCCCCAATGGCCGCGGTGTACTCTGGATCCATATCGAGATTTGAAACCAGGGCTCCAGCCAACGCTGCGCGGATTCGCGATGGGTCGTCAAGCCCTCCAAGGACTGCTTGTACTCCCTTGCTCAGTCCTGCGCCTTCTTCGTCAAGTTTCCGCAGAATTTGAAAACGTGATTCTTTTTCCGCCAACGTCCCGCCTATTTCCCCCAAGCTTTTTTCTGTGCTCGCGAGAAACTGCTCATGCTGCCGCAGTTTTTCCTGGGTTGTGTGAACCTTGGCTTTTGAAAGATCGGCATTTTTCCGGCCAGCTTCTGCGGTTGCCCGGGCAACCGCGATTTCCTTCTCAACTCTTTTGCGATTTCCGCGGGCCTCCGAGATCGCAGTGCCCAGACCACGTCGATTTTCTTGCGTGGTTTCGCGGCGAATCGCAAGTCCCGAAATCTCGGCTTGTGATTCGTTGATTCGTTTTTGGTTCTTTGCAATTGCCGCGCGCAGTACATCGAGTTTCGATTCGTGCTCGCTTTGCTCACCGCGAAGTTTGGAAATTCGCTCCGTGAGTTTTGTTAGTTCGGCTTCTTTAACTTTGAGAAGCTTGCTGGTCTCTTTAATAAGCTCATTCGCTTCAGCGATTTCTTTCGCTTGCTGTGCATGTTTTACTTCCGCCGCACCGATGTCTTTTCGGGAACGTTGGATTAAATCAGTCAGTTCCTCAGCTCGTTGCCGGTTGAACTGGATTTGATTGTGATGCGCGCTGATTTCGCTTTGCAGACGCTGTGATTCGCTCTGCGCATCCACGATCTGCATGTCGATCTGGTCCAGATCGTGACGCTGGCCGGCGAGCCGGTTTTCACTCTCATCGATCATGGCCCGCGTTGCCTCTTCCGATTTGCCAAGGCGCGCGATTTCCGCGTGACAACCAGCGAGGTCGGCTTCGAGAGAATCGAATTGCCTTCGTGCGTTGCGCGTATCGAGCACGCGAAGGTCTGCGTGCAATGCCTGGTAGCGCCGGGCTTTGCCCGCCTGTCGTTGCAGCGAGCCGATCTGGCGCTTTACCTCTTTGATCACATCGCCGATGCGCAAGAGGTTTGCCTCGGTTGCTTCCAATTTACGCAACGCCTCGCGTTTTTGGGCTTTATACTTTGTAATCCCAGCGGCTTCTTCAAAAACTGCGCGGCGGTCTTCCGGTCGTGAACTCAAGACCATGTCAATCTTGCCCTGTTCCATCATCGAGTAAGCAGCTCGCGCGATACCGGTATCGGCGAAAAGCGTTTGAACATCGCGCAGCCGGCACGGGGTTTTGTTAAGGAAATACTCAGAATTACCGTCCCGGTATACGCGACGTGTTACACGTACGTCATGCCAATCGACCGCAAGCTCCTTGGCGCAATCAGTGAAAGTTACCGAAACCTCCGCGAAACCTACGGGCTTGCGCGTGTCGCTGCCGTTGAAAATGACGTCAGCCATTTCGTCACCTCTCAGCGACTTAGCGGATTGCTCGCCGAGCACCCAGCGCACGGCGTCGAGTACGTTAGACTTACCGCAACCGTTTGGACCGACGATAGCCGTTATGCCTTCGTGGAAATTGAAAATCGTTTTGTCGGCGAACGATTTGAAGCCGAGAAGCTCGAGAGATTGTAAATGCATCTGTTGGCCGAAATCTCGGCTCCCGGATTGTCAATACAGTAAGGTTGAAACGGTTACAAGTGAAATCACACAATTTGAAGGGGTTCTGACGAGGAGCGACCACAGGATATTGTGCTCCACTCAGGTGCTGGTCTGGTTAAAGCAGTGGAGACATTTGAGGTGCTCTTTCTCGCCTCTGTCCTGACTAGGGGGAAAAGATGAAGGTGAGGGGCAGGACCAATCAGTGGAATGTGCGTGTCGAACCTCACCCTCCTCCTCTCCTCCCTCCCCTTTGCGCGTGCCGCTGCAAATACCCGCCATTCTGAAAAGTAATCCCGACGAGAAGGTTAACCCGCATTCTTGCTTTGGACAACTTCATCACTCAGGATGCGCCGATGGCAGATGAACCGCGAGCGCGGGTACAGCAAGAAGAGCGCATCGATCACCAATTGGTTCGCGGCATTGGGATTCCGGCTCTCACCGCGAATATTGTTAGCTCGACAATTGGTGCGGGAATTTTCGTAATCCCAGCAATCGTGGCGAGAGGACTGGGAACGGCGGCACCACTCGCATTTGTTTGTTGTGCGATCGCGATGGTCTTGTTCGTTACTTGTTTCGCGATTGCCGGTAGCCGCGTGTCATTGACGGGCGGCTTGTACGCGTATGTGGAAGTCGCGTTTGGTCGCTACGTCGGATTTCTTGCTGGCACGCTTTATTTTCTAACCGCGATCGGCGCAGTTGCCGGCGTCGTGAACGTGTTGGCAAACTCAGTCGCGCTAGTGATTCCCTTCCTCGCCCGTCCAGTAATGCGCATAGCCGTGATGTTCGCCGTTTACGCGTCGCTCGTGTTGATCAACATCCGTGGCGTCCGCCAGGGCGCGGGTGCGGTGACCGTGATCACCGTCGCGAAGCTTCTGCCGCTGCTGCTGTTCGTTAGCGTCGGAATATTTTTCATTCACCCGCCGAATCTTGCCTGGAGGATTTGGCCCAGCAGCAAGTCGTTGGGCGACGCCGTTATTCTGTTGATTTTTGCCTTTGTGGGAATCGAGGTGGCACTGATTCCGAGCGGCGAAGTGAAGAACCCGGCCCGCACGGTCCCCCGGTCGGCTTATTTCGCGCTCGTGGTAACGACGATCATTTACCTGATGATCCAGGTCGTAGCGCAGGGCACTGTCGGAGCCGATCTTGCCAATCACCATGACGCGCCACTCGCGGAATCGGCAGCAAAATTCCTCGGCAACTTAGGCCGCATCATTCTTTTGGCCGGAGCCAGCATCTCCGCATTCGGATTTGTTACGAGCGACATCCTGAGTTCACCACGAATGATCTTTGCTTTCGGCCGTGACGGTGCGTTGCCGCAATTTTTCGCGCACGTTCATCCGCGCTACCGATCGCCGGATGTCGCGATCACTACTTACGCGACACTCGCCTTTGCGCTTTCACTCACTGGCACCTTCGAACAACTGGCGGTGCTTTCGAACGTTGCCGTGTTGTTGATGTATTTGCTTTGCTGCGCCGGCTGCTGGATTCTGGTGCAACGCGATGTCCGATCTGACGGTGAACCCTTCAATTTCTCCGGCATGAAAACTGTGCCCGCGCTGGCGATTCTCGCAATTATTTGGATTCTCGCGCACGCGACGGCTCGCGAATTTATGGTAACCGGAATCGTGCTGGTGCTCGCCTCGGTTGTGTATCTCATCCGTGTTCAGCTACGGTTGAAATCGTAGGCAAACACGAAAAAGCGATTAGCTTGTTGCCATGCGTGACAATTATCTCGAAGATCTTTATTCGCTTTTGCGGTTTCCGAGCGTCTCCACTGACGACAAGTACAGGGAAGGATTGATTGAATGCGCACATTGGCTCGCGAAAAGACTCACGAGCATTGGCTTGGAGACGCAGCTTGTTCCCACGCGTGGTCACCCCATCGTCTGGGCCCGCAATCAACATCGATCCGGGCGCCGCACCGTTTTGATCTACGGGCATTACGATGTGCAACCGCCGGACCCTCTCGAGCTTTGGGATTCGCCGCCGTTTGAGCCTGTTTTGAAAGATGGGTACGTCTTTGCCCGAGGCGCAACCGATAATAAAGGACAAATCCTTTCACACATTCTCGGTATTCAAGAGATAATTGAACACGATCGCGAATTGCCCGTGAATTTGCATCTGGTGGTCGAGGGCGAAGAGGAGGTCGGCAGTGGGAGTCTGGGCCCGTTTCTAAAGGAGAATCGCGACGCGCTTAAGAGCGATGTCGCGGTGGTCTCCGATACTGGGATGATCGGCCGCGGGGTGCCGACCTTAAGTTATGGGTTGCGGGGGGTGACCGCAATGGAGATCAAAGTAACTGGACCGAAAATGGATTTGCATTCTGGTGTTTTTGGAGGCGCAGTGGCGAATCCAATAACGGCGCTCGCACAATTGCTTGCCACGCTTCACGACCGCAATGGCCGAGTGGCGATCGCCGGTTTTTATGATCGGGCGAAGCCGCTCGAGGATTGGGAGCGCAAAGCATGGGGTAAGCTTCCAGTTGATGGCGACAAGCTCGTTCTGGAAGAGACCGGCGTGCCCGAGCTCTTCGGCGAGGCCGGCTACAACTCCATGGGGCGTATTTGGGCGCGTCCGACAGCAGAGATTAACGGGATCGGCGGTGGGTATCAGGGGCAAGGAACAAAGACTGTCATTGCCAGTCATGCGATGGCAAAATTGACGTTTCGACTTGTTCCGGAACAGGAAGGCGATGAAATCTTAAACTTGGCAAAGGCCCACTTGCGAAAGAATTTGCCGAGCGGTGTGACAATGGAGATCACCGATGGCCACAGCGGGCCATGGTACCTGACTGATCCGCATTCACCGATCGGGGAAGCGGCACAGCGCGCTTTGCGCAAGGCATTCAACGCGGATGTCGCGCTCATTCGTGAAGGCGGCAGCATTCCGATTGTGTCTCAGTTCCGCAGCGTCCTTGGTATCGAGACGCTCTTGATGGGGCTCGCGCTCGCCAACTGCCGCGCGCATTCACCGAACGAGAATTTTCCTCTGGAAAATTTCGAGGGCGGGATCCGCTTGAACAAAGCCGTGCTTCAGGAGCTCGCCAGCTGATTGTTTCCTACCATCAAGACAACGTTTTGTGGCCTGATTATCTGCACGATTCTTTTCGGCGCCGTCGCCGCGCCGGACGCAGCCGAGGAGTCGTTAGGCGCAAAAATTAAAAAGACTTTCGAGCCCACACCGACGCCAACTCCAACCCGAAAGCGTCGGAAACATCTTGCTAAAGAGCCCGTGCCCAGCGCATCGGCCACGGCGTCGCCACATAACAAGAAGGCCTCGGCGACTGCCTCTCCCAGCGCGACGCCGAAGAAGAAATCAAGACGGAAAGAGCCATTTTCGACCCCGGTACCGACTGCTTCTTCGTCTGCGACAGTCGCGCCAGCAGAAACCCCGTCTCTCAGTCCGACCGAAACTGGCCTGCCTTCAGCAACGCCCTGGGAAGCTTTGCATTCTACGCCAGCGAAAAACATTGGGCTGAATGTGACCCTTTCACCTGATAAGGTTGCAGGCTACGACGATTATTCGCCCAAAGTGCGTCGAATCATCGAGGCCGGGTTGGAGCTAACAAAGCAAAATCTCGGTTACACGTATGGTTCTGCCGATCCCACAAATGGTGGAATGGATTGCTCCGGTTTCGTGTACTACGTTCTGCGGAAAAACGGATTTCCAGATGTGCCCCGCGATTCCAGTCAACAATATGTCTGGGTCCGCAAAGCGGGAAATTTCAATGCGGTCTTGAGCCGTCGCGAAGATTCATTCGAGCTCGATGCGCTCAAGCCGGGAGATCTGCTCTTTTGGCGAGGCACCTATAACATCGATCGCGATCCTCCAGTGACCCATACGATGATCTATTTGGGCCGCGAAAAGCGGACGAAAAAACGCGTCATGCTTGGCGCAAGCGACGGTCGCACCTACGATGGCAAGCAGATCTTCGGCGTGAGTGTCTTCGATTTCAAACTGCCGGCTCCATCCCAGAGCGGCGACGCGAAGCTCAGCCCAATGTTCGTAGGGTACGGCCGAATCCCTGGTTTAATCGAGGAGTAAGTCTATTGGTCCTCCTCGATTTTCGAAGGCCTTGGGGACATTTTCGGTTCGGTCGCAGTTGCGGCCTGCGCAAGTGGCCGATGAATGCGGCGTTCGTATCTTGCGAACGCAAAGACGATCAGAATGAGCATTATGATCAGAACAACGCGCTGTTCATTTTTCGAGAGCTCAAAAATCCACAGCAACGTTTCATTTTCTCACATAACGAATTGGATCTTCTAAGCAAGCTTCGCGGAAACCTTTGAGCCGCAAAAGACAGGAATCGCATTCGCCGCAGGCAAGACCTTCCGGCAAGGGATCGTAACAACTGTGGGTGAGCGAAAGGTCGACACCGAGCTCGATGGCCTTGCGAATGATCTCTGCCTTTGAAAATTTGATCAGGGGTGCGTGAATTTGGAAGCGTCGCCCTTCGACCCCGGCCTTGGTGCCCAAGTTGGCCAGAGTCTCGAATGCTTCAATAAATCGCGGCCGGCAATCGGGGTAGCCGCTGTAGTCGATCGAGTTTACGCCGAGAAAAATATCGCTGGCGGAAATTCCTTCTGCCCACGCAAGTGCGTAGGCGAGAAAGATCGTGTTGCGGGCGGGCACATAGGTAATTGGAATTCCTTGCGCCATTTCTTTTTCCGAGCGCTTTTTTGGAACATCGAGATTATCGGTAAGCGCCGAGCCGCCGAAGATACGCATATCGATCTTCGCAAGGCGATGTTCTTTTGCGCCTAGCGAGTCGGCCACGCGGCGAGCAGCCTCCGTTTCAATCTGGTGCCGCTGGCCGTAGTCAAATGAGAGCCCGTGCGCCTCGTATCCTTGCGTAATTGCAATTGCCAGCGTCGTAGTCGAGTCAATTCCGCCACTTAAAAGAACGACTGCGCGTTTCTTGTCGTCCATAATGCAAGATTTAATGGAGTCGCGGGATCATTCGTCGGCGCGCCTGGCAGTAGCGCCCTACCACTCTCATTCGTTGTCGCGGCCAGCTTTTTTGTTCGGATACCCGACGCGCACTGTGAGTGCGATTCCGCCGCGCGCGGAAAATTGCGCGGTCACGATCGCCTCGCGCGGCGCACACGCTTTTACGAAGTCGTCGAGAATGCGGTTCGTCACCGTTTCGTTGAACGCGGGCTCGTTTCGATACGAAGTCAGATAAAACTTGAGCGACTTGCTTTCGATGCACAGACGATCCGGCACGTAGTCAATGTCGATCCGGGCGAAATCGGGTTGGCCCGTCACCGGACAAACGGAAGTAAAATCATCCGTTTCGAAATGAATCCGGTAATTTCTTCGAGATGGATTTGGGAAAGTCTCAAGCCGCGCCTCTGCCGGTGATGCGGGCAGCTTCGCTTCGCTCTGCCCGAGCAGTGTTAATTGGTTAGCACGCTTTGTTTTTGCCACAGCAATATTAAAGTCAGCCGCTGGGCGATTGAGGTCAATCGCCTCTATCTCTCCCGAATACGCGGAGATCGTTCTCCAAGTTCGGGGTCTTCCCCGGACAGGTGGGATCAGGCCATTTGTTTCACTTGAACATCGAACATCGAACATCCAACTTCCAAGCGCTCAATGGCCAGCAGTCAACCATCAAAAATCAAAACTCGCGCCGACGTGATCGATGTCGTCGCGCAGGACGCGAAAACGGGGGAAGTCGTCCTGGTGATGAATGATTCGGGGGAATGGGACGGCTCCGATGAGCGATTGCTTGCGTTGCAGGAGCGGTTCAACGCTTATGTTTCGTTCTTGCTCGATGGCGAAATGACCGAGACGCATCCGGAGCTTGCAGGCAAACCGGCCCGAATTGAGCTGCGTTGCGCCAGCATGCCCGACACCCGCGCTCTAGAGTTGCTGGCAATGATCCACGATCAGATTGGGTTCCAGGAAATAAAACTGGAAGTCGTAGTGAAGGGTAAGGAGAGCTGCGGCTTCAATTGCGGCTGCGGATTGTAGGGCGTTTGTGTCAAACGCCTGGCGTCTCGCAGAGAAACCCTGCAGGATATCAATATTTCAGAAACGAAATAACTGGTGTTGGCTCAAGTTGTTTTCGACCGTGCAGAAATTCGAGCTCGATTAAGAATTGCGCTTCGAGGAGTTGTCCGCCAGCCTTGGTAATGAGGCCAGCCGCAGCGGCAGACGTCCCGCCAGTTGCGAGCAGATCATCTACCAACACAATCTGCTCGCCGGCTATAATGGCGTCGCTATGCATTTCCATTTCTGCTTCCCCGTATTCGAGTGAATACTTCGCGATTTCGGTCCTATAGGGCAATTTGCCGCGTTTTCGGATCGGAACAAAGCCAACGCCGAGTTCATATGCAACAGCTGATCCAAAGAGGAAGCCGCGCGCGTCGATCCCAACGATTTTGTCGATCTTTTTCCCGCGGCAACGTTCCAGAAAAAGATCGATCGAAGCGCGAAATAGTGCCGGATCACTCAAGATCGGCGTAATGTCTTTAAACACGATCCCTTTTTTTGGAAAATCGGGTACATCGCGCATGCCCGCGCGCAATTTCTTGAGTGCATCGGAGCCCATCGGCGCGATGCTATCGATTAACTGTTAAACGTCAAACCGCGGCTGCGCCAAAACGGCGAGCGGGCAGGCGAGACGCGAGGGGCAATTGCCAAGCGAGACGCGTGCTCTTAAACTATGCTTTTCCTGTGGATCGATATCTTCTCGTCGTTTCGACAATCTGTTTTCTCGCTGCGGTCGTGCGGACGGCTGTGGCTTTGCGCGCCGGAATTTTTCGGCCAAGTCAATTTAATTTTTTGGCGATCGGCTTGGGTTTCATCTTTCAAACAGCGTTCCTGTCGATTCGTGGGCATACACTAGGGCGCTGTCCGCTGACGAACTTATTTGAAGTTTTCATCTTTCTGGCTTGGTCGGTGGCATTGATTTACATGCTGGTCGGGCCTGCTTACCGGCTTTCGCTCATGGGCGCGTTCTCGGCGCCGCTCGTGGTTTTGCTCCAGGGATTTGCTTTGATTGTGCCAATCGACGTCCGGCATCCGGTGAGATTGCACGCAAATCCATGGCTCGAGTTTCACGCTTCGATCTCGCTTGTGGCCTACGGAACGTTCGCGCTCGCTTGCATCGCCGGCGTTATGTATTTGGTACAGGAGCGCCAGCTCAAGACTCATCAACTGCGTTCGATTTTCTATCACCTGCCGCCGCTTACGGATCTCTTCGCTGCAATCACGCGTCTGCTTTGGTGGGGCTTTCTCCTCTACACAGTTGGGCTCGTTAGTGGTTTCTTTGTCGGACACCCGCTGCCCTATGTCCAGGTGATTTGCGCTTTAGGTGTCTGGTTGCTTTACGGAGCGATCCTTCAGGGACGCCATCTTCGTCGGCTCGCGCCCAAACACGTAGCAGTGCTGTGTATCATCGGATTTAGCGCCGCGCTGACGCTGCTCTGGGGAATTACTTTCACCGCTCAGATGCCTTCAACCCCATGAATCTTTTCTGTGTTGGCTTGAGTCATCACACCGCGAACGTGGAAACGCGCGAGCGTTTTGCTGGTCATGCTGAGACTGATTGCATTTTGCGCAAAGCCGGTTGCGCCGAAGCGTTGCTCCTTACTACATGTAATCGCGTGGAGGTGTATGGGGCTTCGGATAAACACGTCTCTACGGACGATATCGCGCGATGTCTCGCCAGCAAATTGGAGCACGACCCGCATGATTATGCCCCGCCGTTTTATCGATACGAAGGCGCTAAATGTGTGCAGCACCTGTTTCGAGTTGCTTCGGGACTCGATTCAATGGTGGTGGGCGAGACTGAAGTTCTCGGTCAGACCAAAAAGGCGTACGAGACAGCGCGCGCTTCGGGGGGAGCCGGGCCGTATCTGCATCGTTTGTTTCAACGCGCATTTCGCGTGGCAAAGCAGGTGCGGTCCCACACTGAAATCACGCGGGGCTCGGTGTCCGTCGGCTCTGTTGCGGTCGACCTTGCTCAAAGAATTTTCGGACAACTTGGCAATTGCAAGGTTCTTGTGCTCGGTGCTGGCGAAACGAGCGAGCGCACTGCGCGTGCATTAGTCTCTCGGGGAGTGAACGACCTCAGAGTGAGCAATCGCACGCTGGATCGAGCTCACGAGCTGACGAGGCTCATTGGCGGCCGCGCAATTTCATTCGATGACTGGCCTGAGCAATGTCGCGAGATTGATATCTTGATTACGTCAACATCGTCTGAAGCGCCGTTGCTGACACCTGCAAGTCTAGGGCCAATGTTGCGTAATCGCATCGATCGTCCGCTGTTCATCATTGACATCGCCGTGCCGCGTGATGTCGATCCCGATGTAAACGAGATGGAAGGCGTTTATCTTTACGATATCGATTCGTTGCAATCCGTCGCGGAGCAATCGCTCGCGCTCAGACGTCAGCAAGTCGCCGCGGCGGAAGCCATCATTGCCGAGCACATGACCGATTTTGTCGATTCGATTTCACGCGGATTAAATCGCGACACGCCGCCTGCTGAACATCCTGTGGTTGAGGAAGGTTCGCTACGTGCGTCGGAACTGTAGCGGCGCGTGTCGGGTCGCACCGGATTGCATTTCTTGTGGCTGAAAACAGCCGCCTCTACAGCTAGATGATGGACCGCTCAAAGATTGTTCTTGGCACGCGCGGCAGCAAGCTTGCGCGTATGCAGGCCCATTTGGTGGAGAGAGCGATTCGAGCAGTACGGCCAGATGTGATGGTCGAATCGAAAATAATCGCGACGAAAGGTGATAAGACGAAGGTGATTGATCGCCATGCGGGACGAAAGGGGTTGTTCACCGCGGAAATTGAACGAGCACTTCTTGCCGGATACGTGGATGTTGCAGTCCATAGTGCCAAAGATCTGCCAAGCGAGACGAGCCCGGGAGTCGAAATAGCCGGTGTTCTTCCGCGTGCTCCGGTTTGCGACGTGCTCGTTTCGAAATCGGATGGCGGTTTGGCCAAGCTTCCAGAAGGCGCGACGATCGGGACTGGCAGCGTGCGAAGGAAGCATCAGCTCTTGTGGAAACGGCCGAGCCTGAAGATTGTCAATCTTCGAGGCAACGTGCCGACGCGATTGCATAAACTCGCGGAGAACGATTGGGATGCCATCGTACTTGCGGTGGCGGGGCTTGAGCGGTTGGGTTTGTCCGCGGCCCAGGGTAAGCTTGATTTCGAAGGTCAATGTTTCGTTAGCGAGATTCTTCCGAGTGAAAGTTTTTTGCCCTCAGGGGGGCAGGGGATTATTGCTTTGCAAATTCGCAGTGATGATCCAACTGTGAAGGCGCTGGTCGCTCTTGTAAACGATGGCCAGACGTTGCTTTGTCTGCGTGCAGAGCGAGAATTTCTGCGTCTGTTGCGGGGTGATTGCAATTTTCCAGTCGGGGTTTTGGCGACAATGGGAAACCGGAGAATGAAATTGCGGGCGCAGATTTTCGATGAGGCGCTGTCAGCGCCACGTGAGGGGAGCATCGAAGGCCGGTTCGAAGATGGCGAACGTCTGGCTGCGCAGTTACTGAAGCAGATCAATGGAGCGCAAGAGTAAAAGCAAAGAGAAGAACGGAAAGATTTACCTCGTCGGGGCCGGCCCGGGCAATCTTGGGCTCGTCACCTTGCGCGCAAAGGAATGTATCGAAGCGGCGGATGTGATTGCCTATGACCATCTTGCAAATCCGGAAATGTTAGCCTGGGCGCGAGATGACGCAGAGATCATTTATGCGGGTAAGGAGCCTGGCGAACATCCGCTCAGCCAGGAAGAACTTAACGCGCTAGTCATAGACAAAGCCCGGGAAGGAAAAAATGTAGTCCGGTTAAAAGGTGGCGATCCGTTTGTGTTTGGTCGAGGCGCGGAGGAGGCAAAGGCGGCCGTTGATGCGGGCATTGAATTTGAAATTGTGCCGGGCGTTACATCGGCCATCGCCGGGCCAGCGTATGCGGGAATACCGGTGACTCATCGCGCTGAAAACTCGCACGTTACGCTTTTCACTGGGCACGAAGATCCATCAAAGACCGAGACCGCGATCGATTATGGCGCCCTCGCAAAACTCGGCGGCACCCAAGTGATGCTGATGGGCGTGGAGCGTCTCGGATCGATCACTCGCGAAATGATCAACCATGGCGTGCGTGAGGATTTGCCAGTGGCGCTGGTTCGCTGGGCCACAACGGGGCGGCAGGAAACACTCACCGGTACACTCGGGGACATTGCAAAACGAGCTGTCGCCAGCGGTTTCGAAGCGCCGGCAGTGGCGGTATTCGGAGACGTCGTCGCGCTGCGCGAAAACCTGAATTGGTACGAAAAGCGGCCGCTCTCGGGGAAACGGATGGTGGTCACAAGAACCCGAAAACAAGCGAGTATGCTAAGTAACAGACTGCGTGAACTTGGTGCGGATGTGCTCGAATTGCCAACCATCCGGATCGAACCTCCCACGGATTTGCGCGAGTTCGCGGAGCTGGTACAAGACGCGCATATTTATGATTGGATTGTTTTCACAAGTGCAAATGGCGTAGAAGCGTTCTTCGACATTTTTTTCAAGCTCTACAAGGATGCTCGTGCAATCGGCGGCGCGCGCATCGCCGCAATCGGCCCGGCTACGGCGCAACGAGTGAAGGATTTTCATCTGCATGTCGATCTTCAACCGGCAGATTTTGTGGCGGAAGCTGTAGTCAAGGAGTTTCAGAACCAGGGCAGCGTCGAAAATCTGCGGATTCTTCTCGTGCGTGCGGAACAGGCGCGAGATGTCCTCCCCAAGGAACTCTCGGCTCTGGGAGCGATCGTGGATCAGGCGTTCGCTTATCGAACCGTGCCAGAAACACGCGACATTACAGGCGCGCGCAAGAAGCTGTTAAGCGAAAGCGCCGACCTAATTACCTTTACGAGTTCTTCGACGGTGGAGAATTTTCTCGCGCTTGGACTGCCGTGGCCAAAAGGAATGCAAATCGCTAGCATCGGCCCGATCACATCAAAGACTGTTAGCGACCATGGCTTGAAGGTGGACGTCGAAGCGCGGCAGCACGACATAGATGGGTTAGTAGAAGCGATTCGGCGCTTTTTTGCCGCGAAAGACACTCAGAAAAGTTAAATAGTTTAGTTAAAAAGGTGTTAAAAAAGTTACATCGTCACAAGAAGACGGTTCCGCCAAAACAATGATTTGTAACGTTGTAACTCTTTTAACGTTTGCGGCGCGGTTGTTACGGATTGAAGCGGAACTTGATTCGGACGCGCTTGGCGTTGGCCTTTGCTTTACGGCGATGCTTTTGCGAAGGCGTCTCGAAGGCACGCAAACGGCGGACCTCCTCGAGGATGCCCTCGGCGTCAAGCTTGTTTTTAAGCCGCTTCAGTGCGCGATCGACAGGTTCGCCTTTGCGGACAATCACTTCTGGCATTGATAATCACTCCTGAGTTTTTAATTGGAATCCTTAACCGGCGAGCGCGAGCCTAATCGGGGCAGGCGACCTCGTCAAATCACCGCTGCATTAGCTGCCGTTGGCGTCTGTCTGGCG